>Ga0075421_100000948_pt1 | contig 32575 bp, 29 predicted proteins | sample SoiMetdeltSBSDD5_FD_75292 | JGI IMG/M metagenome (GOLD analysis project Ga0075421, IMG submission 75292) | Bulk soil microbial communities from a Populus tree surrounding site in Tennessee, USA - Soil MetaG P. deltoides SBSDD5 | ecosystem: Environmental > Terrestrial > Soil > Tree plantation... | reverse complement strand
CCAGCGCGGAGATCGTGCTGGAGGGCTTCATCAGCGACGACCCCGCGACGTACGAGCTGGAGGGACCGTTCGGCGAGTTCACCGGCTACGTCTCCGACGTGCCGACGCCGCGGCCAACGATGAATATCACGTGCATCACGCATCGGCGCGAGCCGATTTTCCGCGGCTGTCTCGAGGGCACGCTGCCCGGCTCCTACAGCGAGAACAGCGTGATGTCGTCGGTGCAGCGCGCGGCCATCGCCTGGAACATCCTGGCCGGCGCGGGGATCCCGGGTATCCGGGACGTCTACGTCCATCCGATCAGCAACGGCGTGAACGTCTGCGTGAAGATCACCAAGCACTATCAAGGCCAGCCCAAGCAGATCGCGGCCGCCCTCTGGGGCAACAGTGCCGCCCAATATCGGTACAAGCACGTCTGGGTCGTTGAAGACGATATCGATGTCGCGTCCTACGAGCAGATCGACTGGGCGGTAGCGCACCGCTTGAACGCGGGCGAGGGGGGCCTCGTCGTCTTCCCGGGAAGCTTCGGCTCGCCGATCGATCCCTCGACGCCCCTCGAGGATCGCAACGTCGCACAGCTCGGCACCGGGCTCTGGAACCGCGTGCTGTTCGACGCCACCCGCAACTGGAAGTTCGAGAAGCGCGCTGAATGGAGTGGCGAGCGGTTTCCCCCGACGGTACGCCCGGCGCCAGACGATGAGGCTCGTGTCCGCTCGCGCTGGGCGGAATACGGCTTTGGGGAGGAACGATGAAGATCACATCGGTGCGCGCCATTCCGCTCGCCGTCCCCATCCGCGAGGCGGCGCCGGTGGCGTCCACGTGGTCGGCGCGTGCCTCGAAGCAGATCCTGGTCGAGGTACGGACCGACGGCGACCTTACCGGCTGGGGCGAGGCGTTCGCCTATGGCGTCCCGCTCGCCGTGTGCAACGTCATCGACGACGGCCTGGCGCCGCTGCTCGTCGGCGCCGATCCGACGGAGATCGAGGCACTGGTCGACCGGATGCACCGGGCGCTGATGATCTGGGGGCGGCGTGGACTGGCCATGATGGCGGTGAGCGGCGTGGAGCTCGCGCTGTGGGATCTGGCCGGGAAGGCCCGCGGCGTTCCCGTGTACGCGCTCTTCGGCGGCCTGGTGCAGCGCAGCGTGCGCGCCTACGCGAGCCTGCCGCGCTACGAGTCGCCGTCCGACGTGGCGCGCGCCGCCGTCGCCATGGCGAAGGACGGGTTCACGGCGATCAAGCTGCACCAGATCGACGTAGCCTCGGTGGCCACCGCCCGCGAGGCGGTCGGGGACGACATCGAGCTCATGCTCGACACGAATTGCCCGTGGACGGTCGAGGAGGCCACCCGGATGGCGCGGCGGCTCGAGCGCTACGCGCTGCGCTGGCTCGAGGAGCCCGTGTGGCCGCCCGAGGACTACGTCGGGCTCGCGCGGGTGCGGAGCGCCACGGCCACGCCGATCGCGTGCGGCGAGAACGAGGCGACCGTGTTCGGCTTCCGTGAGCTCATCCGGGCGGGCGCCGCCGACGTGATCCAGCCGAGCGTGACCAAGGTGGGGGGACTCCTCGAGCTGAAGAAGATCGCGACCCTCGCGGCGGCCGCCAACGTCACGCTCGTCCCGCACTCGTTCTACTTCGGCCCGGGTTTGGCGGCGACGCTGCACGCGATCGCCTCGACGGCCGGCCTCCCCTACATCGAGTACCCGTCGGGTGAGCTGGCGCCGTCGCTGTCGAAGGCGCCGATCCGGTGCGTGGCGGGCCGCGTGAGTATCGAAGACCGGCCCGGCCTCGGCGCCGATCCCGACCCGGACGTGATCACGCGCCACCCGTACTCGCGGGACGGCGCGCGACCGTTCTACCTGACCTGATCAGGCGACGCGGCGATACCGTTCGGTCCGTGGCGCCTCCTCGACGCCGACGCGCTCGGCGTAGACGAGCTCGCCGCCGAGCCAGCCCGAGATCGTGATGCCGATCACGCCGATCACGGACAGCGCCAGCGGCCACCAGGACTCCGGAGTCACGCGCGTGCGGATGTACCAGTTCACCGCGTAGAGGGCGACCGCGCCGAGATTCAGCACCATGTGGTACGTGGCAATGCGGCGCGCGCGGCCTTCCAGGTCGAGATAGTCGATGAAGCCGGGCACCGCCGCCAGCAGCGCGCCGATGATGCCCGCCGCGATGTTCCAGAACGCGACCGTCCGCCAGACCGGATTTCCGCTCACCGCGTGAACGATGTCGAACGCCAGCGCCGCGATCCACAGCCCGAGGGGCAGGACGACGAGCATGGGATGAGCCGGATGTTTCGCGATGCGAGCCGGGGTCGTTGCCATGGCTTCCTCCTGCAAATAGCTCCGCGCACCACGGCTGCATCCGATGTGCCAGTGACGTTGACGAACCGGTGCGACCCTTGGCCGCGCGCCCGGCTCGGCTGATCAGCCGCGCGCGGGCGCGGCGACCGCGGCTCGGAGCAGCAGGCAGAGCGGGATGGTCGTGAGGACGACGACGGCGATGAGGCTCAGCGTGGCGGCGGCGCCCACGGCATCGCCGACGACGCCGTAGACCGTCGGTCCCACCGCCGAGGCGGCGATGGTGAGCGTGTAGTACAGGCCGTAGGCACGGGAGCGGCGCTCGGCGGTCACAAGATCGGCGACGGTGGCGTAGAGCACCGAGGACGTTCCGTTGAGAGCGACGCCGAGCGGGACCAGCAGGAGCATGGCCACCGGCAGCGGCGCCGCGAGGATCGCGATGATGGCCACCGACGTGGCCGCTTCCGTCAGCACCACCGTGCGAATGATTCCGACCCGCTCGGCGACCACGCCGCAGACGAACTTGCCCATCGCCCCGCCCGCGAACACCAGGGCCAGGGCACCCCCGACGCCGGCCACGCTCAGGCCCTTCGCGACGAGCACGAACGGCAGGAAGGTCAGAAGACCGGAGCGCGTCGAGTTGTCGATCATGCCGATGGCGGACAGGGCCTGAAACCCGCGCGCGTCGCGGATGCCCCAGCCTGCCGGCAGCGCGTCGCTCGCGGCCACGTGCGCGCGCTCGGGCGCGCTGCCCGCGTCGAGGCTCGCGAGGACGACGACGAGCACGACGGCCGCCGCGATGCCGACCGCGCCGTAGCCGGTGGCGGCGATGCGCCAGCCCGCGAAGGCGGCCACCAGGCCGATGAGGGCGGCGCTCGAGACCTTGCCGATGTCGCCTGCGAAGTTATAGGTGCCGAGGGCCGCGCGCCGCGGGCCGTCCTCGTACGCCTTGGCCACGACGGATGACGACAGCGGGTGCTGCACGCCCGAGCCGACCCCGGCCAGTGTCAGCAGCAGGAGCAGCGGGACGAAACTGGCGGCGACGCTCGCGACGACGACGAACGCGCACGCCGTGACCAGCGTGCCGAGCATGAGCAGGCGACGCTCGCCGAAGCGCTCGGCGAGGAGGCCGGCGGGAATCTGGAATGCGGCCATCCCGCCCGTGTAGGCCGTGCGGATGAAGCCGACCTGCCACAGCGAGAGGCTGAACTCCGCGGCCCACACCGGCAGCAGCACGTAGAGGATCTCGGAGAAGCCGTCGTGCACGAAGTGCATGGCGCCGGCGGTGGCCAGCACGGCGCGCGGGCGTGCGGTACGCATGGCCGATCATCGCCCGGGGCCACCGCAGCGTTCAAGTAGAATGGCCGCGTCGTACGAGGAGGCGCCACATGACGATCAGCATCACGCGCGTGTACACGCGCACCGGAGATGGCGGCGAGACGGCGCTGGTGGGCGGCGCCCGCGTGCCGAAGGACTCGCCGCGCATCGTGGCTTACGGCACGCTCGACGAGTTGAACGCGGCGGTGGGGCTCGCGCGCGTGTTCAATGCCGAGCGCCTGGCCGAGGCGGGGCCCGCGCGCGCTCGCCACGAGTGGCTCGACGGCGTCCTCAAGAAAGTCCAGAACCAGATCTTCGATCTCGGTAGCGAGCTCGCGACGCCGCCCGCGGCCGCCTACGAGGGGATGTTCCGCGTGAGCGAGCCGGAGGTCACGGAGCTGGAGCGGCTGATGGATCACTGTCAGCAAGACCTGCAGCCGCTGAAGTCCTTCGTCCTGCCCGGCGGCGGCCGCATCCAGGGCTTCCTCCACCAGGCGCGCACGGTGTGTCGGCGCGCCGAGCGCGAGGTGCTCGCGCTCTCGCGCACCGAACCGATCGGCGAATGGCCGCTGCGCTACGTGAACCGGCTGAGCGACCTCTTCTTCGTCCTCGGACGCTGGGTCGGCAAGCACATGGGTGAGCCCGAATACCTGTGGGAGCGCGGGCTCTCGGCACACGAGCGCCGGCGCGCGCGCTGACCGCCCGCGTTTGACAACCCCGTAGCGAGTTCGTATAAGCGGGTACCCGTGAACCGCTTCGAACCCATCCTCGCCGTGCGCGACGTCACCGTCCGGTTCGGAGGCATCGTCGCGCTGGACGGCGTGTCCTTCGATGTCGCCGAGGGTCAGATCGTCGGTCTCATCGGACCGAACGGCGCCGGCAAGACGACGCTCTTCAACTGTCTGAGCCGCCTGTACACGCCGCAGCAGGGCGACATCCGGTTCCGCGGTCGATCCCTGCTCGACCTCCCCGTCCACCGGATCAGCGAGCTCGGCGTGGGACGGACGTTCCAGAACCTCGCCCTGTTCCCGACGCTCACCGTGCTGCAGAACGTGATGATCGGCGTGCACGGCCGCACCCGCAGCGATTTCTTGAGCAATGCGCTGCGGCTGCCCTGGGTCGCCCGCGAGGAAGGCGACATCCGCGCGAGGGCCACGGAGCTGCTGCAGTTCCTGGGGCTCGAGGAGATGGCGAATCATCCCGCGGTCGGCCTGCCGTTCGGCACACTCAAGCGAGTCGAACTGGCGCGGGCGCTGGCGGGTGGTCCCGTGCTGCTGCTCGTCGACGAGCCGGCGGGCGGCCTGAACCACGAGGAGGTCGGCGCGCTGGCCACGCTGCTGCGGACGATCCGCGAGCGCCGTGGCGTGACGATCCTCCTCGTCGAGCATCACATGGGGCTCGTCATGCAGGTCTCGGACAAGGTCGTGGTGCTCGACTTCGGCCGGAAGATCGCCGAGGGCACTCCGGCCCAGGTCCAGCGGGATCCCGAGGTGATCCGCGCCTACCTCGGCACCGACGAGGCGGTCGAGGCACGCCGCTGATGGCGCTGCTCGAAGCCCGCGGGCTCACCGCGCAGTACGGCTGGACGCGGGTGCTGCATGGCCTCGACTTCGCCGTCGAGCCGGGCGGAATCACGACCATCCTCGGCGCCAACGGCGCCGGCAAGACGACGACGCTGCGCGCGGTGTGCGGCATGGTGCGGACGTCGGGGGAAATCGTCTTCGACGGCCGCCGCATCGCGGGCAAGGCCACCGAGGATCTCGTGCGGCTGGGGATCGCGCACGTCCCGGAGGGCCGGGGGACGTTCGTGAACCTCACCGTCGAGGAGAACCTGCGGCTCGGCGCCTATGGCCGCGCCAGCCGCAACGGTACCGCCGATGACTTCGAGAGCGTGTACGGATATTTTCCCGTGCTCGCCTCGCGCAAACGCCAGCTCGCCGGCACGCTGTCGGGTGGGGAGCAGCAGATGCTGGCGGTCGCGCGGGCGCTGATGCTGCGGCCGCGTCTCCTGCTGCTGGACGAGCCGTCCCTCGGACTGGCGCCGATGGTCGTCCGGGAGATCTTTCGCATCGTGCGAACCATCAACCGAGACCGCGGCGTGAGCGTGCTGCTGGTGGAGCAGAACGCGGCGATGGCGCTGGCGCTCGCCGACTATGCGTACCTCATGGAGACCGGTCGCGTCGTCCAGTCCGGCCCCGCCGCGCAGCTCAAGCAGGACGACGCGATCCGCCGCGCGTACCTCGGCTACTGAGCGATGGACATCCTCGTCCAGCAGATCATCTCGGGGCTCGCGACCGGCGGGATCTACGGCAGCGTCGCCCTCGCCCTCGTGATGATCTATCAGGCCACCGACGTCGTGAACTACGCGCAGGGCGAGATGGCGATGTTCAGCACGTACCTGGCGTGGACACTCATGAACGCCGGGCTCCCGTACTGGGTGGCGTTCTTCGGCACGCTCGTGCTGTCCTTCGTCGGCGGCGTGCTGATCGAGCGGATCGTGATCCGCCCCGTCGAGCGCGCGCCGATCCTGACCATCGTCATCGTGTGCATCGGCCTGCTGGTGATCCTCAACAGCGTGGCCGGCTGGATCTACTCCTACATCCAGAAGCCGTTCCCGAGCCCGTTTCCGGAGCGGCCGATCGTGCTCGGCAACGTGGTCTTCGGCGCCCACGACGTCGGCGCCATCGTGGTGACGCTGATCGTCCTCGCGTTCCTCTACGCCTTCTTCCGGTTCACCACGCTGGGCCTGGCCATGCGGGCGGCCGCGCAGAACCCGGCCTCGAGCCGGCTCTGCGGCATCCGCGTGGGCTGGATGCTCGCGATCGGCTGGGGCCTGGCTGCGATGGTGGGTGCGGTGGCCGGGATGATGGTGGCGCCGATCGTGTTCCTCGACCCGAACATGATGGCCGGCATCCTGATCTACGCGTTCGCCTCGGCCACGCTCGGCGGCTTCACGAGCCCGGGCGGCGCCGTCATCGGCGGCCTGATCGTCGGCGTCATCGAGAACATCGTGGGCACCTATGTGCACTTCATCGGGACCGAGCTGAAGCTCACGGTTGCGCTGGCGCTGATCCTCGTCGTGCTCGTGTTCAAGCCGAGCGGGCTCTTCGGCCGCGCCGCCGTGCACCGAGTCTGATGCGCCGCGCCCCGCTCATCGGCGTTGCGCTTGCGCTGGCGGCGGCGCTGGCGCTGCCGCTCCTGGTCTCGAATTTCCGGCTGTTTCAGTTCACCCAGGTCGGCATCTATGCGATCGCCTTGCTCGGTCTCAACATGCTGACCGGCTACAACGGCCAGATCTCACTCGGGCACGGCGCGTTCTATGCGCTGGGCGCCTACACGACGGCGATCATGATCGACCGCTGGCAGGTGCCATATCCGGTGACGATCGCCGCCGCCGGCGTGCTGTGTCTCGTCGCCGGCTTCCTCTTCGGCATCCCGGCCCTGCGGCTCGAGGGACTCTACCTGGCCCTGGCGACGTTCGCGCTGGCGCTCGCGGTCCCGCAGATCCTGAAATATTTCGAGGAGTGGACGGGCGGCTCGCAGGGCATCGTGCTGTCCAAGCCGAAGCCGCCGTGGGGGCTGCCGCTCTCGCCCGACCAGTGGCTGTACGTCTTCACGCTCGCGATCCTGATCGTGCTGTTCGTGCTGGCGCACAACCTCCTCGGCGGGCGCACGGGACGAGCCATCGTCGCCATCCGCGACAATCACATCGCGGCGGAGGCGATGGGGATCAATACCGCCCTCTACAAGTCACTCACGTTCGGTGTGAGCGCGGGGTACACCGGCGTGGCGGGCGCACTGAGCGCCATCGCCATTGCGTTCGTCGCGCCCGACAGCTTCAACATCTTCCTGTCGATCACCTTCCTGGTCGGCGTCGTGGTCGGTGGGCTGGCGTCGGTGGCCGGCGCTGTCTTCGGCGCGCTCTTCATTCAGTTCGTCCCCAACTGGGCGCAGGAGATTTCGAAGGCCGCACCGTGGGCGATCTACGGACTCATGTTGATCCTGTTCATGTACGGGATGCCACGGGGGATCGCGGGGACGCTCCGGCTTGGCTGGGCCCGGATGGGGCGGCGCGGAACTCGCGTCAGGACCTGAGCGTTGAACACGGTAATATTGCATCCATCCGAAAGCCAATCAGCCGATGTTCCGGTTCAAGGAGGAATGAGCATGCTGAGGCGAACGTTCACGATCGTGCTCCTCGCCGCGCTGGCACTTGGCAGCGTCCCCGCCGGCGCGCAAGATACGCCGGGCGTCACCGCAACCGAGATCAAGATCGGCCACACCAACCCCTACAGTGGCCCGGCGTCGGCATACGGGACCATCGGCAAGGTCATCGCCGCCTACTTCAAGAAGGTCAACGACGAAGGCGGTATCAACGGGCGCAAGATCAACTTCGTCAGCCTCGACGACAGCTACAGCCCGCCGAAGACGGTGGAGATGGTCCGCCGCCTGGTGGAGCAGGATCAGGTCGCCTTCGTGTTCCAGACGCTCGGCACGCCGACCAACAGCGCCATCCACAAGTACATGAATCAGCAAAAGGTGCCTCACCTCTTCGTCGCCACCGGCGCCACCAAGTGGGGCGATCCGAAGCACTACCCGTGGACGATGGGCTGGCAGCCGACGTACCAGGCCGAGGGACACATCTACGCGCAGTACATCATGAAGAACGTCCCGAACGCCAAGGTGGGCATCCTGTACCAGAACGACGACTACGGGAAGGACTACGTGAAGGGGATCAAGGACGGCTTCGGGGAGGCGGCCAAGAAGATCATCGTGAGCGAGCAAACCTACGAGGTCACCGACCCCACCGTCGACTCGCAGATCGTCAATCTGAAGAACAGCGGCGCCAACGTCTTCTACAACGTGACCATCCCGAAGTTCGCCACCCAGGCCATCAAGAAGGCGCACGACATCGGCTGGAAGCCGCTGCACTTGCTGAACAGCGTCTCGAGCTCGATCGGCGTGGTCCTCAAGCCCGCCGGCGTCGAGGCGGCCAAGGACATCATCACCTCGCGCTACCTGAAGGACCCGACCGACCCCGCCATCAAGAGCGACGCCGGCTACAAGGACTGGGTCGCCTTCATGCAGAAGTACTATCCGGAGGGCGCCCTGAACGACGACTTCAACGTCTTCGGCTACACGGTCTCGCAGGGGCTCGTCCAGGTGCTCAAGCAGTGCGGTAACGACCTCTCGCGCGCCAACATCATGAAGCAGGCGGCGAGCATCAAGGACCTCACGCTGCCGATGCTATTGCCGGGCATCAAGGTGAACACGAGCCCGACCGACTTCTACCCGATCGAGCAGGAGCAGCTTGCCAAGTTCGACGGCGAGCGCTGGGTCAACTTCGGCGAGATCTACGACGCCTCGAAGAAGTAGTGTCGCCGGAGGCGCGGGCGTGAGCTCGCGCCTCCGGTATCGATCGTCATCGTGCCTGCCATGGCGTCCTGGTCGTTGTTGGGGGCGTGGAGGCCTGCTACTGTGGACGCGCATCAGGCGGAGCGAGGCGTCCACGCTGCGAAAGGAAGGACCATGGAGAAAATCGGACGCCACTTCACGTTCGCAGTTACGTGCGCGACATTACTGACAGGCTGTGCGGTCGTCGGGCACGCGCCCGTCACGGCCCCCATTACCCTCAATGAGCGAGGACCGGTTTCGGCCGGCACGGCGCCCGGACAGTCGAAAGTAGGCCGCGCCACGGCGGTGGGGATCGTGTTGTTCGCTCACGGCGACGCCAGCATCTCGGCGGCCATGGCCAACGGCGGCATCACCAGAATTCATCACGTCGACCACGAGACGCTCAACATCCTGGGCCTGTACGCGAAGTACACCACCATCGTCTACGGCGAGTAACGCTTCGACCTTCGCTTCGCCTTGATCGGTCGGGCGCCGGCGCCGCCTCGGCGGCGTCGGCGCCCGACAGCAGCATCGCAGCGCTCGAGAAATTCCACGGCGGCTTGGTTCCATGCCTCCGGCTGATCGCGGTTGGCGAAATGACTCGCCGGCGACAGCACCACCAGCTTCGAGCCGCGGACCTTGCGATGCATCACACGCATCGGCGCCAGCGACGGATCCCGATCGCCGCCGATGAGGAGCACCGGGACGTGCAGCGCGGAGAGCCGATCGGTGATGTGATCCATCGCCAGCAGCGCGCGCAGGGCGTTGGCATAGCCGATGGGCGTCAGTCGCCGGTAGTACGCATAGAACTCGGCCTTCGACGACGGGTCCAGCGCCAGCCGGTTGGCGACGTTCGGGTTGGCCGCCATCGCGAACTCGGCCATCGCGTCCATGCCCTTGCCGAGCGTGACCTCGATCGAGCGCGCGCGCATGACGATGTTCTCGACCGACAGTGGCAACCCGACCGCCGAGGACGAGTTCGTCACCAGCAGCGAGCGCACGCGCCCGGGAAAGGCCAGCGCGAAGCGTGTGGCGATGCCGGCGCCCAGCGAGAGGCCGCCGACGTGCGCGCGGCGGATTCGAAGATGATCGAGGACGGCCGCGAGATCGAGCGTCCAGTGCCCGAACGAGTAGCGCGCGGGATCCTCGGGGCTGTCCGAGCGGGCGTGGCCGCGCGGCTCCCACAGCACCAGGCGGCGGCGGGCGGCGAGCGCGGCGACGTTGACGTCCCAGAGGTCGGCGTTGCCACCGATACCGTAGGCGAGCACCAGCGGAAGCCGGACCTCTCCGCGCTCGGTCGGCCCGTGCTCTTCGTAATAGATCCTGACGCGATCGCTGGTGCGGGCGTAGGGCATGCGCGATCTTACGCCAGGCGAGGGGATGTCAGGGGAGAGACGTCAGATACCGAACAGGAGCACGAAGAGGATGATCAGGGACACGGGGGGGCCCAGTGTCCACGCGATGATGTATGCCACCTCGTCACCTCCATGCGTGATCGCGAGCGAGGGCTGCAAACGGCTCGCCAGTCGGCTCTCCGTTGCGGCGCTTGACGCGGCGGCACCAGTTCAGTATTTTCGAAGTCATCTTCAGTACGGGTTAACCAGATGACCGAGGACTCCTCGATGAAGACGCGTCTCAGCCTGATCGTGAACGGCGAAGCGCGCGAGCTACTCGTCCCGGCTCACAAGACGCTGCTCGAGGTCCTTCGCGAGGATCTCGACCTCACCGGGACGAAGCATGGCTGCGAGCTCGGTGAGTGCGGCACGTGCACCGTGCTCGTCGACGGTGACCCGATACTGTCGTGCCTGGCGCTTCCCGTCGATCTCGGAGGGGCGGCCATCACGACCGTCGAGGGTCTCGCCGACGGTGGGCGCCTGCATCCCCTCCAGCAGGCGTTTGCCGAGCTTGGCGCCGCGCAGTGTGGATATTGCACGCCGGGCATTCTGCTCACCGCCAAGGCCCTGGTGGAGGGGGCGCCCGCCCCGACGCGCCAGGCGATCAGGGAGGCGCTGGCCGGCAATCTCTGCCGCTGCACGGGCTACACGAAGATCCTGGACGCGGTCGAGCTGGCCGCGCTCCGGATGCGGCGGCCCGCGGTGGCCGAAGGGGCGACGCGATGACGAAGCATCGCTTCACGGTCGTCGGCCACCCGCTGCCCAAGGTCGACGCGTGGGCGAAGGTGACGGGCGAGACGCGCTACGCCGACGACCTCACGCCGCCGCGGCTCGCGCACGGCCGCCTGCTGCGCAGCGCACACGCCCACGCCCGGATCGTGGGCATCGATACCACGCGCGCCCGCGCGCTTCCGGGCGTCTATGCGGTGATCACGGGTGAGGATCTCCCGCGCGTGAAGTTCGGAATCCTGCCGGTGTCCCAGGACGAAGAGGCGCTGTGCACGGAGAAGGTTCGCATGGTCGGCGACGCGGTGGCGGCGGTGGCCGCCGTCGACGAGGAGACCGCGGAGCGCGCGTGCCGCCTCATCGATGTCGAGTACGCGCCATTGCCGGCGCTGATGTCGATCCAGGAGTCGCTCGCGCATCCGGAGGTGCGGATCCACGAGTATGGCGACGGGCCGAACGTCCACAAGAACGTCGCGCTGCAGTTCGGTGACGTCGAGGCCGCTTTTGCGCGGGCCGATCTCGTGCGCGAGGACGTCTTCTACTTCGAGGGCAACACGCACCTTCCCATGGAGCAGCACGCCGCGGTCGCGCACTGGACCGCCGACGGCAAGCTGACCCTCTGGTCATCGACGCAGACGCCGCACTATGTGCACCGCCTCCTGGCGAAGATTCTCGCCGTGCCCGCCGCGCACATCCGCGTCGTGGCCGCGCCGGTGGGCGGGGGGTTCGGCGGCAAGCTCGATCCGTTCGCCCACGAGATCGCGGCGTGCAAGCTCTCGCAGCTCACGGGACGGCCGGTGAAGATCGCGTGCACCCGCGAAGAGGTCTTCTACATCCACCGCGGCCGCCATCCCGTCCTCATGTGGATCAAGACTGGCTTCACCCGCCAGGGTGACATCACGGGGTGCCATCTCCGTACCTGGCTCGACGGCGGGGCCTACGGCTCCTACGGTGTGGCCTCCACCTTCTATACCGGCGTCATCAACCCCGTGACGTACAAGATGCCGGTCTACAAGTTCGAGGGCGCACGGGTCTTCACCAACAAGCCGCCCTGCGGCCCCAAGCGCGGCCACGGCACCCCGCAGCCCCGGTTCGCGCTCGAGTGCCAGCTCGATAAAGCCGCCGAGCAACTCGGCCTCGACCCGGCCGACCTGCGGCGGCGAATCCTGGTCGAGCCGTTCACCAAGACCGCGAACCACTTGACGGTGACGACCACCGGCCTGGGCGAGTGCCTCGACAAGGTCGTCGAGGCTTCGGGGTGGCGCGACAAGCGTCCACGCTACCAGGCGGCGGACGCGCCGGCCAAGCCGCTCTGGCAACGCCGCACGCGCAAGGGCATCGGACTCGCGTGCTCCGCCTACATGACGGGCGCGGGCACGGCGATCTACTGGAACAACATGCCGCACTCCGGCGTGGTCGTCCGCGCCGACCGCAGCGGCGGCGTCACCGTGCTCTGCGGGGCGACCGACATCGGCCAGGGATCCGACTCGATCCTCGCTTACCTGGTGGCCGAGGTGCTCGGCATCGAGCCGAAGGACGTACACGTGCATCCCGCCGACACGACGCTGACGCCCGTGGATCTCGGGTCCTACTCCTCGCGGGTCACGCTCATGTGCGGCCAGGCGGCCATCCAGGCCAGCGAGCGCCTGAAGGCGGTGATGTTCCGGGCGGTCGCCGCCAGGCTCGGCGTCGAGCCGTCCGCGCTCGTCGCGCGCGAGCAGAAAGTCGGCGTCGCCGACGACTGGGACAGGGCGCTGCCGTTCGCGCAGGCGGTGGAGCTCGGGGAGGCGCGGCACGGTGTGCTCGCGTTTCCCGGCTCGTATGCGCCGCCCAAGCGCGCCGGCAAGTACAAGGGCGGCGGCGTGGGGCCCTCGCCGTGCTACTCGTATTCGGCGTGCGTGGTGGAGCTGACCGTTGACGAGGACACGGGCGCCATCGAGCTCGAGGACGTGTGGATCGCGCACGACATCGGGCGCGCGCTCAATCCGCTGCTCGTCGAGGGTCAGGTCGAGGGCTCCATCTACATGGGGATCGGCGAGGCATTGATGGAGGAGCAGGTCTTTCGCAAGGGGCTGCACAAGACGCCCTCGATGCTCGACTACAAGAGCCCGACGACGCTGGAGACGCCGGAGATCCACACGTTTCTCGTCGAGACCGACGATCCCGACGGGCCGTTCGGAGCGAAGGAGGCGGGACAAGGGCCGCTGCTCCCGGTCATTCCGGCCATCGCCAACGCGATCTATCAGGCGACGGGCGTGCGGATCGACGAGGTCCCCATCACGCCGGACAAGATCCTCAAGGGCCTCGAGCTGAAGCGTCAGGGCAAGGCGGCGCGCATCGGACCGGACACGCTGCCGCTCTTCACCTTCAAGGAGCCGCTCGTCGTCGACTCCGCGTTCGGGCAGCCGGCGGAGGCGATCGCGGCGCGACCGTTCGCCGACGAGCCGCCGGTCGTGCCGACGTCGCCGGAGCCGTCGATCGGAGTCAGGCCGATATGATGCGGCTCCCGGCATTCGAGTACCTCGCGCCGCGCACCGTCGGCGATGCGGTGAGATATCTGTCGGACGGCGGACCGGAGGCGATGCTGGTCGCCGGCGGCACGGATCTGTTTCCGAACATGAAGCGGCGGCAGTTCGAGCCGAAGGTGCTGGTCGGGCTGCGCGGCATTCGCGAGCTGCTCGGCGTGCGCGCCACGAACGGCGGAATGACGGTCGGGGCGGGCACGACCCTGACGCAGGTCGCGACCCACGCCGGGCTCGGCCGCCGCTATCCCGCGCTGGCCACCGCGGCGGGCCTCGTGTCCTCGCCGCAGCTCCGGAACATGGGCACGCTCGGTGGCAACGTGTGCGTCGACACGCGCTGCAACTACTATAACCAGAGCTACGAGTGGCGGAAGGCGATCGGCTTCTGCATGAAGAAGGACGGTGACATCTGCCTGGTGGCGCCGGGAAGCCGGCGGTGCTGGGCGGTGTCGTCGTCGGACACGGCGCCGGTGCTGTGGGCGCTCGGCGCGACGGCGCGCCTGGCCGGCGTCGGGGGCGAGCGGACGCTGCCCGTCGCCGCACTCTTCAAGGACGACGGCATCGACTATCTCGCCCGGCGGCCCGATGAGATCCTCACCGACATCGTGCTGCCCGACTCGGATGGCTGGGATTCGGTGTACTTGAAGCTTCGGCGCCGCGGCTCCTTCGACTTTCCGGTGCTCGGCGTGGCCGTCGCCGTGCGGCGGGCGGACGAGATCGTGCGCGAGGCGCGCATTGTGCTCGGCGCGGTCGCCTCGCAGCCCCGCGAGGCGACCGCGGCCGGGGCCTCGCTCGTCGGCGCCCGGCTCAGCTCCGAGACGATCACCCGCGCCGCGGAGCTGGCGGCGGGACCGTCCAAGCCGCTCGACAACACCGACTTCACGCACCCGTACCGCAAGAAGCTCACGCGCGTCTACGTGGCGCGGGCGCTGGCGCGCCTGGCCGGGCTCGATACCGGGCCGTCATCCTACGAGACGGGGGGCTGAGATGACGTCGCTGGGCGAGCGCATCAAGGCGCTGCGGCGCGAGCGCGAGCTGCAGCAGCGGCAGCTCGCGGAGAAGGCGGAGCTGACGCCGAGCATGGTCTCGCAGATCGAGTCCGGACGGCTGACGCCGTCGCTGCACACGCTCGGCAAGATCGCCGCTGCGCTTTCGGTGCCGATCGGCGCGTTGTTCGACGGGCAGCCGGCCGGACGCATCCACGTGAGCCGCAAGAAGGACCATCCGGTGGTGTCGTTCGACGGCTCCTCGGAGCGCTGGGCCGTGCTCGGCGCCGGCCTGTTCGAAGGCAAGATCCGCGCGGTGGTGTCGACGCTCGACGGGCGCGCGCGGGGGGTGACGACCGACAAGGTGGTCATCAAGCCGGGACAGATGAAGCTGTGCTACGTGCTGGAGGGGAAGGTGGCGCTGCACTATAACGGCGGGCGCCACGCGCTCGAGTCCGGCGACAGCGCCCTGCTCGATGGCGGGGCGCCGCACGGCTGGGAAAACCTCGGAACGAAGACGGCCCGGGTGCTCTGGGTCATTTTGGGATAGACGATGGCTGAGACGACATCCGACTCCTCACCGGTCGACTTTCGCACCGAGCCTGCGCGGTACCGCCACTGGAAGCTGTCCTTCGACGGGCCCGTGGCGACGCTTGCGATGGACGTCCGCGAGGACGCCGGCCTGCGGCCCGGCTACGAGCTGAAGCTGAATTCCTACGACCTCGGCGTCGACATCGAGCTCTACGACGCCGTGCAGCGGCTGCGCTTCGAGCACCCGGAGGTCGGCGCCGTGATCGTCACCTCCGCCAAGGAGCGGATCTTCTGCGCGGGCGCCAACATCCGCATGCTCGGTCAGTCTTCGCACGGCTGGAAGGTGAACTTCTGCAAGTTCACCAACGAGACCCGCAACGCGCTCGAGGAGGCCTCCGCCGAGTCGCGTCAGACCTATCTGTGCCTGGTCAACGGGCCGTGTGCCGGCGGCGGCTACGAGCTGGCGCTCGCGACCGAGTGGATCGTCATGGCGGACGATGGCAACACCGCGGTGTCGCTGCCCGAGGTGCCGCTCCTGGCCGTGCTGCCGGGCACCGGCGGTCTCACGCGTCTCGTCGACAAGCGCCGCGTCCGGCGGGACCGCGCGGATTTCTTCTGCACCACCGAGGAGGGCGTGAAGGGAAAGCGTGCGGTGGAATGGGGACTCGTGGACGAGGTCGTCCCTCGCTCACGGCTCGAGGAGACCGCCAGGCAGCGGGCGAGGGAGCTCGCGGCCAGGACCGACCGGCCGCGCGCGGCGAAGGGCATTGTCCTTCCGCCGCTCGAGCGGACGCTCGAGGGGGACCGCATCGCGTACGCGCACGTGACCTGCGTCATCGACCGCCGTCGCGGCGTCGCCGAGATCACCGTGGCCGGGCCGGCAACCGCGGCCCCCACCGACGCCGCCGGCGTGGCGGCCGCGGGTGCGTCGTTCTGGCCGCTGGCCGTCGCGCGCGAGCTCGACGACGTGATCCTGCACCTCCGCACCAACGAGCCGCAGATTGGCGTCTGGGTCGTGCGGACGCTCGGCCGCGCGGACCTCGTGGAAGCCTACGACCGGTTACTGCACGATCACGCCGGTGACTGGCTCGTTCGCGAGGTGCGGCTCTATCTCAAGCGCACGCTGAAGCGACTGGACGTCTCGTCGCGCTCGATCTTCGTCCTCGTCGAGCCGGGCTCGTGCTTCGCGGGCACGCTGCTCGAGCTGGCACTCGCCGCCGATCGTTCGTTCATGCTGGACGGGACGCGGACCGGACAGTCGCTGCCGCCCGCGTCCATCCGGCTCACCGCGTTGAACTTCGGCGCGTACCCGATGATCAACGGGCTCACGCGTCTGGCCAGCCGTTTTCTCGGAGAGCCCGATCGAGTCGACGACCTCAAGGGCCGGACCGGTCAGGATCTCGACGCGGCGGCCGCGGCGGCGGCGGGCCTGGTGACGTTCACGCCGGATGACATCGACTGGGAGGACGAGGTCCGGCTGGCCCTCGAGGAGCGGACGGCGTTCTCACCCGACGCGCTGACCGGCATGGAGGCCTCGCTGCGCTTCGGCGGGCCGGAGACACTCGAGACCAAGATCTTCGGCCGCCTGTCGGCGTGGCAGAACTGGATCTTTCAACGTCCGAACGCCGTCGGACCGAAGGGCGCCCTGCAGCTCTACGGGACCGGCGAGCGAAGCGATTACGACCGCGGGAGAGCGTGATGGCGATCGATTACCTCGAGCGGATTCCGAACAACGTCAACCTCGCGGAGAACCGCCGCCTCCAGCGCGCGCTGGAAGACTGGCAGCCGAAATTCCTCGACTGGTGGCGCGACATGGGGCCCGATGGCTTCCAGTCACGCGACGTCTACCTCCGCACGGCCATCAGCGTGGACGCGCAGGGCTGGGCGAATTTCGGCTGGGTCAAGATGCCGGACTACCGCTGGGGTATCTTCCTGGCCGACGCGGAGCCGAACCGAACGATCGCCTTCGGCGACCACAAGGGCGAGCCCGCGTGGCCGGACGTGCCGGGCGAGTACCGCGGGACGCTCCGACGGCTCATCGTCACCCAGGGCGACACGGAGCCGGCGTCCGTCGAGCAACAGCGGCATCTCGGACGGACGTGTCCGTCTCTCTACGACCTGCGCAATCTCTTCCAGATCAACGTCGAGGAGGGCCGGCACCTCTGGGCGATGGTCTATCTGCTCCAGGCCTACTTCGGCCGTGACGGTCGAGAGGAAGCGGAGGCGCTCCTCGAGCGTCGCTCGGGGGATCGCGACAAGCCCCGGATCCTGGGCGCCTTCAACGAGCGCACGCCGCACTGGCTCGCGTACCTCATGTTCACGTTCTTCACCGACCGCGATGGCAAGTACCAGCTGGCGAGTCTCTGCGAGAGCGGGTTCGACCCGCTGTCGCGCACCTGCCGCTTCATGCTGACCGAAGAAGCGCACCACATGTTCGTCGGCGAGGCCGGAGTGGGGCGCATCGTCCAGCGCACATGCGAGCTGATGCGTCAGCACAAGACGGACGATGTGCGCAAGCACGGCGCGATCGATCTCGTGACGATTCAGAAATACCTCAATTTTCACTACTCGGTGTCGCTCGACCTCTTCGGCTCGGAGATCTCCACCAACGCGGCGAACTTCTACACGATGGGACTCAAGGGCCGGTTCGAGGAGACGAAGAAGAGTGATGACCATCTGCTGAAGACGGCGACGTACCCGGTGACGGCCATCGACGGTCAGCGCATCGTCTCGCGGGAGGAGGCGGCGCTGCCGTCGCTCAACGAGCGGCTGCGCGACGACTACATCGCCGATTGCCAGCGGGGCGTCGATCGATGGAACCGGATCATCCGCGACCACGGCATCGACTTCGCGTTCGTGCTACCGCACCGGGGCTTCCACCGGGCCATCGGCCAGTTCTCGGAGACGCGCGTCTCGCCGGAAGGGCGCATCCTGAGCCAGGCGGAGTGGGACGCCCAGCAGCACAACTGGCTGCCGAGCGCCACCGACGAGGCGTTCGTGCACAGCTTGATGAAGCCCGTGACCGAGCCCGGGAAATACGCGAGCTGGATCGCGCCGCCCGCGCGCGGCATCAACGGCAAGCCGGTCGAGTTCGAATACGTGAAGCTGGTGGGGTGAACGAGGACGTCGGTCGCGCGCCGCTCGGGAGGAACCGCGCGCGACCGACGTCCCGCGGGCTACATGCGACGGTTGTCGATGTAGTCGCCGCCGTTGCTGCGGGTCATGGCCACGATGGCGAGCACGACCACGAGAAGCAGGGCCGCCGCGATCAGCACGGCCGCCGTCGGGCTGAGCCCGAAGATGGTCGTCCGCTCGCTGACGGAGGATCGGGGCAGCGCCGAGGCGCCATCGTCGCGGCGCGTCTCACTCTTGACCGTCCCGCTCGCGCTGCCGCTGACGCCCGGGGCTGGCGTGGTGACGGCGGGCTTGTCGGTCTGGGTCGTGGAGCTGCTCGAGGATGCGGAGCCTGATGCCGACGGTGCCGACGGAGTCGCCGGGCTCGCCGGACTCGCAGGGCTGGTCGAGCTCGAGCTGCTCGAGCCAGTCGCCTGCGCGAACGTGTCGGTCACGGGCGCGGCAAGCACGGCCGCGCCAAGCAGGGCAACGAGCAAGGATTTCATACCGCACCTCCTCGACAGGGAGGGGAGCAAGGCCGGTGCCACTGACTGGACGCCAATGAGGAGGGCGGGATGAGCACGTGGGAATCGTTGCCGGCGCAATTCAATGTCGCCACGTGGTTCGTGGACCGCAACGTGGCGGAGGGCCGTGGCGCGGCGACAGCCTTTCGGTATGAGGACCGTGTGCTCACGTACGGCGACGTCCTCGACCTCACGAACCGCACGGGCAACGCGCTCCGCGAGCTCGGGGTCGGCATGGAGGACCGGGTGCTCGTGCTGTGCCTCGACGCGCCGGAGTTCCTCGGCGCCTTCTGGGGCGCGATCAAGATCGGCGCCGTCCCCATCCCGGTCAACACGCTCATGCGTGGGGCCGACTACCTCTACTTCCTCCAGGACAGCCGCGCCAAGGTCGCGGTCATCTCGGCGTCGCTTCTGGCCGAAGTCGCCCCGGTGCTCGTCGAGGCGCCGCAGCTGCGCCACGTCCTCGTCGCGGGCGGCAAGCCCGGGCCGCACCTCTCTTACGAGACGTGCGTGCAGGGCGCCTCGCCGCGGCTGGAGGCGGCCGCGACCTCGCGTGACGATGCGGCGTTCTGGCTCTACTCCTCGGGGTCGACCGGCCGGCCGAAGGGCGCGGTGCACCTCCACCACGACATGGTCGTGTGCTACGAGACGTACGCGCGGCACATTTTGGACCTGCGTCCGACCGACCGCGTGTTCTCGGCCGCGAAGCTGTTCTTCGCCTACGGCCTCGGCAACGCCGGATACTTCCCGATGGGCGCCGGCGCCGAGAGCGTGCTATCCCCGCACCGGCCCACGCCGGACGCCGTGTTCGAGATTCTCGCTCGCCATCGCCCCACGATCTTCTTCGGCGTTCCGACGCTCTACGCGGCGATGCTCGCCGTGAAGGACGCGCACACCCGCTGGGATCTCTCGTCGCTGCGCCTCTGCGTGTCCGCCGGTGAGGCCTTGCCCGACGAGATCTATGGGCGCTGGAAGGAGCGCTTCGGGGTGGAGATCATCGACGGAATCGGGACCACGGAGATCCTTCACATCTTCCTGTCCAATCGCCCCGGCGCCGCGCGCCCGGGATCGACGGGACGGCCCGTCCCCGGCTACGACGCGGTCATTGTCGACGACGCCGGGCTGCCGGTGAAGCGGGGAGCGATCGGGAACCTGCGCGTGAAGGGCGATTCGATCATGGCCTATTACTGGAACAAGCACGAGAAGACCAAGGACACGCTGTACGGCCACTGGATCGAAACCGGAGACAAGTACTATCAGGACGCCGACGGCTACTTCTGGTACGCCGGCCGCGCCGACGACATGCTCAAGGTCGGCGGCATCTGGGTGTCGCCGGTCGAGGTGGAGAACACGCTCGTCCGCCATCCGGCCGTGCTGGAAGCCGCCGTGGTGGGCCACGAGGACACCGACCGCCTGGTGAAGCCGAAGGCGTTCGTGGTGCTGAAGGAGCCGGCCGGCGCCGGCGGCGGACTGGCCGAGGAGCTGAAGGGTTTCGTGAAGGACAAGATCGCACCCTATAAGTATCCGCGCTGGATCGAGTTCGTGTCCGAGCTGCCGAAGACGGCGACCGGCAAGATCCAGCGCTTCAAGCTACGGACCTGAGCGTGTTCGATCGGGCCATCGAGTCGCGAGCGCCCGAGTACCTGCGCGCCGATCGCTGGCGGCGGCTGCAGGCGCTCGTGCGCGAGACGCTCGGCGTCAATTCATTCTGGACGAGCCGCTGGCGCGCGGCCGGCCTCGCACGCGCCGAAGATCTCGCCGGCTGGGACGACTTCCACTGCCTTCCGCTGCTGCGCAAGAGCGATCTCGTCGACGACCAGGCTGCGCACCCGCCCTTTGGCAGCAACCTCACGTTTCCGCTGGAACGATACGTGCGCGTGCACCAGACGTCCGGCACCAGCGGTCAGCCGATTCGCTGGCTCGACACGCAGGCTTCGTGGGACTGGTGGGCGCGCTGCTGGGGCTTCGTCCTGGCCGGCGCCGGCGTCGCGCCCGGCGACCGCGTCTACTTTCCGTTCTCGTTCGGCCTGTTCGTGGGATTCTGGGCGGGCTTCGAGGGCGCCCGTGCCCTCGGTGCGCTGGCGATTCCGGGCGGCGGACAGGACTCGATCACGCGCCTTCACGCCATCCAGACGCTCGGGGCCACCGCACTCGTGTGCACGCCCTCGTACGCCCTCCACCTCGTGGAAACGGCGCGGGAGCGTGGTGTCGACGCCACGAAGCTCGGCGTGCGCGTGACGGTGCACGCGGGCGAGCCGGGGGCCGGCATTCCGACGGTGCGCGCACGGATCGAGGCCGGCTGGGGGGCGCGGGCGTTCGACCATGCCGGCATGACCGAGGTCGGCGCCTACGGCTACGAGTGCGCCGAGCAGGCCGGTCTGCACGTCAACGAATCGGAGTTCATCGTCGAGGTGCTCGACCCGAAGACGCTCACGCCGGCGGTGGAAGGCGAGCTCGTGCTCACGAACCTCGGACGGATCGGCTCGCCGGTCGTCCGTTATCGTACGGGCGACCGCGTGCGGGTCACGGATACGCCGTGCGCGTGCGGCCGCACGTTCCGCCGGCTCGACGGCGGCATCCTCGGTCGCCTGGACGACATGCTGATCATCCGCGGCGTCAACGTGTTTCCATCGGCCATCGAGGGCATCGTCCGCCGCTTTCCGGCCATCGACGAGTTTCAGATCGAGGTGTTTCGCACAGGCGAGCTCGAGGAGGCGCGTGTGCACATCGAGGCACGCGAGGCTGACGGCCGCGCAGTGTGCCGCCTCGTGCAGGAGGCACTGCGCGCCTCGCTCGGCCTCCGTCTCGACGTCATCCCCGCCGCGCCGCGCACGCTGCCGCGCTTCGAGCTGAAAGCCCGGCGGGTCGTGCGCCGGTAGGCGGCGCTCAGTCCCGCCGCGCTTCCGGCGCCTGATAGTGCACGGCCAGCCACACCGTGGGGCCCAGATCGTCCGTCCATTCCACGCGATGCCGGACGTGGGCACGGAGGGTCACGTGGTGTCCCGGCCACAGGTCCCGCGGCGCGACCTCTCCGTCGATGAGGAGGCGCGCGCGGCCGCGGAGAACGACGACCCATTCGTCGGTGTCCTGCGCGAGCCACTCGCCCGGCGGCGTGACGTGCCCGGTGGACACGATGCACTCCACGCGGACGCCGGGCGTGCTGAGGAGAACGTCGATGCGTTCGGAGGGCAGTCGCTCGGGAAGCTCGTCGAAAAGGTTGTTCAGGCGGTCAGCATAGCATCGCAACAACTTGTCACGACCGGGGCAGTTCTGGTAGTGAGAATCGGGGATGTCGAACGGCGCGGACCTGATTCGCCAGATGGCCGAGGGAGACGCCGAGGCGTTCGCGCGCTTCTACGATCGCTACGCGCCGCTCATCTATCCGCTCATTCTCCGGATTCTTCCCGATCCCACCGACGCCGCCGAGTGCCTGCAGGACGTGTTCTGGGAGTCGAGGCAGCGCGCGCGGACCTATGACGCCGAGCGGGCGACTCCCGACGCCTGGCTGGTCACCCAGGCGCGCGAACGCGCCATCGACCGCATGCGGGGCGCCCGCCGCCGCCGCGACGCCGCACCGCTCGGGACGTCCCCGCGCCCCCGGTTGGCCGAGGCCACGGCGCCGCTCGAGCGCTCCGCAGCGGTCGATCGCAGCGTGCTCATGCGCGCCTTCGAGCGGCTGCCCGATCCGCAGCGCGAGGCGCTGGAGCTCGCGTACTACGGCGGCCTGACGCAGACGGAGATCACGGCCCGTCTCAAGCAACCACTCGGCACCGTCAAGACGCGCTTGCGCCTCGCGCTCGACCGGCTGCGCGAGATGGTCAAGCCGACGTGAGCGTGAGCCACGAGCCCTTCGACACTTTCGCTGCCTTGCATGCCGTCGGCGCTCTCGACGGCGACGATCTTCGCGCCTTCGAGGCGCACCTCGCCGCCGGCTGTGACCGCTGCGCAACGCTGGTGCAGCAGACGGAGCAGGCGCTGGCGCGCGCAGCCATGGCGGGGCCGCCGGAGCCGCCGCCGAGCGCCGTCCGCGAGCAGCTCGTGAAGCGCGCAGCGGCGGCCGGGGCTCCCGGCCGGCGGCGCTGGCTCCCGTGGACCCTCGGTATCGTCGCGGCAGCCATCGCGACCGGGGCGTTCAGCGCCGCGTACGTCGCGGCGCGATATGAAGCCCGGCTCGGCCAGATGGCGCGCGAGACGGCGGCCGCGAAGGAGCGCGTGGCCCGCACCGAGGCGGAGCTCCGCGAGGAGCTCGCGCTCCTGCGCGATCCGACGACGCTCCTGGTGGAGCTTCGCGGTCAGGCCGCGGCGCCGGGGGCGGTCGGCCGCGTGCTCTGGGCCGACGGTGGGGGCGGGCTGCTGCTGGCCACTCAGCTTCCGCCACCGCCACCGGGCAAGGTGTACGCGCTGTGGACGCTCGCTGGCGACGCGCCGCGGGCGGCCGGCGTGTTCGTTCCCGACGAGAGTGGCCGGGCCACGCTCAGGGTCGCCGCCGATGGGTCGGGCGGGCCGGTGCGCGTGCTCTCCGTGACGGTGGAACCCGCGGGCGGCGCGTCGGCGCCGACGGGGGCCGTCGCGCTCGCGCCGCGATAATCGTCCGGCCAGCCGGCATCGAGCCCCGAACCCCCCACCGTCGACGGCACCTCGATCACGCCGTGTATACTCGACGCGAAGTCCAAGGCATGAAGGTCCTGCTACGCAATCCGCGACGCGAGGTCACTCTCGCCGGGAACCGGCGTGTGAAGGAGATCCTGCGCGAGCTGGAGATCCTCCCGGAGACGGTGCTGGTGATCCGCGGCGACGACCTCGTGACCGCCGATCAGGTCGTGCGCGACGACGAGACCATCGAGCTGCGACCGGTGATGTCCGGAGGGCGGGCGTGAAGTGCCGGCGATGCGGCGGCGCGGCCACGCTGGAGCTCCGGCGCCACAACGCGGCCTTCTGCGCCGATGATTTCGTCGAGTTCTTCCGCAACCAGGTGCGGGAGGCGATCCGGCGTCATCGGATGTTCACGCGTGACGAGCGTGTGCTGGTGGCGGTGTCCGGCGGCAAGGATTCGCTGGCCCTGTGGGACGTCCTCCTCGACGAGGGCTACGACACCACCGGCCTCTATCTCGATCTCGGCATCTTCGAGTACTCGGTCGAATCGCGGGCGAAGTGCGAGGCGTTCGCGTCGCGGCGCGGCGTGCCGCTGCTCGTGCGGCGGGTCGCGGACGAGGTGGGGGCGCCGGTGCCCGTGATCAAGCTGGTGACGCGCCGGCCGCCGTGCTCGGGCTGCGGGCTCAGCAAGCGATACCTGATGAATCAGACAGCGCTCGACCACGGCCTGCCCGTCGTCGCCACCGGCCACAACCTCGACGATGAGGCGGCGACGCTGTTCGGGTCGGTCATGCACTGGCGGACGGAGGCGCTGCCGCGCCAATCGCCCGCGCTGGCATCGACGCATCCCAAGCTCGTCCGGCGCGTCAAGCCGCTGTACCGTCTGTCGGAGCGCGAGACGGCCGCCTACGCCTTTCTCCGGCGCATCGACTACATCGTGGACGAATGTCCCTTCGCCGCCGGCGCCACCTCGATCGCGCACAAGGAGATCCTGAACCGGATGGAGGACGCATCGCCAGGCGCCAAGCACAACTTCCTGTTCGGCTTCCTCGAAAAGGCGAGGCCGGCGTTCGAGCGCGCGGAGGGGCCAGCGCTCCAGGAGTGCGCGCGATGCGGACAGGTGACGACCTCGACCGTCTGTGCATTCTGCAAGCTGGCGGATCAGGTCAAGCGCGCATCGGCGAGCGCCGACGCGCCCGGCGCTCATTAGCGGTCGCGGTCTCGATTCCGGCGGGCGCCCCGATCGTTCGACTTCATCGCCTCGCCGAGCGCGTTGATGGGGTCGACCGGGCGGCCGTAAGCCTTGACAGCGGGTGACGAGTCACCCTTCGCGCTCGGCTCCAGCTTCCCCGGCCTCTCGAACGTGTCCCGCCCAGGCACGCCGCGGCGTTCCTGCATGACGTCGTCCTGATCGTCGTCGGCCGTGTTCACGAGCGGGGAATGGTCGATGTTCGGGCGGGACGGCCGCGCCGTGGCCAGATCTCTGGCCGCCCGCGCGACTTCGCCGGCGGTGACGGCGGACGTCGCCGCCGATGGAGCGGGGCGCGGGGGCGCCAGGCGAAACTCCTGTCCGAGCCGTGCACCGGCGGCGGGCGCCATCGGAAGCGGCGCGGCAAGGGGCGCCTGACCGACGATGCTGAGGCGCTGCAGAGCGGTCACGATGGTGGCGGCGCCCACCAGTCGTCCGGCCTCGAGTCGGGTGACGTCGATGGTGCCCTTCAGCACTGTGATGACCGAATGATGGGCGCCGAAGACCTCGGCCACGATCACCGTGCCGCGGATGCCCGCCACGGCGTTCGGGGTGCGCACCTCGACGACATCGCCGGCGCGCATCTTTTCGCGCGCCACGGCCACCGCAACCCGCCCGGCCGCCACGTCCACGGTGGCGACCCTGGCGGCCTCCGTGATGGTCACCGTCGAGTGCTCGCGCACGGTGACTACCGCCCGGCCGCCGAGAAGGATTCGCGCGACGGAGTCCGCGCCGGTCGTGATGCGATCGCGTACGTAGATATCGTCCTTGAACTTGAGCGGGGTCGGCTCGGGAAGCGCGGCGCGGCTGACGGTGACGCGCCCTTCAAGGGTGGTGACGACGCCCGCCCGTTCCTGGGCGTCGGCGTGCGGCGCGAGGCCGATCGCGGCGACGACGATCAGCGCCTGCAGACACCTCGAAACCATGCCGATGGCGACCTGCATTGCTCTCCCCCGCCGGTCGCACGCCGATCCCACCCGGAGGCTACCAGCGAAAGGATCGCGTATGCAATGCAGATGCCCCCGAGGTTCGGCCGCTGCCGGCGGTCCCGGTCAGCGGGCGACGGGGAGGACTGACTGGATCGCCGCGTCGAGATCTTCCGGACGGATCGGCTTGAAGAGGCAGCGCTGGATGCGGAGCGCCGTCATGCGGGCGCGGTCTTCTTCCCGCAGGCCCCAGCCGGTGATGAAGAGCATCGGCACCGCCGCATCGCGCGCGCGCAGCTGCTCCGCGAACTCCCAGCCGTTCATCCCGGCCATCCCGACGTTGGCGAGCACGACGTCGTAACGACCGGGCGCATAGATCTTCAGCGCAGCACCGCCGCTCACGGCGGCGCTCACGGAGTGGCCGCTGCCCTCGAGCAGGCCGACCAGCGCGGAGAGAACTTGCGGATCGTCGTCGATGAGCAGCACGTGCGCGGCCTGCCGCTTGCCGGAGCGCGCCGCTGGCGTTTCACTGTCTTTGGTCGTCGGCGCCTCCGGCAGCGAGAGGCTGAAGGTCGCTCCCTTGCCCGGCTCGCTGTCGACCCGAATGTCACCGCCGTGACGCTGGACGATGGTGTACGCCATCGACAGCCCCAGCCCCGAGCCCTTCTCGCCCTTCGTCGAGAAGAACGGCTCGAAGATCCGCCGGCGGACGGGCTCCGGCATGCCGATCCCGGTATCGGCCACGGTGATCACCACGCCGCCGCTTGTGTCGCGGGTCCGGATGGTCAGGGCGCCGCCGTCCGGCATCGCATCCATCGCGTTCAGGATGAGGTTGGTCATCACCTCGGTGAGCGCGGCCGGCCGACCATGGATCACGCGCGTGGCGCGAAGCTCCAGCCGCTGCTTCAGCGGGCGGCTATCGTGTGCGATGCGCTCTTCCCACCGCGGTCGCGTGATCGCCAGCGCGTCCTCGACGACCTGGTTCACGTTGAGCGGCACGAAGCGCTCCTCCGGCCGCAGCCGCGCGAAGGTCTGGATGCGTCGGACCGTTTCCGAGCCATCCATCGCGGCCGTCTCCACAACATTCAGCGAGCGCTCGACCAGTTCGATGTTGCCAGGATTCTGCTTCATCAGCTGCGCGTATCCGAGGATCGCCTGCAGGAGGTTGTTGAAATCGTGCGCGATGCCGCCGGCGAGCTGACCGAGCGCAGTCAGCTTTTCCGACTGGTGCAGCTGCGCCTCGACCTCCCGCTGCGCGGTGATGTCGCGCACGATGGCGATGAGGCCGTCGAGGCCGCCCTGGCGGTTGCGCAATCCCGACAGCGTCACCGCGAGCGCAACGGCTTCCTCGCGGCCGCCGACGGCGTTGGCCTCGAAGGCCTCCATCGACGCGCCCCGCGCGAGCCGCTCCTTGGCCGCCGTGTACTCGGCGGCCGGCAGGACCGTCGTCACCGGACGGCCGGTGGCCTGCGCGGCGGCCAGGCCGAAGATGCGCTCGGCGGCCGGATTCCACCCGTCGATGCGGTCGTGGGCATCCACGGAGATGATCCCTTCTCCGGCGGAGGCGATGAGCTGCTCGAGCGAGCGCTTGGTATCGGCGATCTGCCCGTAGAGGCGCGAGTTGCGGAGAGCGACCGCCAGGTACTCGGCCAGCATGTCGAGCAGCTCCCGCTCGCGCGGATCGACGGCGCGGCCGGAGCCGCGGTTGTCCACCACGAGATGGCCGAGCGTCCCCTCGGCATCGCGGATCGTGCAGGTCACCAGCGTGTCGGAGTTTCCGCTCATCGGCGGCGAGCTCGTGATGGTCACGCTGTCGTACCCGAGCGCGGTGCGCAGCTGTCCGGTCACCGCCGTGATCACGTCGTCCACGGCGAGCTGGCCGACGATGGTGCGCGCGATCTGGCGCAGCAGCGAGAGCTGGGTGACCCGCAGCGACTGCTCGGCGGCCTCGCGCCGGGCCGCTTCCTCGAGCTGTCGCGTCTTGGACGACAGCCGACGCATCTCCTCGACCAGCGTCGCCACTTCACCGCGGGTCCCGAGGTCGGCCTGCCGCCGGACCAGCGCGCGACGGACGACGTCCTCCAGGTCCTGCCGCGAGAACGGCTTGATCAAGTACTCGAAGGCCCCGTGCGTCAGCGCCAGCTTCACTGTCTCCAGCGAGGCGTAGGCCGTGATCATGACGACCTCGATGGTCGGGTCATGCCGCTTCACGCGCCGCAGCACCTCGAGCCCATCCATCTCGGGCATCTTGATGTCGAGGATGACGACGTCGGGCCGGACCTCCGGCAGCAGCGCCAGCGCCGCACGCCCACTGTCCGCGGTGTGGATCTGGTAGGCCGGCTTCAGCAGCATGCGGAGCGATTCGCGCGGGCCGAGCTCGTCGTCGACGACGAGGATGCGAGCGGCGGTGGCCGAGGCCGTCGCCGTCGTCATGCCATCGCCGGCGGCAGCGAGACCAGGAAGGCCAGCTCGTGTCGTCCGGCCTTCTTGTCGAGCCGGCCGCCGAGCGCCTCCACCAGCCGCTGGCTGACGGCCGGGCCAACGTCGATGAGGCTCTCCTGCACGGTATGCACGGGGTCGAAGAGCTTCTCGAGCCTCTCCGCGGGCACGGCGGCCGTGCGCGAGCCGATGAGGATGCGGATCTCCTGGTTGCCGTCCGCCTCGGTATGGCGCCCGATCGACAGCGAGATCTTGGCCAGATCGTTCGGCGAGTTATGGGTGAGATAGCGGATGAGATAGGTGAGCGCCTTGCGGAGCTGGCCGGCGTCGACCTTCACGAGGTGCGGCTCGGTGGCGGGCGCCAGGTCGATCTGGACGTGCTTGCCCACTCCGTCGTCCGCCAGATCGATCGCTTCGACCATCTGTGTGACGACCTCGTAAGCGTCCACCGTCGCAAAGTTTAACTCACCCTCGGTGACGAGCCCCGCAAGTTTTTCGAACACTTCCACGAGGCGCCGCACGTCACGTCGAACGACCGACGAGAAGTGGCGCCGGAAGTCCGGATCGTCGTAGCGCTCACCGATGAGCTCGATGAACGTGTTGATGGAGACGAGCGGGTTCTTGATCTCGTCCGCGATCCGCGCCACCACGCGCGTCAGCAGCTGGAACTGATCCGCCTGGCGCTTCTGCGCGGCCAGCTCCTTCTGGGCCGTCAGATCCTCGAATACCAGCACCGAGCCGAGCGGCGCGCCGTCCTCGTCACGAATGACGTACGTCGACACCTCGACCCAGAGGCGACGAAGGGCGAGCTGGATCTCGGTGCGCGGCAACGGGCGACCCGACGACAGCGTGTCGTAGAGGAGGTCGCCGAGGGGGGATGGCAGCACCCGCAGGTCCTGACGCACGACGGCGTGCGCGGACAGGCCCAGAATCTCCTCCGCGCGCCGGTTCATCGTGCCCACGCGATGATCGCGGCCGATCGTGATCACGCCGCTCGACATGTGCGACAGGATTCGCTCGGAAAACTCCTTCTCGCGCTGCAGCTGCTGGTGCAGTGCGATGTCCCGGATGGCCGTCGCCAGCTGCGTGGCGAGGTCGAAGAGCGTCTCCATCTCCGTCCGGGCGTACCCGGCGCCGAACACCGGTTGTCCGAGGACGAGGATGGCCACGAGCTCGCCCTGCGCCAGCAGCGGCGTCGCCACCACCGCCTGGAGCAGCTTCAACTCCCGGACGATGTCGGGATCACGGAGGTCGGCCAGCGTCGCCGGCCGCGCCTCCGAGGCCAGCCACCGCGCCAGTCCCTCCGCCGCCCCCAGCCGGACGGACTGGACGATCTGCGGCGCAAGACCCCGGTGCGCCAAGATGCGGAATTCGCGGCCTTCGACGTCAGGAAGCAGGACCGCCATGCGCGTGGCATGCACGACGTCGCCGATGGCCTCGAGGAACGTCTCCAGGACACGTCGCAGGTCGAAGCCCGCGGCGAGCACGCGACTGAAGGCCTTGAGCACGCGGGCCAGCGCGGGGCCGTCCCAGGAGCCCTCGCCGCCGCTCGTGGCCGGCTCCGCCGACGCTGGCAGGCTCGGGGCGCGCAGCGCCTTGATCTCGCGGAGCAATCGCTGCTTCTCGAGCGCCTGCTGGAGGATGGCGCTGAGATCCCGGGCCGTGTACCCGTCGGGAAGCGTGAAATCCGCGGCGCCCTCCTCCTCGCCGGCGAGCCCGATCGCGATCACGAATGCCGTAGGCGCCACCTCTCGCACGCTGGTCACGAAGGTGCTGAGCGCCCCGGCGGGACCCGCGCTTTCACGCAGCACGAGATCGATGTCGACCAGACGCAGCGTCTTGATGGCCTCGGCATCGGACTCCACAGGAAAGACGCTGAAGCTCGTCAGCGAGCGCTGGAGACGCCCGCGCAGCGCTGCGTCGGTGGTGACGAGGAGCACCGCGTTCATGCGTCGACCTTTGCCGGCTGGGGTGCCATCGGAAACTCCACCGAAAAGAGTGCTCCGCCGCCCGGCCGGTTGGCCGCCCGTAGTCGTGCTCCGTGCGTCTGTGCTATGCCGGCACAGATGGCGAGACCGAGCCCTGATCCACGCTGCTTGGTCGAAAAGAACGGATCGAAGACGCGGTTGACGAGCTCCGGCGCGATCCCGGGCCCGGTGTCGGAAATGCTGACGATAATGCGCTGAGCGTCGTGCGTGACGTCGACGTGTACCGCGCCGCCGGGCGGCGTCGCCTCGTGCGCGTTCATGACGAGGTTCAGGAAGAGCTGCTCCAGCTCCGCGTGGTGGCCGACCACGAGCGAGGCGGCCTCCCCGGGGGCCGTCGTGATGGTGATCCGCTTCTCGTCGAACGTCGGCTGCATCGCCTCCACAGCCTGGGCGATCGGCGCACGTACGTCGAGGGGATACTGCGGTCGGCGCCCGGGTCGCGACAGCGCCCCGAGCCGCTCGAGCAGCCGCTCCATCCGTTCGATCTCGCGCCCGACGACACGCGTGAACTCGTCGATGAATCGATCATCGGCGCGCCGCCGCGGCACCAGCTGCGCGAAGGTCTTGATGCCCACCAGCGGATTCTTGATCTCGTGAGCGATACCGGACGCGAGCACCTCGAAATAGGCCAGGCGCTCGGCGCGCCGCCGCTCCGTCTCGAGCTCCTTCAGCGCGGTCAGGTCACTGAACACCGCGACGGCGCCGAGCACGACGCCATCCGGATCGCGCAGTGGAGATGTCGTGGACATGATCGGTCGCCGCGCGTTTCCCGCCGTCAGCTCCGCTTCCGGATTCGTCCGCGGCTGTCCGTCGGCGACGGTGGCCAGCAGCGGCTCGCTGAGGCACGCGGGCACCATCTCGATCGGCTGTCCCTTGACGGTGTCCGCCGTGAGCCCGGTCAGGCGCTCCGCCGCACGATTGAACATGGCGACCCGCCCGGCCGACGTGATGGCCACGACACCACTCTCGATGGTAGCCACGATGTTCTCGATGTACTCGTTCGCGAGCACGACCTGCGCATACAGACGCGCGTTCTTGATCGCGATGCCCGCCTGATTCGCGAGCGTCATCAGGAGATCCAGGTCCTGGGGATAGAACGGATCCCCGGAGAGCTTCGGCCCCACCGCGATGAGCGCGATGACTCCGCTGTCCGAGATGACTGGCAACACCAGCGACCAGTTCGCCTGCGTCAGCTGCTCCGCCAGCTCACGCTCCGCCGGCGTCGCCGCCGCCCGCACGATCTCGTCGGTGACCAGAGGCTCCTTCAATCGCTCCAGCGCCTCGACGACCTCAACCATGGCCGTCTCCGGCGCATCGAAATGACTCCCATCATGCCGTCGCGTTGCGATCGCACATCCGAAGTCGCAGTCGTTTCTGAGATAAACTGCCGCTCCTTCCGCTTCAGTTGAACGGGCGACGGTATGTGTGATGAAATCGAGGAGCCGTTTGATATCGAGGACTTTCGTAAGGATCGAACTTGCGTCGCGCACCGTCCTCTGATAATTGGCCTGGGTCCGATAGACATATCGATCCAGTATTCGTCGCGCCGCATCCCGCGTCGGTGGGATGAGAAGAGCGACTCCTACTGAACCAACGAGGGCTATAAGCACTTCGTCGCGCCGCATGTACGCAAATATGCGTGGCCAAAGTAGCAACAGAAGAGCGCCGACAGGAATTAACGACAAGAGAACCGCGATTGCTATTGTCAGTCCGCGATGTACAACGAGCCGGAGATCCATTAGACGATGGCGGATAATCGCGTGCGCGACCAAGGCCAAGAAAACAAGTGTGAAGTATGGGCCAACCCAGCTGTACGTTGACAAACCAGTTGTCAGCGGTAATAGAAGGTTGATGCCGATCCCGCCTGCGGTCGCTGCTATGATGCCTGCGCCCAGATACTGAATTTGCGCCCGCCCGAGACCGCGCGCATTTCTCCATTTTGCGAATAAGTTAGCCAAAGCGATGCACCAGACGATTACGAAATAGGCGGCGAACATCGGGTAGATAGGTCCAGACTTCCTTACGAGTGCGCGATCTACGACTTTAGTGTCGTAGACGACGAGGTCAGTCGATCCTGCGAGCACAGCGAGCGTCGTCGCCAGCGTGATCGTGACTGGCAGAAGCCGCGGTGGCAATGACGTAGCCTGCGCGGGGTATGCTTGCATGAACGCCAAGAAGGCTGGTGGAATGAAGCTCGCCGCTGCGAAAGTGAAACGTGCCCAAAGTTCTAGATGGGATTCCGTCTGTAATCCCGCGACGCCCAAAACCCACATGCAGATGGTGAGAGCGAGGATCGCGAATCGTTTGTTCGTCTCTGTCTGCCGATTTGCCCGCGAAACAAATAACGCAAGCGCACCGAGAGCGCTCGCGACGAGCAGCAGAGAGGCCTCTATCACAGTTTGTGTCTGGTCTTAAACGACCGCCTCATGGCGGATGACCTCATCACCGCTAGAGGTTCGTGCCTGATTTGCCCGCGCTCACTAACGATTTTCCGTCGCGCCATCCCACCACACTCTATATGGGCGTAATTGCTGGCGTCAATTAAAGACCGACCCGCCGAACCGCCA
>Ga0075421_100000946_pt1 | contig 32580 bp, 34 predicted proteins | sample SoiMetdeltSBSDD5_FD_75292 | JGI IMG/M metagenome (GOLD analysis project Ga0075421, IMG submission 75292) | Bulk soil microbial communities from a Populus tree surrounding site in Tennessee, USA - Soil MetaG P. deltoides SBSDD5 | ecosystem: Environmental > Terrestrial > Soil > Tree plantation... | reverse complement strand
CTCGCGCCCGACTTATTTCTGCTGACCGAATGTTTGGCTCGATGGCCCCTACAACCTTTGCAGTCAACTGATCCTGAAGCTCAAACACGTTTTCGAGGCTTCCTTCAAATCGATCTGCCCAAAGATGTGCGCCTGTCGTTGCATCAATCAACTGTCCGATGATCCGCAGTTTGCCACCAGCTTTTCGGACGCTGCCCTCAAGCAAATATCGCACACCAAGGTCACGACCAACTTGTTTTACATCGACAGTTCGCCCCTTGTAAGTGAAGCTTGAATTTCGCGCAATGACGAACAACTGCCGAAACTTGGATAGGGCAGTAATAATTTCTTCCACTATCCCATCCGCAAAATACTCCTGTTCAGCATCACCGCTCATGTTTTCGAACGGCAGAACGGCGATTGATGGTTTTTCTGGCAGGGGCAGAGTTGGCTTAGAAACCGGTCTGAGTATGCTTGCTTGAACTCTATAGGCCTGGATTGGTTGGGGAATGTTATGGACCCGATGTGTGCCCAGATCGGCAAAGGTGTATTGGACTTTCCCGTTCACCTGTTCGTAGATGCTGCGTCCCACGCAGATTCCGCCCGGTTCCGAGAGCTTCTCCAATCGGGCGGCGATATTGACGCCATCGCCGTAGATTGTGCTGCCTTCGACCATGACGTCACCGACATTCAGGCCGACCCGGAAAGCCATCTGGGCACTTTCGGAAAAATTGGCATTCTGCTCGGTTAAGCCCGCTTGCATTTGAACGGCGCACTCAACTGCACTGACAGCGCTGGTAAACTCGACGAGAAAACTATCTCCAGCCGACCCAACGATTCGTCCGCCAAACTGGACTATCGTGGGTTCTATCACCTTGTCTCGAAGCTCTTTGAATCGCGCCAAAGTGCCGGGCTCATCAGCGGCCATGAGCCGGGAGTATCCTGCTATATCAGCAGCCAAAATAGCGGCGAGGCGGCGTTCCATGTCACACTTTCAGCGTGACCCAAGTGGGTACCCTATATCTTATGCAAGCTGCCTACAATGTAACCGCGGTTTTGTAAGCACTGCGACCTTGCGAAGTAATGGCCACCGCTGCTCGCCAAAATTGATTTGTGAAGGATCTTGTTTCGCATCACAATTTTTACGGAATAGCGTCCGGAGATGATCCATGGGTAAGTCACACGTGCCACTGACAGGTGGGTGCCTTTGCGGTACCATTCGGTTCCAATCGGATGAAGCACCTGTGCAGGGCTACTATTGTCACTGCACAATGTGTCAAAGATCATACGGCGGCTTCTTTAGCGCCACGCTTAGAGTTCCCGGACGCTCATTCAAATTCACCAAAGGCGAGCCAAAGTCTTACCGATCCAGTCGCTTCGCTACGAGAAGCTTTTGCGCCGATTGTGGTTCTCCGATGCCATTTCAATTTGATGCAAGCCAGGACGTTTGGATCAAAATCGGCACCCTGGATCATCCCGAAGATTGGCCAATGACCGATGGCGCAGCATGGGGGCCTTCGCAGCACACATTCGTAGGATCCAAAATAGCTTGGGAGCAGCTTGGAGATCATCTGCCGCAAATGCAGGAGTATGATAACGAACTATCGAAATTTTTGAGTGCAACTTAAACTTGGCTCGAGGGATAGCTCTTAGAGGCATCTGATGAGTGACCATCCTTTTGTGCTACGCCCAGCACGCCAGGGCGATGGTCAGTCGGTACTGGAGCTCACTTTGGCATCAGTGAAGGCTTTAGCTAAGGATTACTACACAGCAGAGATTATTGCGAACTGGATGGGAGAGCGTAACTCTGCCTATTATGAAAAGCTGATTTCCAATGGACTCATGATTGTTGCCGAGCAGGATGGCGTAGTCGTGGGTTTCGTTGATGCCGAGCCTGGCGAGTTGACGCGCCTTTTCATACTGCCAAGCGCAGCTGGAAGCGGTCTTGGCAAACGCTTACTGCAGATCGGCATCGAGCGGGCTCGACGAGGGCACAAGGGACCAATCAAAGTAGAAGCTACTTTGAATGCGGTGGGGTTCTATGAAAAACATGGATTTAAAGAAATTGGCAGGGGCTACGCCTCACATAGCGTTGGTGGTCCCCCGATCGCAATCATTCACATGGAATTGTGATCACCTGCGGAACTTGCGATTTGGGTTTTGCGGGGGTGGCCATGGAGCTCTCCATTCCTTGGCACCGGACAATTCCGGCGCTTCCACCACCTCAAGCCCAGCCTCAGCCGGGTGTCAGATCTGGCGCAGGCAGAGCCTGAGCGAGCCCATGCATGCGTGCTTCGGGCGTGAAGTCCAGTTCTATTGCAAGCTGGGTTAATGCTTCGAAGAGGCGAAAAACCATCCAATCCGCGATTCGCGGAACGGGCGTTATAGTAATAACGCCTCAGGCCGGTGGTGCCATTTCTTCTGTCTTTGCCTCTGCCGCTTTCTGTTCCGCCGCTTCCGCCTGCATGCGCTCCTGGGCCGATCAACGATCAGGATGGATAGCCAGTTTCATGTCCTATGAGCTGGCGAGCTAGGCACTATCACCCATGCGCCTTGTTGCTCGTGGGAGAGTGTCGCTGCCTCGACAAAAGCCATGCCTTGGACACCGTCTTCGGCTGACGGCAGCGACGCCGTGAACTGTGTGTACGGCCTTCCGAGGCTGCGGGCCATGATCGCTTGGGCGAACAACAAGTAGAGATTGGCGAACGCCAGGAGATAGCCTTCCGGGTGCCCTTCCCGAATACGAGTCACCAACTCGGCATCTTCTGCCATTCCCGCATAGCCGCGTGCATAGCGTATCTCCGGCTTCCCCATAGGCTTCAACCTCAGGATTTCACCTTCCTCCTGCCACCAAGTAAGACTGCCGGTCTCGCCGTATATTTTTAGGGTGAGGCCGTGATCGTTGCCAGCAGCCACATAGCTGTACCAGAGGCGACCTTGTACTCCTTCGCCGAAGCGCACTGTTATGTAAGCATTGTCATAGACGTCGCGGCGCGGAGCATAAGTTGCCATCAGAGCCGATACCGACTGTGCATACAACCCGGTGACATAGGTTATCATGTGGTAAGCATGCGAACCGGCCTCGCCGAGGATGCCTGCCATGCCTTCCTGATCTGGTCTAAACCTCCAGTGCCTCTTGCTAGGATCCTCCGGTTCGAGCGCGACGCCTGGCGTTCCGATAGAGAACTCGCCATCAACCAGCCGAACTTTGCCGATTGCCCCCTCGGCGATGAGAGCTTTAGCCTGCCGTACCATGGGGTAGCCGGTATAGCAGTGACAGACGCAGAATAACCGGCCACTCGCATCAACTGCAGCCGCGAGAGACCGGGCCTCACCCAGGTTGTGTGTCATTGGCTTCTCGCAGATAACATCAATGCCTTTTTCAAGAAAAGCGCGGGCTATCATGCAGTGAAGGCGGGGTGGGGTGGCTATGACTACTGCATCGATGCGATCAGGTCGGAGGGCTTCTTTTTCAAGCATTTGTCGCCAATCGGTGTAGATGCGATCGGATGCCACGAGTTCCTGACGCGCGGAGGCGACTGCAATCGCTGGATCAATGGACATAGCGCCGGCGGTGAGCTCGCAAATTCCGTCAGCTCGCATCGCAATGAGATGAGTCCGGCCAATAACCGAGTCGATGCCACCTCCAACCATCCCAATACGCACGCGACGGCCGAAAGCCTCCACCAACCCATGGTCCACGTTTTTCCTCCCTCGTTTGCTCCCATACCGGCCTACGGAGGGCCCGGCACTTCTCCGTTTCGCAGCTCATATTGCCCCGATCATGGAGATCGTCACTGTTGCGATAAACAGAAAAGTTTTTGTGCTAAGGTGCAGCACCACCTCCTAAGACAGGTAATTGTAATGAATCCTGCTTCCGCCACTACAGAAAACCCAAGCTCATTTGCGCCGGAAGCACCGTTCGACACGCGGAAACTCGACGGTCTGTTGGAAGAGCGGGATATCGACGCGCTCATCGTCTCCTCCAAACACAATATCCAATACCTGCTCGGAGGTTACCGTTTCTTTTTCTTTGATTACATGGACGCGATTGGTCTGAGCCGGTACCTGCCGCTGTTCATCTATCCGCGCGGCCGGCCCGAAGATGCAGCCTATATTGCCAATTCAATGGAATCCTATGAGCGCAGTCTCGGGCGTTTTTGGGTTCCCAATGTCGTTACAAAAAGCTGGGGCACACTCGACGCAGCGAACCTCGCCCTCGACCACCTTGAGCGGTTGAACCAAAAGCCGCGGCGCGTCGGGGTCGAGACCTCGTTCCTGCCAGCCGATGCCTATAGCCTGATCACCTCGAGGCTCCACAATACAGAGCTGGTCGACTGTCTAGTCCCTTTGGAGCGGCTTCGGGCGAGAAAGAACAAAGCGGAACTGGATCTCCTTCGCAGGGCCTCCGAAGGGGTCGTTGAATCGATGCTAGCCGTGATGTCCTCTCATGGACCGGGCGTGACCAAGCGTGAACTGGCCGAAGCCTTGCGGCGTGAGGAGGTATCGCGCGGCCTCATCTTCGAATATTGCCTGGTGACCACGGGGGCAAACATCAACCGGGCACCCTCGACCGACCGCTGGCTCGAGGGCGAGATTATGTCCCTCGACTCGGGCGGCAACTACCACGGCTACATCGGCGATCTCTGTCGCATGGCGATTCTGGGCGAGCCTGATGCCGAGCTTCAGAACATGCTGGGCGGAATCGAGGAGGTTCAACAGGCGGCAAGGAAACCGATTCGGGCAGGGGCAATCGGTTCGGAAATCTATGCCGCTGCCGAAGCCGTGCTGGCTCGCGACCCGCGTCGCCCCCGCATGCATTTTTGCGCTCATGGCATGGGTCTCGTGAGTCACGAGGCGCCGCGTCTGACCAGCACCGGTCCCGTCCCCTATCCCGGGGATGATGCCGAACGGCCGCTAGAAGAGGGCATGGTGATCTCGATCGAGACAACGCTGCCGCATCCCAAGCGCGGTTTCATTAAGCTGGAGGACACTGTCGCCGTCACCGCCAACGGGTACGAGGCGTTCGGTGATGCCGGCCGCGGCTGGAACCGGGGTGGAGCTCGAAAGACGACGCCTAGTCTGGCGCAGTAGGCGAGGCTGAAATTGCCGCTGGGCGCAAAACACCGAGGCTGAAATTGCCGCTGGGCGCAAAACACCGAGGCTGCGATCTCCGATGCCTGCCGAAAAACCACACTAAAGTTCCTCGTCGCCGCACTCGATATTGCTAATGATGCTCTTTAGTAGCATCATGGTTTTGCATTGAGTTGAGAGCACGAGCACTGTCCGTGCATTATTTGCTTGGATTGTCTGCTGACGTCATCCCGTTCAGTAGGCAAGAGCCGAGACAGGCCTCAATGCTCAAAGGGAGGAACTTTCATGTCAGAAGCAAAATTCAGGTTAGCGTACAGGTTGCGGCAAGCTGCTGCGGTCGCCGCACTTGTTACGGCTGGGACGCTTTGCGGCGGAGTGGAGGCCGCGGGTGTTCTCAATGGCGAAACGGTTAGGCTGATTGTGATCAGCGATCCAGTGTTTAAAGCGATGCAGCAGATACATGGAGAGATGGAGCAAATCGCAGGTGGCAAGATCGAGTTAAACGTGCTGCCGTTCGATACTTTGCACCAACAGGTGTTGCTCAACTCGCAAAACAAGGAGTCTCGTTACGACATCATCGCTATCGATTTGCCTCAGTTCGGCGAATACAAGAGTTTTCTCACGGATCTAACCTCACTTTCCCAATCTATCGACAAATCTGATTTCCACGCTGCAGCTTGGGAGGGCGTTGTTCACGACGGCAAGGTATTGGCCATACCGATCCAGCCGCATCCAGAGATTTTTGCATATCGTACCGATTTGTTTAAGGCAGCGGGCATTGAACACGGACCCAAGACAACCGACGAGGTAATCGAAGCCGCTAAAAAGCTGCACCAGCCGGATAAGAATATAGCCGGCATCTGTTGGAACGCCGCTCGCGGCACCCCGCTTGGTCAGACATTCCTTCAGACGCTTGGCGCCTTTGGCCAGGCGCCGATCGCGCTTAACAAGAAGGGTGACGATTACGACATCGGGAACATTAAGCCCGAGAACATGCACCCTACCATCGACAATGAGGCGGGACTTGCTGTCGCTAATTATATTAAGGCACTGATTCCATATTCACCGCCCGGCATTTTGGACATGGCTTGGGACGAACGCACCCGCGTTTTTGCCCAAGGCGGCTGCGCGATGACTTATGTTTGGTCGGGCAATGCTTCGGCTTGGGATGGAGATCCGGCTTCTCCTGCGTATGGCAATGTCGCTTACGTGCCACATCCCGCGGGTCTGGGAGCCCCGAACCGTTCGACGCTTGGCGGGTGGTCGCTTGGGATTCCAACGAATCTGCCAAAAGATCGTGTGGAGTTAGCTTGGAAGACAATTGAATGGCTGACCGGTAAGGACATGATGGTTAAGTACACCGAAAATGGTGACTGCGTCAGTCCGCGGCACAGCGTCAGCCAGGATGCCGACGTGGTCAAGCGCTGCCCAGCCGTGAAGGCAGTGGATGAATTCGCAAGTGCTAATCAAATCGCAAGTTGGCAGCGTCCGCCGGTCCCAGAATTGCAGCAAATGGTCGATGTTCTCGGCACACAGATGCACGAGATGATTTCTGATAAGAAAACCCCTGAGGAAGCAGTCAAGGAATCCCAGAGGTTAGTCGATCGTGTCATGAAGAAAGCAGGTTACTACTGACCAACTAGCACTTTCGCCCCCCAGCGGTTGCCGGGGGGCCGCTTTCAGCAACTGATTATTACCTAGAAGCTAATGGCCGCTGCCAAACAAGCCGACCGTCGCACTGCTTTTTTACTGATCGCGCCCGCAATGCTTGTCCTTCTGGGCGTCAATGTATATCCCTTTCTTTATGCGCTCTACATTAGCGCCCACACCTATACCCTTGGTCGGCCCACGCCGCCGCGTTATATCGGGCTGTTCAACTACTCCGATTTGCTCGAAGATGATCGCTTCCTCAATGCCTTGTTGGTTTCCTTCAAGTTTGTAACGCTCGCGGTCTCGATTGAATTTTTGCTGGGGATTGGGCTGGCATTTCTCTTCAGCGCCAGACTGCGTGGTCTCGCAACCCTCCGCAAGCTGGCGATCTTGCCGATAATGGTGATGCCGCTCGCCTCAGGTTTAATCTGGTTCTATATCTTGAACGAGAACTTCGGGGCGCTAAACTGGTTCGCCATACTGCTTGGCAGCCCGGAGCGCATCCGCTTTCTGACCGGCGACCCTCACGCATTGTTGAGCCTTGTTTTGGCGGATGCCTGGCAGTGGATCCCGTTTGTTATGCTGGTTATGTACGCCGCGCTCCAGTCAATCCCAGAATATGTTTATGAAGCTGCCAAGATGGACGGCCTCACTGGCTGGCAGACTTTCTTGCGCGTGACTCTGCCGCTGTTGGCCCCAGCTATTTGGGTAGTAGTCATCCTGCGCGCGGTGGATGCCTTCCGTATGATCGAATTAATCTACTTGATGACGCGCGGTGGCCCGGGCGGAGCGACCGAAACGCTCTCTTGGTACATCTACTCGACCGGGTTCCTTAATCAGGATCTCGGTTATGCCGCCGCTCAGGCGGTGGTAATGATGATTGTTGTTACCATCATTGCGCAAATTTTCGTTCGCCGCCTCGAATATCGGGAGGCCAAATGACGGATGTCGCAATAACAACAAAGTCGCAAACACGCGCGGTCGTGCGGTTGCGCAATTGGACTGTCTATTTCGGGGCCTGCGCCTTCGTCGGCTTTGCCTTGTTTCCCCTTTATATGATGATCACGACATCGGTGAAAACTGATCAACAGGCGTTTGCCTGGCCACCGGTGTGGGTCTTTACCCCGAATTTCAACGCCTACTACAATGCGTTGTTCGTGTTCGGCGGGCGCGGCGTCGGTCACTATCTTATGAACAGCCTCCTCGTGACTGTGGCGAGCAGTGCACTTGCCGTTTTCTTGGGCGCAATGGCAGCATATGGCTTGGCGCGTTTTCGATTTCTCGGTAATCGCGACATTGCGTTTTTTATCTTGTCAACCCGTTTTGCTCCTCCGATTGGCTTTATAGTTCCGATTTACTTGATGGCAACACGCTCGGGCCTCCTTGACAGTCCAATAGCACTGATAATTGTCTACACGAGTATGAACCTCTCACTGGCAACGTGGCTCTTGCGCGGCTTCTTCCTTGAAATCCCGATTGAGATCGAAGAAGCAGCTCTTGTCGACGGCTACACGAGATGGCAGATCTTTCTCCGTGTGGCGCTTCCGTTGGTGCGCCCCGGCTTGGCAGCTACAGCCATATTGTCCGCGATACTCTCCTGGAACGAGTTTCTCTTCGCCTCGATCATCGCACCTGGCAATGCTGCGACGATCCCTGTCTTTCTGTCCGGTTTTTCCGCTTCAATGAACATCGATTGGGCTGAGTACATGGCAGTAGGTACAATGGCAATTCTGCCAATTATGCTATTCACGCTCCTTTTACAGCGCCACCTCGTCCGGGGTCTCACCTTTGGCGCCGTTAGGTGAGCCATGCCGCACGTCGAATTTCTCAATGTTAACAAAATGTATCCGGGCGGTACCCGTGCCGTAATTGATCTTAATTTGACTGTGGAGGATGGAGAGTTTGTATGCCTCCTTGGCCCTTCGGGCTGTGGCAAGTCGTCCACGCTGAGAATGCTGGCCGGACTCGAATCCATCACCTCCGGCGATTTGCTTCTCGATGACAGGCGCATCACTGACGCGCCTGCTCAGTCGCGCGATATGGCCATGGTGTTTGAAAACTACGCCCTCTATCCCCATCTGCGTGTGTTCGACAACATCGCGATGCCATTAGTGGCCCGCGGCGTTCCACGTGCTGAAATTCGGACGCGCGTACACCAGGTCGCGCAAACCCTGCACATTTCTCAGCACCTGAACAAGCGGCCTCAGCTGCTATCGGGCGGAGAGCGGCAGCGTGTAGCTCTCGGGCGTGCCATAATTCGAACACCCCAACTTTTCCTTATGGATGAGCCGCTCGGTCATCTCGAAGCCTATCTAAGGGTCCAGCTTAGAGCGGAAATTCGAAGGCTTCACGAACGTTTGCAGGCGACTACCGTTTATATCACGCACGATCAGGAAGAGGCAGCCGCCGTTTCCGATCGCATCGTCGTGATGAACGCGGGTCGTATCCAGCAATTGGGTACCCTGATAGATCTTCTCGATCGCCCGGCAAACCGCTTCGTAGCCGAGTTTATTGGCAGCCCGCCTATCAATTTGCTCTATGCTGTTCTCTCAAACAACGGCAACGCACTGCAGATCGGGCCGACATTGTTGCCGCTGTCGCCACCACAGCGCGCCCGTTTGAAAAAAGTCCGCGGCGACGGCTTCACTTTCGGCATTCGACCTGAGGATATTTCTCTAACCCAGGTGCGGGAGATAACCACCATCCCCGGCCGAGTGGCCGTACTTGAGCCGCAGGGCGATAAGACTGTTCTGATCGCCGACACCCCATCTGGGCATTTAAGCGCGCTTGTGCCGTCGAAGGATGTGCCACAGCCGGGCGAGTCAATACGATTGCGCTGCGAGGGAAGCCGCGCTCACCTGTTCGGCCCCGACAATGAAGGCGTCCTTCACGGCATAGGCTGAAGAGCAAAGGTATGGCTGACATACGAGTTGAGAAAATCCACAAGAAATTCGGCCAATTACAGCTATTTGAAAACTTCTCGCTTGCCTGCCCCGATCATATGTATGTCTGTCTTGTTGGCCCCTCAGGGTGCGGCAAGACAACGCTCATGCGCATCATCGCCGGTCTAACGTCTCCGGAATCGGGTGATGTAATGATTGGAGGTCGGCGTGTCAATGAATTGCCTCCCGCCGCTCGCCATGTTGGTCTCGCGTTCCAGAACTATGCTCTTTATCCGCACCTGTCAGTTGCCGGGAATTTGGCCTTTCCGCTGCGCGCGCCCATCCGGCGGGTTCAGTATAACGAAGCGAAAATTTCCGCGTCCGTGAAACGGGTAGCCACCCTCCTGAAGATCGACGCGCTCCTCGATCGCCATGTCAATCAGCTCTCCGGCGGGCAACAGCAACGCGTCGCACTGGGTCGCGCTCTTATCCATGACCCGAACGTACTTCTTCTCGATGAGCCGGTGACACATCTCGATGCGCGCCTGCGGCACGAAATGCGGACCGAAATCAAACTGCTGCACAAACGAATTGGTACAACTACGATTCACGTCACGCATGATCAGCAGGAAGCGCTCGCAATGGGCGACCTGATCGCAGTCATGCGTGAAGGCCGGCTCGAGCAATTCGGCAAACCGCTCGAGCTCTATGAAGAACCTGCCACGGCCTTTGTCGCAGGATTCATCGGTGATCCGCCAATGAGCATATTGCGTACCAGCCTCGCGACCGAAGACTCACAGCCCATTTTGCTAATTGATAAGACAACACTTCCCCTTCCTAGCCGGCTCCGTCGTCAAACCCAAACTGCGAAATCGGACCAGGTACTCGTTGGAATTCGACCGCCGGACATAACTGTCACGGACCCGAATGAAGGAGATTTGAATGGAACGGTCTATTCGCACGAGATGGTAGCGCGCGAACAGCAACTCATAGTTTCCATTGAGGCAGGGGGCGAGGTTCGCTGCCGGTTGAAACGCCCGATCGAGGCTACTAGCGGTACAAGGGTGGGTCTCAAATTTTCGTTGGCCAATGCAAAGCTCTTCGATGCAGATTCCGGGAAGTCACTCTTGCTCGGACCTTCTGAGCGCTAGGTTGCAAGCAGTGTGCGGAACTTGACGTCCTCGGTTGCTCCGCTGCGCCCAGAGCATTGAATGGCGTCGACGATCTCAGCCACGCGATAGCCGTCCTCGAACGTGGCCCCAATCGGACCAACCTCCTTGCCCAATGTGACACTTGCGAGCATGTGGCGAGCCTGATGATAAAAACAATCCCGCCACCCAATGGCAAAGGAGCCCTGTATGCCGACTGGCAGCCAAAAATCGCTATGGGGATGATCCGGCGCCACGACTGAGATTGTGCGCCGACCCTTTTGCGGTTCACTAATGTGTAACTCACTTACCCTCTCCATCTCCCAGCGCAGTGTGCCAAGTGTTCCATCGACTTCGATGCGGCCGGTAAGGGCATGGCCCTCGGTCACACGTGAGGCTTCAAAGCTGGCTGTTGCGCCACAGTCTAGTTCGGCACCGGCCACGAACCAGTCGTCGTTCACATCGGTTACACGTTTGGCGACATCCTTGCTCCAGCTTTTGACCATTGCAGTCACGCGGCGGACTTCTCCTATTAAGAATCGCGCCTGGTCAATGTGATGGGAGCCGAGATCGCCTGTTGCGCCACCACCCGCTGCAGCCGTGCTGTATCGCCAAGAAAGGCTTCCGTCGGGGTGCTGCATGTCGATCAGGAAGTTGCTACGAAAATGACGAATGCGGCCAAGCTCTCCCGCAGCAACCATTTGTCGAGCAAGCTGTAGCGCCGGAATAAAGCGGTGGATGTAGGCGCACATGTGCTTCACCTTTGCCCGCTCTGCTGCCTGCCAAATGATGAAAGCCTCATCGGCAGTGCGGGCCAGCGGTTTTTCCGAGAACAGATGCTTACCGGCCTTTGCTGCCGAAATGGTAGGTTCAGCGTGCGCATCGTTTGACCCCGCATTGATGAAGATCTCGATATCCGGATCCTCGGCTGCGTGCCGCCAATCATTGGCGGTCCTTTCCCAGCCGTAGCGCTCCTGAACCTCTTTGGCGAGCGCATGATTGGTGTCAGCCAAAACAATCAGGCGTCCGGCAATTCTCGGCTCTTGCCGTGAATAGCGGACGCCACTGAATGTGAGGGAATGCATTTGGCCTATGAAACCGGCTCCCAGCATTCCAATTCCAACATTGATCATTACTCCGCCCTATACGTCAAGTCGACAATCTACCCAGGTCCCACCGGCGCGATGCGATTCAAGTGCGGCCTCGAGAAATTTCATGCCGCGGGCCCCGTCAACGACCGTCGGATAAGCGAGTAGTCCGTCCCGCAGTTGTGTCCCAGAACGACGAGCATCGATAGCAATTGCAAATTCAGTATAAAGACCTGCCCAGGCATCGACCCAGCCTTGCGGATTGCCACGCGGCACCCGATTGAAGCGACTGGCTGCGGCATTCATGCCTGCGCCAGGGCCTCGGACAATGACCTGACCCGGCTCATTCAGACGGTTAAAATGAAGGAGATCCGGGTATTCATGGTTCCACTCTATTCCGGCCGTTTCACCAAAAATTCGCAAGCGAATGTTGCAGTTAGTGCCCGTCGCTGCCTGCGACACAAACAATGTGCCCGGCACGTCCCCTTCGAAGCGCAACTGCATGAAAGCCGTATCGTCGAGCGGCTTCGGTGCTCCGCAGACATGAAGGTCCGCTCGCAAACTGGCCAGCGCTAGTCCGCTAACAAAACAGGCCATATGGTGGGCATGCACGCCAATATCGGCCGTTGTAAATGACGGTCCAGCGCGTTGAGGATCGATGCGCCAGCTACCACCTCTATTCTCTGCTGGTATGGGAGCAACTGCCCAGTCTTGCGTGAATTCGATGTGAACTTGCCGGATTCGCCCAAGCTCGCCGGCAAGCACCATCTCACGTGCTTGCCGCACCATCGCAAATGCCGCAAAACCATGGGTCACGCCAAAAACCACTCCCGCCCGGCGTTGCCGCTCAACAAGGTCAAGCGCATCCGCAAGATTCGTTGTGAGCGGCTTGTCGCAGATGATGTCGAAACCCCGCTCGAGAAAGGCAACACAAATTTGGTGATGACTTGCATTTGGCGTCGTAATGGCAACCGCATCAATTGCGTCGGCGCGCTCCGCCTCACGAACAGCCATTTCCTTGTAACTCGCATAAGCTCGGTCATTAGGAAGATGCCAGTGTGCGGCGGCATCCCTTGCCTTATTAGCATCGGAAGACAGTGCGCCTGCCACGATCTCCCAGCGACCCGAGAGCCTCGCACCATCAGCATGCAAGGGCCCAATAAACCCTCCAGCACCTCCTACCATGCCAAGTCGCAATAGGCGTTTGGGAAGGGGAAAAGTCGTACGATTTGCGGTCCCCGTGCTCATCTATATCTTCCTGCGGTTGTAAAGCCTCCTCACGGGCCTGCAGAGTGCAAGGGATGCGCATCGGCAAGCAAGTCTGGTCAATGCAATATCATGTCGAACTCGAACCGGATACGATTCCCGTCTTGGGCAAAGTCCGGGGCTTATGTCCGTTATAGGTCAGACTCTGACATGCACGCTTGCGAAAGGGCTGTCTGCTTTACTGGCGAAAGCAGACATCGCAGGTGACGTCGGCCACGTCCGAGTAGTGCCAGCTGCGGAGGCGCTGGCCCAAGGCATCTTCTGGGCCCAGTACCGAGTGGAGAACTTGCAGGCGCGCCGGATATTCAGTGCCCGGGCCCGTACACCTTCGCACGGTCGTAGTTAGGCACAGTAAACGTTAGCGTCACCACCTGTTCGGGGAAGACGCGCTCGACATCGCCGGGCTACCGCCGGGTGAGCACAAGGTGAAGAACGAGCTAGTCGACTCAAACCACAACGCTCAACGAAGGGTGTTCAAAGGCCGTATGGTGGATGGCGACCTCAAAGAGCTCGCGCGATCCAGCCGTACCTTTCTGCCACCGGTTGACCATTCCCGAACGATCATCGGTGCGCTTCTTTCGAATTGGCGCGCCACGGCAAGCGACGTAGTTCGTTAGCAAGGGCCTCGACTGCGGACTCTCCATAGCGGCGCGCCCACAAGTTGAACCACTCCTCGTTGTCCAGGAAGAACTTCCAGTCGCTGATGACCCCATGTCTGACGAACAGAAACGGCACGGGCGATTGGAACGGTCGGAAGCTCGAGTTGTAGATCGCCGTCCCTTTGTTGCCTTCGAAGAACGGCCCGAACAAGATCCCATTCTCCGCATACGACGGAACTGCAAGATGCTTCAGGACATCGTCAAAGACACTTTGCGCACGATCGGCCGACAAGTCGGTGAAAACAATGACGATTACCTTGTAGTTAGCGTCGCCGCCGTCAGTAGGTTGAGTATCCAGGAACAGTCTCTTGTAGCCGCTCATAAGCTCGACAACGTTTCGCACGTCCCGCTCGGCGATCTGCTCTGGAGCTAGCCAAAGTATATTACGTTCCAAGGCCCCAGGCACGAAGGGACAGACGGGCCCAGCGCGGCCCAGATCCTTGTGAGGCTTGGCCACGAAAGTCTTGATCCAGTCTGCGACGGCGTGAAGCGCCTCTCGATCGCTTTGCGAGAGCTCACTCGTCCTCCCGACGTCCTCGAGATCCTGAAGCAGGAAAAGATTGGTGGTTTGTGGCTCGCGTACATCGAGGCGAAAGGATCGTGTTTCGTCTTTGGTCGCCATTTGGGAATCTCCGATGGACACAACATTCTCGGACTGAATGACCGCTGGCCTTCGTGCGGCTTGAAACGCGGCGGGAGGTCCTGGGGCGGACGCCGCGCACGCATCACACTATCATTTCGATCTCGGCATCCATGGCAAAAGCGGCAATTATCGCATCTGCAAGTAGACTTAAGCCAACGGTGGAATAGCGTGAATGGCAGCAATGGCCGGGTTCATTGTCGGGACCGGTATCTAAGCGCATCAACCAGCAACGCGAATGCGGCGGTCGGCTGTCGTCGGTTCGGACGTTTAGCGCACGTCCACGCTTCTCAAATTCCCAGACATAGAGGCCGCCATAGGTTGGCAGGCGAATATTTATGCAATCGTGCGCCGTTAGCGGCATGGGTCTGAGATTAAGTTTCGATAGCCCATTCCTCGCAGAAAAAATACTCCGTGGGATGACCTATGAACCCCTTCACCTTCTTGTCTACAGGGGTAAAGATCGATCGCCAAATCGGCTGCACGATCGGCCCGTCTTCCTGCATGATCCGTTCGAGTTCGCCGACGATTTCGGAGCGGGCCTTCACGTCCAATGTGCCCTCCGCCTTGGTCAGAAGCTCATCAAACTGTTTGTTGGAATAGGCGGACTCATTCCACGGTACTCCCGTGCGATAGGCCAGACCCAATACCATAATGCCTAGCGGGCGATGTGTCCAAGTTGTAAAGCCAAATGGCACCTTGTCCCAGACTTCCCAAAATTTGGTCGACGGCATCAAATTAATTTTGCATTTGATTCCAGCATCCTTCCATTGCTCAGCCATTGTCTGAACCGCCGATTGTTCCCAGGTGGGATCAGGTTTGCAGGCAATTTCTACCTCAAGACCATCGGGATACCCCGCCTCAGCGAGGAGTTTTTTTGCAGCCGCGATGTCACGCTTCATTTCCGGCAGCTTGAAATATTCGGGATGAATCGGGCAAACATGATGATGTTCGGCGACCACCCCCAGACCCTTATGAGCAATTTGGAGGACTGGCGTGTTGTTGGTGGCGAGGCGAAAAGCCTTGCGCACTTTGGGATCGTCGAACGGCTTGTGGTCTAGGCGCATTCGGGCAACTGCCGTCTGAGCAGTGACCGTCTCGACATTCTGGACATGATCCATCGCCTTAAAAAGATCGTACTGCTCGATGTTCGCATTATAGACGAGATGAACTTGCTTTGACTGAACGGCTGCAGCGCTCGCCGCTGGATTGTCGCCGAGATCAATGAACTCGACCATGTCGACATGGGCACCACGTCCCTCTACGGCTTTGACCACGGCGTTTCGGCTCTCCTCATGCTCAATAAGAGTGAATGCCCCAGTTCCACGTGAACCAATCTTGAAGGTTCCACCTTCCTTCGGATCGAGCATCAGGAACGGGTAGTGAAAGAACGATTCCGGCAATGCGATATTCGGGGTCTTGAGATTAAGCACGAGCGTCTTGGGATCCTTCACCTCAACAGCGTTGGCATCCCACAATTCATACTTCATCACCGCTTCGCCCTTTTCATTCTTCTGCCCGCTGTCGGTCACGTTCAGAAGAATGTCCTGCAGGAGGCCGAGCACCGAAGAACCGGTCTTCGGGTCGAGACAGTGCTTGATGTTCCAGGCTGCATCTTCAGCCGTAAAAGGCTCACCATCGTGCCACGTCACATCGGCCATGGTGAACGTCCAGGTCTTGAGATCGGGCGATGCTTCCCATTTCGAGGCCAGGTGCGGTCTCGTGACATTGTCGCCGCCAGTGCGTGTCAGATAACCGCAAATTTGGCGGACGATATTCGAATCGATAACCCACGCGAAGGTGTGTGGGTTATCGACTTTTATCACACGCATCGAGACTTTGATGGTGCCGCCTTTCGGCATGCTCTGAGCACGCGCGGGCGGCGCAAACGGCTCACCGGTGATCTTGCCCGCCCACATATAGGCGGCACCTGCCGACATGCCGAGCAGCGCCGAGTAGCGCACGAACTCGCGGCGCGAGATCAGCCTATCAGCAAGCTGCTGTTTCAGCTTGGCTATCCAGACATGTTCTTTGTCAGACATTTCGCTACTACCTCCCTGGGACAGAAATTCGGCAAACAGCGGTTCAGCAGAGAGCTATGGTCTCCGTAGGCGCGCTTGGATTTGCTTGCTTGGAGCGCGCCCTGTTGTAAGGCGGGAGTCTTGCGCTCTCAGTCGCCGGGGCGGGATAAACGCTGCCGACGATGAGTAATTATGCGGTCTATTGGCGTCAATTGCGAGCCTAGATTTTCCTTGGCCAATTCAGCGGGAGAGGTAAAATTTATCTGAGTTCGGCCTCTGGAGGCCGTATGAGTGAACAGCAGATCACACGGCGCCTTACAGCCATTCTCGCAGCCGACATCGCTGGTTATAGCAGCATGATGAGAGCAGACGAGGTGGGCACGGTAGCTGCGTTGCGGCAAATTTGGACTGAGATATTCCATCCTGCCGTAGCTATGCGCCATGGTCGAGTTGTCAAAATGATGGGCGATGGCGCACTGGTCGAGTTTCCGAGCGTCGTCGATGCTGTTGAGTGCGCCGTCGCAATACAGCGCACGATGAACGGTAAGAACTCCCTCACCAAGCGCCCTATCGAGTTCCGCATCGGTATCAATCTCGGTGACATCATCATCGAGGGAGATGACATTCTAGGAGATGGCATCAACATCGCTGTTCGGCTCGAAGGTCAAGCGGCGGCCGGCGGCCTTCTTGTCTCGGACGTGGTTCATAGCCAAGTGAACGGAAAGGTCAGCATTACCTTCGTCGATTCCGGCGAAATCGAACTCAAGAACATCGATCAGCCCTCGCGAGCATGGCACTGGCATCCCAGTAAAGTCGCGCCACCCCCAAAGCGGAGTTCAAGATTCTCCCGGCCTCTCCCGGCCGATAAACCCTCCCTTGCCGTCCTGCCGTTTTCAGTTATGAGCAAAGAACCAGAGCAGGAGTTTTTTGCCGATGGTCTAGTCGAGGATATTCTAACAACATTGTCAAAGCTTCCTGGCCTGTCGGTAATCGCGCGACACTCAACCTTTGTCTACAAAGGGCGTGCCATCGACGTGCGGCAAGTTGCCCAAGACCTCGGCGTCCGTTTCGTTCTCGAGGGTAGCGTGCGTAAGTCCGGCACCCGTATTCGCATCACCGCACAGTTGATCGACGCCATAACGGGAACACACGTTTGGGCCGATCGTTTCGATCGCGAAATCGAAGATATATTTGTGGTTCAAGATGAAATCACGCTTAGGCTGGCGACCGAGATGCAGGTCAAACTCACTGAAGGCGAGCAGGCGCGTCTGCGTTACACCACGACGACTAATGTTGCGGCCTGGAATCTCTGGATTGAAGGGTTGCATTACCATCGAGGTCCGAACACTGTGGACGCCCATCTTAAGGCGCGCCGCTGTTGGGAGAACGCACTGGCGCTCGATCCGGCTTCCGCCACGCTGAATGCCATGCTTAGTTTCGCACATTTCGCTGATGCCCGACATGGCTGGACCGGCGAAGCTCGCGAGGCTGCTTTAAAGAAGGCGCGGACCTACGTGGAACGGGCTTTGGAGTTGGATCCTGATAATCCGGATGCTTATAGGGCTTTAAGCGGAATTCTGCTGTTGAAATCGCGGTTTGCTGATGCAGCCGATGCTGCTCGGAACTCGGTTAAGCTTGGGTCCAATTTGCCCGATGCGCTCGCCTTCGCAGCTTTCGTCCTTTCATGTTGTGGGTACGCGGCGGAGGGGATTAGGCATATTGAGAGAGCGATCTCATTAAGCCCTAACTATCAGGCGTGGTATCTTGGAGTGCTGGGCAACGCGTACAGGCTGGCCGGTCGGCCTGATGAAGCGATTGAAGCTTTCCAAGGCTACCACGCCCGCGAGCCTGGTTACGGACTGGCTGATATTATAATGATCAAGGTGCCATCGGGACGTAGTGACGAAGCACGCAAGATTGCGATGGAACTCGCCAAGAAGCGTCCGAGCTTCAGTGTCACATCATGGCTGAGGACTCAGTTTCGCAATGATGCCGAGCAGATGGCAGCTGACTTGGCATCTCTCCGCGCAGCCGGTGTTCCTGAAAAATAGCTGTACCCTACTCGATCGCTTCGTTGCGATGTCCGTTTTGGGTCAAAAGCGGAAGTCCTTCAACGTCCACTATGTGTCCGCTTTTAGTTGAAGAACGGACTTTGTAGGCGAGTGCCAGTTCATCCGCAGACGGAATGCGAACAGGTATCGCTTCGCAGCCGTTCACTGCGGTTCGGCATCGCGATCCCTGTTCGGCTTGTGGACTTTCCCTGATCTCAATTTTGAATTCCCTGTTCAGATTTCTAGGGAATTTCGATGTAAATCACTGGAATCACCGCGTGATTGCCTTTGCTAACTTCGTATACGGATCAAAAACGACGGTATTCCCTGTAATTTTCCCTGTTAACAACGAATCGCCCCTGGAGACGGGTTCGCAGCAAACTGCACGCTGTGATGTTGCCCGTTGCGTATGAGAAAACGATAAACAAGTCTACCTGACCACCGCCCGCACGCTGGCGTGCCTGGGCGGGCGCTCCGTCATCGGCTTCTCGATGCTCTGCTGCAGCTCTGCTCTGGCCATAGCTGGTCGGTCGGTTGGGCCGATGAAATTGAAGTATGATGCTTTTGAACGTTACATTGGAAGAGGGCCGCATCATACGGTTCATGGGGAGTTGTGATTGGGAGTTTTCATACTACACTCCAATCCGCCAAATGAGAGCAAGGTCGATGTGACGCCATGGCGGAACCTTTGCATTTGTTGGAACGAGCATTTTCCGCAGCGCGTGAGGGGCGGTTGCTTTCTGCAGTTGCACGCAGAACGATATTTCCCGATACGATCTGGGGAACCAAAGGTTTTGAATTTTGGACCTTTTTGTCTTTACTGCTGCTTTCATCTAGGTGTCAGCGGATACTTGAACTCGGGTCAGGGAGGAGCACGATCACGTTCGCCGAGTACGCCAAACATCGAGGTGCGCATTTCACGTCGCTGGAGACCAGTCGTAAGTGGTACAATAAAGGCAAATTCGAACTTCAATTCATAAATCTTCCAACGAGCTCTCTTAAGTTGATCGAGCTCGATCGTAGCACTGGGTGGTACAGGCTTGATCAATTCCGCTCATTGATACGCCCTATAGAACCAATCGACTGTGTATTGATCGATGCGCCAAATCGTAAGAACGGTGACTCGGCTGGCATGCGTGACGCCAGTATAGCGCTCGAAACTCTGCGGGCGTGCTGCGCTGGGGCCGATGTGGTTCTAATCGATGATGCCCACCGACGTCACATCTTTGCAACAATTGCACCGACGCTTGCGGAGCCAGAGAAGTACGAAACCTACTTTTTTGATTACAGGGTTGGAATTTCCAACGTAAACTGGCTTTGTATTTGTATCCGCAAGAAAAGCAAGGCTGCTGGGGCCCTGCCGGAGATTCAACGAACATTAAACCTGGACCTCTCGAGGAGTAGGAGTGCTGATCAATGTCCAGATCCATGACGCAAATAGCAACAAAAACTAGCAAACAACATCATCATAAGCCTCTGGAGTTTTCCTTTGCGGCTTATGCAGATCACTTCGATGAGCATATTCGGCGGAGCATAAGAGGATATCAGGATCTGATCTCTGATTGCGTGGCCCTCTCCACCTACTTCATCGAGAATGAGACTACCGTTGTAGACATCGGGTGCTCTGCAGGATCTTTTGTACAAATGCTGCAGAAGCATAATTGTGAACGTGCGCCACGCGCGAAGTATATTGGCATCGAAGTGGAACGGGAATTTGCTGCGAATTGGGACAACATTGAAAACGTAGAATTTGTGCTCTCTGATATCAGGGACTATGACGTTCCCAACGATTCTTCTTTCATAAGCAGCATTTTTTCCCTGCAGTTTATTTCTGAAAAAGAAAGACAAGCTGTACTTGTTGATGTATTTTCATCCTTAGTGCGTGGCGGAGCTTTGATTTTGGCGGAAAAGACCCTTAGCCCCTGCGCAAAACTGCAGGACATGCTTACCTCCATTCACTATGACTTTAAGAGAAGCCATTTTTCTGACGCCGAAATACTCGAAAAGGAACGCTCTCTACGGTCACTCATGAAGTTATGGACCGAGGAACAAATTACAGAGGCGTTAATTCGTGCAGGGTTTTCTCGAACCCACATTCAGTGCTTCTGGAAGAGTCACAATTTTGTGGGTTTTCTTGCGCTTAGGATGTAGTCGTCAATCGCCCAACGGTTCAGAGTTTGACACGACAGAACTGGTCTTAGTCGATTTCTTCAACGTCGTTCCTTGGAAGTGGGCGCGCTATTCGTGCCGGAGCAAAAGCTCAAGATGGGAACCGCCACTAACAGCAACCAATGCCTCACGAATTTCTATCGCAATTGAAGGACCGCGGACCGAGACGGGCTGCGAGGCATGCGCTTCGACAGCTAATCTACAAACTGGAGAGATATGTAGGCACAGAAGAAAGCTCTTTAACAAAACACCGCGCTAATCTTTCACGCCAGATCTCCAGTCAATTCAATGACACAATCCAATATGGACCTTTTAGGGGCCTAAAGTTCCCAAGCAGCGAGACCTGGATTCCAACAGATCGAGCTGCAATGCTCCTTGGTCTTTACGAACAAGAGGTGGTCGAAGCGCTTACTACGCTGCCGTCAACTTATAATGCTCTTATCAATCTTGGGGCTGGTGACGGCTACTATGGCATCGGGGCTTTGGTGGCCGGAATGTTTCAGCGTTCCTATTGCTACGAGACGAACCTGACGCGACAACAAACCCTGTCGGTTAGTGCAGTTCTGAACAATGTAGAAAACCGCATTGTTGTCCATGGGACAGCACAAAGGAATTTTTATGACGCCTTTAGCGATGATCAATTGAGCCAATCGGTCATCATTATTGATATAGAGGGAAGTGAATTTGATTTCCTGGACGAACATGCTTTCCAGGCGATGCGCAAATCAGTCCTTTTTGTGGAGATTCACGAACGTCCCCGTGATGATAAAACGCCAAGAACAAACAAATTAAAGCTAGATGCTGCTAGCACACACGCGGTGACGGAACTGACCACAACCAGTCGAGATCTTTCTAAATTCCCGGAATTGCGAAACCTCAGTGATACGGACCGTTGGCTCCTATGCTCTGAGAGTCGGAAATACCTGATGGTCTGGCTTCGTTTCGACCCCCTTTGATTTAACTGGTAAAACATACTTTCTTCGCAAGAAAAGCAGCAATGGCGGACTTATCTGCGCGCCCCTTCTCGCCACTCGCGGTGAATTGCCAGAGTTCAAGAGCTGCCACTTATCATCTTGCCAACTTGCTGAGTATAGCCTTGGCTGCAGTCTACGACGCAGAACGCCTCACGGTGGAGTGAGGCCTACCAGGGAGTTGCGGCAATTGCACCGCAGCTTGCAAATGTCGGTGATGTTCCAGACGTAAAAATTTGTTGAGGGCGATCTTCGGCGCATCTCAGAACAAAAGATGCGACGGGCAGTCACAAACCAGCGGATCTGAGAGCTGAACTCATCGAAACCGCCGACCTTCTCACTTGGAGCAAGGCAAGGAGATTTCCGTCATCCTGTAGCGATTAGGCGGGCCGGGGAAACTCTGGAGAGAGAATGCCCCCGGCCCTGTGCCACCATCAAAGGATTTTCGAATGGCTGATTTAACGTTAATCTTTCATCAAATAGCCGGCAACAATTGTAGGCGAACTTGGTAAATGGGATCCATAATGTGTGCGTCCAATATCGCTGACGAGTTTGGCCCCCTAGGACCTGGGAAGTCCTTAGGGTGTGCGGTGCCTCAGTTAGATTTATGATGCAAGGCTAGACAGCATCTCGTTCTGCTTTCTCGCCGGGCAATATCTCGGAGTCAGATTTCCGCTGCAAGAGAATGTAGACACTCGCGACAACTAAACAGACAAAGAAAATAAGACTGCGGATTACATTCAAAGCATCTTCTATCATTGTCTCCCTCCAAGAGTCCTTGCCGAGCGGGTAACACGACCCTCGATCAATAAATCGGACCCAGTCCCTGGTTGGCTTCGCTCTTTTGAATCAAGTTAGCTTGCTCGGCGAGCAGCTCGGCGAGTGTCGGTGTGGCTGTCGGAACGGCATTTGGATCGACAGTTGCGTTAGTGGACGGAACTAATATGGAAGCGGCCTCGTCGAGTGTTGTTTGTGTGACCATTTGCTTTCTGAGAAGTAACTGATGGATCCAGTCAATAGTTTCGGATGTTAATTCATCCCTGTCGCTGACCTTGGCCAAAATTGCAGCCAGCTCCTGGGCGGTCGGATCATCAGTTGCGTCAATAGTGGCGAAGGCGCCGAGAGCAGCTGAGTACTGCGCCATCCTGCCGACCGATGAGTTTAAGCTGACATGTTCAAAAGCCTTCGCCGAGGCATTCAGCGACTTGAATCGGCCGCGGATGCTCGCCTCGCCAGCCTCCCCCCTTGCTACTTGCGAGGCAGTGTTGCTGCGGCCCGTACCATTGCCGGCCCGAGACTGTCCTTGGCCCTTACCATTTCCATTGCCACCGGCGTTGTTCGCCAAGGCTATGTCATAGTTCATCCCGTTGCCCGAGACTTGGAGCGGCATGAACATCAATACGCCTGTAAGGAGTAACACGCGGACATAAGCTGGCACACTGATGGTCATTGATGCCTCCGCTTGCAACCAATCCGAGGAGGCATGTCAATCGCGTCAAATTATTGTCGGCGCTTGGATCCGGAGGACAAAAATCCCCTCTGTGGCGGAAAGGTTACATCCCTTTGATGACGTCGGAGCATCTCAGGGCTTTTCTTAACTTTATCTTTACCAAACCACCGACCATATTGGACTGGCACGGCAAATCGAACTTCTGAAGAGGTCAGATGCTATTCGAAATATTATTGAGCAGTGTTGCTGCCTATTATGTTCTGATCATTTGGCGAATAGGCTACGAAGTCTGGGAGAATGCTGGCAGCGAAGGCTAGCCCCTGCTTTATTTCAAATCTGCATGTGCAGCAGGGTTTCCGATTCTCCGCTAGTGCGCTCCGCATCTCCGATTCTGGTGCATGGGTAATTTGTGCATGGGGGTCGCCATCGTGAACGTGGACGTGCTTTCAGGGAAACCCAAAAAGTGCAAGCTGCCGTGGTGGCACGACTGGAACTGCCAGTCTTCCTACTATTTGGGACACGGCTGTCCGAAGGCATAAGCGCACTGGCGTGGCCCCTCTAGATCTGGATAACACTGTTGCACACCAGATTGTCGTTTTTTGGCGTAAACGAAGCTGGCATATTGCGCGCCGTATTTCCGGGAGACCTGGTCTTCCCATGCCAGAACAGCGCGTTGTTCCATTTGCTGCGCCGAAACGTGGAGGTTAGGTTGACCAAAGTACAACAGGGCAAAATGGGGTCGGCAATTAGGTTCCACGTAGTTCAGCGCCCAGGCACGATAGCTGTCCACAAGTAGCCCCGAACCGAGCGCGAACACCAAAAATATTACCGGCAGCTTGCACTTTTTGGGTTTCCCTGAAAGTACCACCTTCATTGCTGCCTCAATGCGTTTCTTCACCATCCCTAGACGGCACAGGCCTCTCCGCTTCTCCTGCCCGTCGGGCAAGGTAGTCCCGCAACACAGCCTCTATCTTGTGCGGCAGCCCGGGTTCCATTTCGATAAAGGCTTGTATCTCGGCGTCTGTCACCGGCTCTCCTCCTGCGGAGGCATATTCCAGCCGCCTGAGAAGCAACGTTAGTGGAACCTCGTTTGGAGCAACGTCTACTACGCGCATGGTCATTGACTTTTCTCTGCCCTTGGAACCGCCAGTATGGTGGATTCATCTTCGGTACTTTTGCAAATCAAGGGCGGATGCGTTTCGTTCCAAGGTTCGATAATTGTGCTTTACGCAGATAGATGCGTCAAAGCTCTCTACGCAGCCTTTCTGCATTGTCTCGTCCAGCCCGCAGAGGCCATTTTGATCGTTGCACTGCCTCCGTCCCTTGGAAGGAGCAGTAGGGTCTTGAGGAGTTTCGTCAGCCGCTAACTGTTTCGTTCGCCGCTTATCAACAATCCGAATTGCCTTAGGCTGCAGGTTGGCTGTGTTTTTATCAATTGGCGCATACTTTTCAGCCGAATACTCTGCCAGCGGCGAGAACTCCACCGCGCGGCGTGCCTCGAGCGACAATGCTGTTCCCATATAAAAAATTCTTGTTGAGCTGGGCCTCCACACTGCATCGAGAAGATAACGATGTCTGTACAAGCTTGGATCGAGCATTGAGGGTCTATCAGCAGAAAACCCACCGGTGTGTTGGGAATTGAACATGGCTAATTCAGCCACTTGAATATGCCGATGGTCTTCGATGGTTTCTTTGAGTACGGAAGGGTTGGTTTTAATCAGTAAAGTGTCGAAGAATGCGAACTTGCTTCCGTTTGTTACTTCTGCAGTGGTGAGAACTGCACCAAGAAATGTCAGCAGGCCGAAAACCCATCTTCTTCGCAAATGGCGAATGTTCTGCCGAGAATGGTAGTCAAGCTCGCGCGCCAGCAGGACACTGAGTTTCTCGTCGGAACAGGGTTGCCCATTTTGTGCGGAATCTCGGCGATGCCTCTGTTCAGCTCTCATTATTCTCTCCACGTTTATGTCAAAAAAATCGCGCCTCCGTCTCTTCTAACGGAACGAATAACATTGGCTACCGAGCCGATGAGGAAGTGCCGGAGCGCGACCAATCCATTGATGAAAGGATACAACTTACAGAATGGTGGACGGTCGCCCGCGTCCAAGTTTCATGTTTAGTGGAGCGATTTGGTCGAATTATGAAGAAGCTGTGTTAGAAAGCGCCAAATTGGTTAAGGACAAAGTTGGTAGCACCCAAAGGAGAACCGCGGAGGCGAGCATGTTCCACGATCGAGTTCCGTGACATTTCACACACTGGCCCGCAGAAATGCTTTTAAATACCTTTAGATTGGCTTGGCCGTTCCGCCTCTGCAGTTGATTTCGGTAGAAACACGTTTTCCAAGAAGGCCTCGTCATTGTCCCGTTTGGACCCTTGGTGTGAGAGCTTCACTACTTTGCTGACAATTTCAACTTTGCTTCGCCGTTGATAGTTGCGATGATAATCCCAGTGATTTGCTGTCGCGTCCCCTCCAAGTGTGGACTGCGAAAAACAATTTAGTTCGATTTAGCTGTTTTCATTACCCACGATTGCGGATGTCACTGGTGCGAGTCCTGACTCTATGAAAAGACAATGATTGGGACGGTCACTGATGTCTGGTAATTGCCATGGCGCAGCCCTGGATCGGCGTGCGAAAGCTCGCTGCTGTTCCTACGCCTAATACGCAGTTCGACCCGCCGCTCGCCTCGGTTGACAATTTCGCCAACATCGTCATGCGTTTAAGGAGTCAAGTATGCGCTTTGCACCGGGCAATGTTGTAAAGCACATAAGCGGCGTTGGTCCCACAATGGTGGTTGCCGCTATCGATCCAGATGGGATTGCCTGCACCTGGGTGGCGCGCGATGGGCAGTTCAAGACACACATCTTCTCTGCAGCTAGCCTGCTCCCATGCGGAGATGATCCGTTCAGCACACCAGGTCCAAAGTTACAAAGCCGGAATAGTGTCAGACGCACAGGTTCGAAACAAATTGCTGTCAGTAAGCTAAAGCTACGGAAGCATCGTCCTCTCCAGTCTTGAATAGGATGAGCGATAAAAGGTCACTACCTCCTCGTATGGCTCGTTTCCTGTATTGACTGCTCGATGAATTTGTTGCTCTGGCTCATCCAGTCAGCCATTCCTGCATGAACCTCAAACTCTAGAGTCTTTTTTATATCCCTATACTCAATAGCCAGGCGTGAGCCGCGAACGACAACAGTAAACCGATGACAGGCATACCTGTGCCAAAACATGGGTTCACCTGGATCGAGAACCATGCGCCTGATGACAAGGTCATTTCGCTTCGTTATGAGCTCTAATCTCATGTGAGATACCCGGAGGTTTCAAGGTTACCTATGCGGTGAAGGTGGGCAAACTCGTCAAAAAGAAGGTTGAGTGACAAAGGATTTGACGCGCCTATTTTAGCATCTACCGTTCTTCATCGCTCCCATTGTGGCAAGGCTTGCCAGTCCTCCGCGAGTGTGCTGCGCATCTCGGGCTCGTCTCAAAGTACCGCGCTGATACCCCCATCGACATAAAGAATGTGCCCGTTGATGAAAGATGAAGCATCAGCTGACAGAAATATTGCGGCTCCCGTGAGCTCATGCAGTTCACCCCAGCGCCCAGCAGGGGTGCGTTTCTCTACCCACGCGGAGAACTCTGGATTTTCAGTCAGCGCTCGGTTTAGCTCCGTCCTAAAATAGCCGGGACCAATGCCATTAATCTGCAAACCATGTTTCGCCCAGTCCGCGCACATGCCTTTGGTCAACATTTTCACAGCGCCCTTGCTGGCTGTGTAGGGCGCGATAGTGGGACGTCCCAGCTCGCTTGCAACAGAACAGATGTTGATTATTTTTCCGCGGTTACGCGCTATCATGTGGCGAGCGACGGCCCGACTAACCAGGAATACACTGTCCAAGTTCAGCTGCATTAACTCACGCCACTTGTCGATAGGGAAGTCTTCTAGCGGGGTGCGGAACTGCATGCCTGCATTGTTGACCAGGATATCAATGGCACCGACGCTCTGTTCGATGCCGTCCACGGCAGCGCGTACTGCGTCGGCCACTGTCACGTCAAAAGGAGCAATATGAACTCGAGCCCCGCGTTGGCGCAGGGGAAAGGCTGCTGTTTCAAGCCTCTCTTGATTGCGTCCATTTATGATAATTTCGGCACCTGCATCAGCGATACCGCTGGCAATGGCCAAACCGATTCCTTGACTGGAACCTGTGATGAGGGCGCGGCGGCCAGTGAGGTCAAAAAGTTTTGAGGACATTTGTCTGTGGCGAATCCTTGAGGAATAAGTCACCCACCTTCGTTTCAGCACCGGCCAGTTGCGCGTCTCTCATGCAATCGGCCATTTCCTCGCCCGCAGTCTTTTCCAATTCATCTTTGGTGATGCCCCTTCGCCTTGCATCCTGGCTCAATGGAGCCTCAACGCCCATAGGTGTAGGTCACACTCGCTTTATCGATCGTGTTAAAGTGCAGGTTAAATCCTACGACAGCGCCTGACGTGTTTTCATCGACCTCAAGTTTGTCCGTCTTTACCGCGAATACGGTGAAAATGTACCGATGAGGAGCATCCCCTTGCGGAGGACAAGGTCCGAAGTATCCCGGTACTCCTGCATCCCCTCTGGCCTGAACCGCGCCAGCTGGGATCTTGCTGTTACCCACCTCGCCTGCCCCTTCTGGCAATTCGGTTGTCGACACCGGAAGGTTGACCACCAGCCAATGCCAAAAGCCGCTTCCTGTTGGCGCATCGGGATCGTACATCGTTATGGCCAAGCTTTTTGCATCCGCCGGCACGTCTTTCCACACCAGCGGCAGCGAGATGTTCTCACCCGTACAGCCAAAAGCATTCGCGATGTATTTGGACGGTATTGTGCCATCGCTCCCAATAGCAGGGCTTGAAACCTCGAAAGCGGCTGTCGGGCTGACCAATAGCGCTATGAAAATTGCACTGAGTAGACCTACAGTTCTCATGGATTTCTCCTTTCCTGAAGCTCTCGTGATAGCATAGCCTAGGCATTACTGCTCGTCGCGACGATGTTTCCCGTTCTCCTTGAAATGTGCTTATCGAGGTAAATTGTGGCTCGATATACCTCAGACGGAGTAGCGACGACCTTTGTGAATTTACTTCGAACCGGGCTTGGCCTGGAACACCCACAATAACGTGCGGCGGTGAACCATCAATGGAGGGACAAATCCGAGGGCCGCTTGTGAAGCACGAGGAGCTATCCTAAGAATCAGAATGCAACCAAATCATTGCGGTGAATTCGAGCATGGGGATAGAGAGCAGAACCGCGACATGCCGCTGCGGGCAACTTCAAGCTCGGTGCGAAGGAGAGCCTGTTCGCGTGTCGGTCTGTCATTGTCTTGAGTGTCAGAGGCGCAGCGGCAGCGCCTTTTCTGCCCAAGCGCGCTGGCCGGTGGAGCAGGTCACGGTTGTCGGTGAAGCAAAGACGTGGGAGCGCATCGCGGATAGCGGCCACCGGGCCACCTACCGCTTCTGTCCGCATTGCGGTTCGACCGTGGCCTATGTGATCGAAGGATGGCCCGGCGTGGTCGCCATCCCTCTCGGTGCCTTTGCAGACCCGACATTCCCCGCGCCAAAATTTTCAGTTTACGAACATCGGAAGCATGCTTGGGTTGCGGTGTTCGGCGACGATGTTGAGCATTCTTCAACTCCCAGCACAGTACGATTTAGCGGCAAAGGATTGTGATTCAGCAGCTACGCAATATGGCAAAAGTGCCTAGCCCAACTCATGTTCATTAAGCCAGGTCTACCGTTATTCATCGCGCCGTTGCGGCATGACTCTTGTTCATCAAGTGTAGTAGAGCAACGCTGAAACATATGCGCCTTAAGGGACTGCTTTCTAAAAAGGCGACTGTTTGTCCTTTGTCCCAGCCGAGTCAATACGTCTTAGCCCAGACGGCTTGCCCGTCCTCCTCGAGTGCACTCCGCATCTCGGGCTCTGGTGCATGGGTAATGATAGCTCGGCCGCACTGGTGCACATAAACGAGACTCTACCTTGACGGTCTCCTGGGAACCCCGCCGAACTGTTGAAGGACGCTTTTGTTTTGGGAAGTCAAAATTTGGCGGCTACATTTGGTTTTGGGATTAACGCGGGCTTATTTACAGCACAGCTTGCGCGCCGATGGGTGACCACTCTCCGTAAGAGCTAGCGACACCAAAACTGAGGTCGACCTTCACTTTCTTGCTGCGTGCACTCTAGGCGTCAGGGGCTGACTCTTACTGGTCGACTCCCTGCATCTACGGAGCAAGACAAGCGGCCCTCTCCGCATATGGAAAGGGCCGTCGCTCGTTACTCTAGACCATGTTACTTGTTATGCCCGCCAGGTTCATTGCCTGCCGGATTCGTGGCCGGTGAAGTGGGAACGCCATTTGCTTCGCCCTTCGGCTCATTCCCACCACCATTTACCTGACTGCCGGGTGTGATTTTCGCTTCCGCCGGGCTGAACACTACGCTCGGCGTAAGAAATGCCATACCTAGTAAAACTGCAGTCGCTAACGCTATGTGTTTCATGATTTTAGAACTCCGTCCATTAAAGTAAAACGTTTAAGGCGACCCTCTCGCTCACGCGGTAGGGCGCCCCCTCTTTTTTGCCGCTACTTGTTATGCCCACCGGGTTCATTGCCTGCCGGATTCGTGGCCGGGGTCCCTGGCGTTGTAGGAACGCCATTTGCTTCGCCCTTCGGCGTATTGCCACCACCATTTTCTTTAACAGGTGGAGTGGCTGGGGTGATTTTGGCATCAGCAATGCTCAGCGTAAGAAATGCCATTCCCATGAGAAGTGTGGTGGTTCGCAGCGGTTATCTTATCCGCGCTGTTCACGCCATTTGCCTTCCAGCAAAGCCTAGTTATGGTATTAGTTGCCTTGCCCCTCTGGGGCATCGGCTACGCAACGCAGGACACGCTGCTCAAGGTGTTGATCGCTGGCGTACTGCCGGAGGGCAAGCGCAACACCGCTTTCGGACTTTTCTATGTTGGCTATGGCGTAGGCTGGCTGCTCGGCAGCGCCGCCACCGGCCTCCTCTATGATCATTCGCGCATTGCGCTTGTTGTATTCGTGGTCACTGCCCAGCTTATCTCAGTCCCGCTGTTTTTTATCGCAAGGCGCCACGAGAAAGCCGTTAACTGAAGAGCTTCAGTAGATTAGAGTCAATGCTGGAGAACCCGAGTGTGGACCTGCTTTCGTATTAGAAAGGAACTCGGGTATGTTCCTGCAGTTATCGGTTAACGGAGGGCTGCCAGCGTGCAGCTCGAAGAAGAGCGTGTAGTTCGGCCGAGACAGGAGATGCACACGGCATAACTCCCCATTAAACCTCAAACATGAAAACAACAGCTTTAATCTTCACCATCCTGTTGTCGACCGCTGTGTCGGCGCAGGCACAAAAGCCAACAACCGGTTACGCGCCGGTCAACGGCCTCAAAATGTATTATGAAATCCACGGCAGCGGCAGCGGCGAACCTTTGGTGTTGCTGCACGGTTCGTACATGACAATTTCGAGCAATTGGACCGAGTGGATCGGCGAGCTCTCGAAAACCCGCAAAGTCGTCGCCGTCGAAATGCAGGGCCACGGACGCACGGCCGACATCAACCGCGATTTCAGTTATGAAAACCTCGCCGACGACATTGCCGCAATGCTCGATTACCTCAAAATCAAGCAGGCCGATTTGCTCGGTTACAGCATGGGCGGCGGCGTCGCGATGCAGGTCGCCATCCGCCATCGTGAAAAAGTGCGAAAAGTTGTCAGTATTTCTGCCGTTTTCCGCTACGACGGTTGGGTCAAGGAAGCACTCTACATATTTCCGCAACTGACGGCCGACACCTTTAAAGGCTCGCCCATCGAGACCGAATACAAAAAGCTCAGTCCGACGCCCAACGAGTTCCCGAACTTCGTTAAGCGCGTCATCGCGATGGATTTGAAGCCATACGATTTTGGAGCCGATAAACTCAAGGCCACCAAGGCCCCGTTTCTTTTCATACACGGCGATGCCGACGACGTCCGACTGGACCACATCTCTGAAATGTTCCGCCTCAAGGGTGATGAGATTTTTGGCGACTTGCGGCCGCGCTCGGAATCCAGGTTGGCCGTTCTACCGAACACGACACACATTACGCTGATGGAAAAAGGCAATGCCATCATCCCCATTGTAAACGATTTCCTCAACGCCAAATCGCAGAAAAAATAAAGCGCAGACGCTGCCGGGTTCCGGTACAGGCTGAAATGTTTTACCGTCACTCCTTCGGAATGAAACTCGTGTCATAGTCCAACTTGTGGCAGGCACCCACATGCCTTTTCCTTGGTTTCAAGAATATGCCTGCTTGCGCGATCTCTCGGCGATACTCACCTTTGACCAGCGTGACGGTTTTGCCTGCTGGTGAGATGTTAAGCGCCTGCGCCGCACGCATGAAGGGAATACTGATGACGACTATGAAAGCTGTTCGCGCCCATGCCTACGGCGGTCCGGAAGTTCTCAGATATGAGGATGTGCCAAAGCCAGAGCCCGGCAAAGGCGAGTTACTGATCAAAATTCACGCCGCCGGAATCAATCCGTCCGACTGGAAGGTGAGGGCAGGATATTTCAAGGACTTCGTGCCCTTCCCCATGCCCTTCGTGCCGGGAACTGCGCTTTCAGGCACGGTGGCCGCACTTGGCCCTGAGGCACAAGGATTTACGATCGGCCAGGAGGTCTTTGGCTCGAGTGTATTCGGCCGTTCTGGTTCTTATGCCGAGTACACCACCACCAAGCCCACCCTGATTACGGCAAAGCCGCGCTCGCTCGATCATATTCACGCCGCGGCGGTGCCCGTTTCTGCACTCGCCGCGTGGCATGCGCTCTTTGGCGAGAGGATGATCGATCCCAAGCCAGGGCAGACCATCCTCATCCATGGGGCTGCAGGCGGGGTCGGCAGCTTTGCCGCTCAGCTTGCCAAATGGAAGGGCGCAAGAGTGATCGGAACATCATCTGCCAGCAACGAGAGCTATCTCCGCGAACTCGGCGTCGACCAGGTCGTCGACTATCGGAAGCAGCCCTTCGACGAGGTCGTACAGAATGTCGATGCCGTCCTCGACACGATCGGCGGCGATGTCGAAAAGCGCTCATGGAATGTTCTCAAGCCCGGCGGGGTTCTTGCCTCGCTCGTCGCGCAGAAGCTCACACCACCACAAAATGCGACACCCGGCCTGCGTGGCGTCGCTGTCAGCGCAAACTTGGCGAACCCTCATCTCGCCGAGATAGCGACGCTTCTCGATGCCGGCACGGTCAAGGTCAACGTGAGCGATGTGTTGCCTCTTGCCGAAGCGCGCAGAGCACAGGAGATGAGTGAATCAGGTCACGTCCGCGGCAAGGTCGTGCTCAATGTCGCAGGCTAAATCCGAGCAATCGTCATGCCGCCTCCAGCAAAGGCTTTCAGTACGTGGATAAACCAATGTCAACCTACAAAGCTGCAATCCTAAGCAGCAGCTTCAGAGCTTTAGCAGAGCGTGATCACAGTCCGAGCAGGAGAAGTGTAA
>Ga0075421_100000945_pt1 | contig 32601 bp, 28 predicted proteins | sample SoiMetdeltSBSDD5_FD_75292 | JGI IMG/M metagenome (GOLD analysis project Ga0075421, IMG submission 75292) | Bulk soil microbial communities from a Populus tree surrounding site in Tennessee, USA - Soil MetaG P. deltoides SBSDD5 | ecosystem: Environmental > Terrestrial > Soil > Tree plantation... | reverse complement strand
CAATACGGTAGTGGGTCGCCAACGCAGTCTGCAGACGATTCAACCCACTGGACAAGCGGATCTCTGGGTAGGAGTGGGCCGTACGTTACACCTGTGCGACGAGGGGGGCTAGACCCAGCCACACCCGCCGGATCTCGCTCGCTCCTCGCGCGTTGGGCTCGATCATGCTGCGGTTCCAGTACCAGCAGTCCGCCGGCGTCGCGGTTACGCCATGGCCCAGGAAATGGCCGTGCACGTCCGCCAGCCGGGATCGCTCACTTGAGTCCGCGGTCCCCCGTACGTGATGGTTGAACCGGTCCAGGTATTCCAGCGGCAACCGCCCCAACGTCTCCAGACCGGGCAGCCTGCCGGTGCCATCGGTGGGATCGTAGACCGTGGTCAGGATCAATGTGGCATTGGGCAGCTCTTCCCGGATGGTCTCCACCAGCTCGGTGTATTGAGCGATGATTCGCCGGACCAACTGGTCCAGCCGGCTTCCAGCGCCCAGCGCGCCGAGCAGGTCATTGCCGCCGACGGTGAGCGTGACCAGAATCCCGGGATCCTTCGAGTCGTGGCCCAGGCGAGCCAGCTCCTCGGTGGTCACGTCATCGATGGTCGCCCCATCTTCGGCCAGGTTGATGAGTCGTGCGCCGGGCGATCTGGTCGCCAGGTCCTGGCCCCGGAACTCCGGCCACCGGCTGTCGTCATTGCGATAGAGAAGAGAAGTGGCGCCGAGCGGGTCCAGCCGAGCGGGCGGCAGGTCGAGCCCCCGCACGTCGCAGGTGGGATAGTGATCGATGCTCATGGAGTCGCCCAGGGCGACGTAGAGCGAGTATGTGTCGCGAATCTCGGGGCTGGTCATAGGTGCCGTGGCTCATCCGCTTGACTAAGACCCCACCCTCCTTCCTTATACTACGGCAATCCCCTTAGTGCGGCAAAAGCCGTAACCGGTCTTCAGGAGCTATCCACGAAGCTCATCTCTCGGTTCAGCCTCCTTCTGGTGCTGCTACCCCATCCGATGCTGGGCCAGGCACCGGACTCGCTCGCTATCACCACCCGGGAACTCGCCGCCCGGCTCCGCTTCTTCTCCTCCGACTTATTCGAGGGACGATATCCCGGGACCCGTGGCGAGGCGCTGACCACTGGATACCTGGTGAGCGAGCTCCAGTCCTTCGGTCTGCGGCCCGGCGCCGCTTCCACCGCCAACGGCACCGCCGGCTGGTTACAGCCAGTGCAGCTCCTGGTTCAGCGCCCCGACTCCGGATCACCGGTCGAGGCCCGGCTCACCGGGCGAATTTCCGGTCAGCTCGCGCCAGGGAAGGAGGTGACCTTCGCCAACACCGGCCGCAGTCCCAACGTCAGTACTGCAGGAGAGCTGGTGTTCGTCGGCTACGGAATCGATGCCCCGATGTATCGCTGGAATGACTTTGCCGGTATCAATCTCCGCGGCAAAATCGCGATCATGATCTTCGGCGAGCCTACCGTCGAGGGGGATACCTTGCGGTTCAATGGGGTTCGAGCCTCGCGCTTCTCCTGGCTCACTGACAAAGTCGCAGAGATGGACCGCCGCGGCGCGGTGGGTGTTCTCCTGATCAGGCCCGACGGCTCGTTCCAGAGTCCGTTTCGCGTCAGCCGCTACTTGGCGAGTGACGTGCGAGACGATGGGATTCGCTTCTTCGGAGGCCTCACCGACTCCGCACTGGCTCGGCTGCTACCGCCGAAGTCGGGATCGCTCGAGAAGCTGTTGAAAGCCGCCGACCGGCCGGGCTTCCGGTCGCTGCCGCTGGGCGTGAACCTCGCGGTCCGGTTCCGCACTGAACCGACTCTGGTAACGTCGCACAACGTGATCGGAACGGTTCCGGGTACCGACTCCAGTCTCGCCTCCCAGCACGTGGTGCTCAGCGCCCACTGGGACGCCTACGGCATCGGCAAGCCGGTGAAGGGCGACTCGATCTACAACGGTGCGCTGGACGATGGTTCGGGCGTGACCGCGATGCTCGCGCTGGCGCGGGTGTTCGCCGCGCACCCACAGCGGCGATCGCTGACCTTCCTCTTTACCACTGCCGAAGAGTGGGGATTGCTCGGGGCCCACGCGTTCGTCTGCGCCGGGCCGGTCCCAATGGAGCGGGTAGCGGCGAACCTGAACCTGGACGACGGACTCGAGCTACTGGGACCCAAGCGCGATGCGGCCCCGCTCGGCGTCGAGCTCAGTACCCTGGGTCAGACCATCCAGCAGGTCGCCGTGAAATCCGGACTGCGGGTGTCACCCGATCCTTATCCCGCGGAAGGCTACTTCCTCAGGGCCGACAACTACCCGTTCGCCCGCGCTGGCGTTCCGGCGCTCTACATGGCGCTGGGTACCGACGCCGTGGGGTCATCCCGCCAGTACGTCGATGCCAAAGTGAAGGAGTATCTGGAGCGGGACTACCACCAGCCGAGCGATGAGTACGAAACTGTGGCTTTGAACCTGGAGGGCTCCCGGCAATACGCCGAGTTCGTCCGCGGCGTGACCACCACAGTCGCCAACGAGGAACGAGCGCCGTCATGGCTACCCGGTGGGGAGTTCGAGAGACCCAGGAAACAGGTGGCAACCACCCGCTGCGCCCGGTAGGCCGTCGCCTTACCCCTTACCGCTTAGGAAACGTCTCGCAGTGGACAACTCGGGACGGTCTCCATCCGCCTTCGCCATCAGCTGAAGGAACTTCCGGTAATCCGCTGCCGCGGCCTCTCGGTCGCCCGCCAGCTCGGCGGCCCGCGCCATGCCAAAGATGCTCCGGGCCCGGTTTCGCTCCCGCGCCAGCGTCGCCTTGTAGGCGGCACGAGCCTCATCGTAACGGCCCGCCAGCAACAGCATGTCGCCCTCCAGCTCCTGCGCTGGAAGCAGCTCCGCCGGTGTCACTGGATGCTTGTCGGTGACCTCCTCGGAATCGGCCGCCGCCTGCGCCAGCGCCAACGCGCCGGTGGTGTCGCCTGAAGCGAGGCGGAGCCAGGCCTCTGCCGCGTCGCGCTTGATGCGAACCACGCGAGACCAGTAAGGCTCCCCCTTCTGCTCCAGCGCCGTCGCGATGGAATCGAGTGCGCTGATCTCGGGGCCCGCCGCCTCGGGGCGATTTCCCCTTGCGCTGCCTATGGCGCGGGTGAACCGGACCAGCGCCGTCGCGATTGGGGCCAGCGAGTCGGGCGGGGTTGGGAAATCCGCCGCCTCGGACCAGTCGCCCCGCTCCAGCGGAATCCTCGCAGCCATCGCCGTCCGGTTGTACGACGCGACCAGCGCCCGAGAAGTCGTGGTCACCTTCCTGCCCTCCACAACCGCCGCCCGCGCCGCCGAGTCCTGGCCCCGCTGGAGATAGCCGTACACCGCGTAGTCCAGCGCGTGCAATTCCTCCGGCGCCCCCGGAATGCCCCTCGCTCTGGCGTAGCTCTCGCCAGCCCGATACGACTTCCAGTTCGAGGCGATGGTCTCGTTCCACAGGCCCAGCCGGACGAAGATGTGTGACGGCATGTGCTGCGCATGCGGCGCCGCGGGGGCGATCGAAGCGTAGCGCCGAGCCGCGCTGAGACCGAGCTGCGCGAGCGGCGGCGTGTCGGTGGCGTGGATGACGTAGTGGGCGAGGCCGGGGTGATTGGGATAGCGGGCGAACAGCGGCTCCAGCAGGGCGATCGCCCGCCGCTGCTGGGCGAAGGTGGTGTCGGTCTTGGGCGCCGTGGCCAGCTGGCTCAGCGCGTAGTAGATCGAGACTTCGACGTCCTTGGGGAACTGACGATAGAGCCGCGCCATGGTATCGGCATAGGCCTGGAGTCGGGCCGCGTTGGGCGTGGAGTCGGCGTCGCGGTAGAGCGCCGCGGCCGCAGCTATAAATCCTCGCTCGCGCGCCGTCTTCACCGGCAACGCCGACGCCCGCTCCGCGGCTTGAGCCCCCTTCTGCAGCCCAGTGCCGCCCACCGGACCGCCGGCAAACGGATTGCCCCAGGCGTTGAGCGCGATCCCCCAGTATGCCATGGTACAGGTGGAGTCGGCCTTCAGCACCTCGCCGAAGGCGCGGTCGCCCTCCTCCCACCAGAAGGAGTGGAGCACGGCCATGGCCTGCTCGAATCGCTGCTGGGCCGCGGGGGTACAGGAGACCGGGAAGACCACCCGGCCCAATTTGCCGAGCTGGTGATGATGGTCGTGCTCCTGGGACAGGAGCGCCCGGGGCAGCATGACAGCGGTCGCGAGGGTAAGAAACATCGTGATTCGATTGACTAATGTCATGTTGGCCGACTCCCCTCGTTTCGGTTACTCGGGCGACCGCTGACCGCCTGACCGCCTTACCTTCTCACCGCCTGTCGGTCGAGCGTGTCCACCACCGGCTCATACTTCGACCACCAGAACTCCGGCATTTTCTTCTGTCTGGGCCAGCGCTCGGTGAGATCATCGCCCTGATATAAGCGGCCATTCTTCATCACCATTGCGATCGACTCGGTGTTCTTGATGTTGTCCAGCGGATTCTTGTCCAGCACGATCAGATCCGCCAGCTTGCCCGGCTCCAGCGAGCCGAGATCCTTGCCGAAGCCGATCGCCTCGGCGCCATTGATCGTGCCGATGCGGAGCGCCTCGAGCGAGGTCAGCCCGCCCGATGCTAACGCCCAAAGCTCCCAATGAGTTCCCAGCCCGTCCATCTGGCTATGGCCGCCGAGCCCAACTTTGCCCCCGGCCCGGAGGATCTTCGCCGCTCCCTGAGCGATTCGAGCGAACACGTGCTGGTTGTCCCGCACCCAGGGCCGCCGCTCGGCTCGGCTGTCGATCTCCTCGTGAGGCATGAACCGCTTGACCTTGGGGTTCTCATGGATGTCGTACCGCTGGTAGAAGTAGTTCTCTCCCCAGGGCCCGCCATAAGCGACCAGCGTCGTCGGGGTGTAGGTGATCCCCGAGCGCGCCGCCAGCTCCACCGCATCGCGCGCCAGCGGAATGATGGGGTAGCTGTGCTCGTGACCGGGATAGCCGTCCAGCATGGCGGTGAGATTCATCTTGAAGTCGAGCCCGCCCTCGATGGTGGGCATCAGCTTCAGCTCCTTCGCCGCCATGATCACCCACTGCCGCTGCTTGCGGTTGCCCACCATGTACTGCTTGATGGTGTTGGTGTGGTAGTACTCGCTGTAGCGGCGGAGCGCCTCGCGGGCCTCGTCCAGGCTCTGAAAGTTCTCGTCCCAGAACACACCGGGCCCGGTCGAGTAGATCCGGGGACCGAGCAGCTCGCCGGTCTCGACCTGGTCGGCGTAGGTGAGGATGTCGGTGGTACTGGTCTGCGGATCGCGGGTAGTCGTGACGCCGTACGCTAAGTTGATCAGGTACTTCCAGACTTGGGTCTCGTGGATCCCCCAGGTGGGCCACATGTGCGAGTGGACGTCGATCAGGCCGGGGATGATCGTCTTGCCCGAGACATCGATAACGGTCTGCTGGCCTGAGTTACCTTCTGCCCCGCCGCCCGCGCTACCCTGCGGCCCCACTGATACGATCCGATTGTCCTTCACCACCAGGTCGCCTCGTTCGATCACCTGGTCGCCCTTCATGGTGACAATGCGCGCGCCCCGCAGCACCACGGTTCCCCGGGGCACGTCGCGCGGTGCCTTGATGGTGATGTCGAGCCGCTCGCCCTCATAGCCAGGCAGCTTGGCGATCGAGTCCGCCCGCGACTTGGCCGCGGTGTCCGCCTTACCCGCCGCCTCCATCTTTTGCAGGGAATCGGCCCGGGCGGAGTCCGAGGAGGTCTTGAGCCGGTCAAGCGAATCGCCCACCACCGGGTCGTAACGGAAGTAGGTGCGGCCGATGGACCACTCGATGTACTTGCCGTCGGCCGACCAGTTGATGAAGTCGCCCCCGACTCGGGTGAGCCGCTTGGCCGGGAAGGAAACTTCCTCCTTCGGCGTAGTGATGCTCACCTCGGGCACCTGCGCGCCCACTTTGGGCAGGCCCAGCAGATAGACCCGGTTCTGGACCTGGGCCACCGCACGCTTGCCGTCGGGACTCACCCGGATCTCGTCGGCGGTCTCGGGCTCGGCGCGCTCGGTGGGCGGCTTGTAGCCGGTCACCTTGAGATGCCTCCGCCGATCGGTGCCGTCCCAGCGCATCGAGACCAGTCCATCGTTGGGATCGGTGACATAGATGCGGGAGCTGTCCTGGCTGAAGTGCGGTCGCCCGCCGGGCGAGATGAAGGCGATCCGGGTGAGCTCTCCCCCGTTGGCCGGAAGCCAGGCGAGGTCGTACCCAGTGGGATCCTTTTCCCGAACTCGCAGGTCGAGCGGCTCGCGCACCACCACGATGCGCCGGCCATCGGGCGACCAGGTAGGGAGATCGAAGAAGCCCCGCGCCGCGATCAGCCGCTCCGGCTTGCCGCCGTCGGACTTCACCTTCATGACCGTGCCGCCGCTGTCGCCCCAGCTCACGTAGGCAATCCACTTCCCGTCGGGCGACCAGGCCGGCACCTGCTCGTGCACATTGTCCCGTGTCAGTCGCGTCGGCGTCCCCTTGGGCCAGTCCATCACGTAGAGGCGGTCGAGCGCGCTGAAGGCGATGCCCTTCCCATCGGGCGACGAGACCGGATTGCGGACCTGGTGTACGATGACGTCGCCGGTGTCCACCGGATAGGAGAACTTGACCAGAGGGCCGGCCTCCTGCTCCACCCGCACATTAAAGGGGATCGCCGTTGCCCTGCCGCCCGGCACCTCGACCCGCCAGATCTTGCCGGCATACGACGTGATCAGCGCCCTGCTGTCAGCCGTGAAGGCGGAGCCGGGCATGACGTCGCGGGTGTAACGCGACTCCTGGTCGTCCCGCTGCACCGGGTAGCGGAGCCAGCGCTCGCTGCCACTGGAGAGGTCGCGCAGGCGGAGACCGGTCTCGCCGTCGTAGCGGGTGGCATACACCAGCCACTTGCCGTCGCGCGACAGTACCGGCCGCATCGAGCTGCCGTAGATGTCGCTCTGGACCACGATCTTGCCGGTCTCCCGGTCGAAGGTCGCCAGTTGCCAGAGGGGGAAGGTGAGATTGTAGCCGAAGCCGCCCCGGTGCCGGGCGTACCAGATGTAGCGTGAGTCGGAGCCGAAGGCGGCGCCGAGGGCATCGATGCCAGGGCGGCCACCGACGCGTCCCACCGAGTTCTGGCCGCTGTCGGCCTTGGTGAGACTGACGCCGCTGCCGCCGTCCTTGTGATACATCCAGAGCTGGTAGAGGGACTCGAGCGGGTCCTCCTGGCGGGAGACCACGACGTAGTCGCCGTCGGGGGTCCACACCGGCGAGGCGTAGAGGCTGCTCTTTCCCCGGGTGACCTGCTGGAGCTTGCCGCCGTCTTTATCGGAGGTCCACACGTTCTCCGCGCCGTCGCGGTCGCTCAGGAACGCGATGCGGTTGCCGTCGGGTGAGTAGCGCGGCTGGGTGTCGAAGGGGAGTCCGCTGGTGATCCGGCGGGCCTGGCCGCCGGCGGCCGGCATGGTGTAGAGGTCGCCCAGCAGCTCGAACACGATGCTGTTGCCGTCGGGCGAGACGTCCAGCGAGATCCAGGTACCCTCGTCGGTGTCGAAGCGGAAGGTGCGCTCCGGCTTGAGCGGAAGACTGTCGCTCTTGTACTTGGTGGTTGTGTCGACCACGACGACCTTGGTCGAGTCCTGGGCGACGAGTGCGCCGGAGGCAAGGGGAGACGAGACGAGTACACCAAGAAGGAGCTGGACGCGGAAGATGCGCATGGGAGATCTCTTACCGGGATTTCGGACTAGAGCCAAGCGAGCCTGCGAGAAAGTACCGTCCGAGGGAACGGTTGACTAGGAGCCTCTCAGGGATGCACATCGGAACACCGATAGCGGCGCTCCGGTTCCCAGTGCGAGGCCGCCGGCCTCTTCCGCGCTTACCATCACACCATTGACACATGCTGTACCGGCCCGTACCCTGTCGCCGCTCTCCCTAAAGTACAGCCGGTCTTCGCCGCCGAGCTCCTTGAGCAGAGCGAGAGACCCTCGACTCGGAGACCGCGAGCTTCCGCCGGAATCTTATGGAACAACATTTCTCAGGAGGATGACATGGCAGCTCAGACTACCGCACTGTCCCCGCAGGCCCTGATCGAAGCGGCCAAGGCTACGATCACTGCCTACAATGAGAAGAACTGGGACGAGCTAAGCCGATTAGTTACCGACGACTTCACTTACGACGAGGTGTCTACCGGCCGCAAGGGAGTGGGCCTCGCTGCGGTGCTCCCGCTCTGGCAGGGTTGGGCCAAAGCCTTTCCGGATTCCAGGGCCACGATTCACAACGCTTTTGCGAGCGGGAACAACGTGGTGTTGGAGATGACCTGGAGCGGTACCCACAGCGGCCCATTGCAGTCGGCCAATGGGAGCATCCAGCCCACCGGCAAGTCGATTGCGGTCCGCGCCTGTATGGTGATCGAGATGGCTGGGGAGCGAGTGAAGCAGGAGCGCCATTACTTCGACATGGCGACGCTATTCCAGCAGCTGGGCCTGAGCGCCTGAGAACGACGCGGTAGAAGAGATCCTACCCGCCTTCCACCACGCCGCACGCGATCCGGTCGCCCGAGTTGCCCGATGGCTGGCTCTTGTAGTCATCCGGCTTGGCGTGCACCACGACCGTCGCGCCGTCGCTGTCGAGCAACGGATTGGCGCCCCGAAGGGTGCCACCCGGTGAGGTCACCTCAACTCTGCCCGAGCCATTCTCCGCTACACTAAAGTTCGGGAGATCACCGAGATGAGGACCGTTGGGGTTCTGCGCGCCATGCTCGCGGCCGGTCGGGTTCCAGTGATCTCCGGCAGTTTCGAATTTGGGCGGATCGCACTTGCCGACGGTGTGGAGATGAACTGCGTGCTCGCCGCGGGGAAGTCCGGTGAGCTGGCCGCTGGCGATGATCCTGCCGCTCGAGTCGCTCAGAGTGACGGTGCCGAGATCTTTGCCGCTCGCGTCCTTCACGGCAGCCGTGGCCGTGCCACCGGACTGCGTGGTATCCGCGCGCTCTCGCCGCCCGGCATCGCATCCCGAGAGGGCGATGCAAGCTGCGAGAAGTGTCGTTAGGATGGAGTGCTGCATGAGATTCTCGCCTCGAGAGATTGGTCAGTATCGATTGTTGTCACCCTGATCGGCGTGACCGAGATCACAGGTCATCACTGCTCACCACTGACCGCCTGACCGCCGCCCCTCCCTTGCGCCTTGCCGGACCAGGCCGTATCGGTGAGAGATACACCACATATTCCGGAGAACATCCATGCCGACGATCCGCCCGGATCCCACATTCTACCCCTCGGCCCGGCATGCGGCCGAGGCGCCTCCCGAAGAGCTCGCCTATCTGGCCATGCTGAGTCCGAGTGGCTCTCGCCCCGACGCCATCGGCGTGGTGGACCTGCAGCCCGGCTCCAAATCCTATGGGCGACTGGTGGGCCAGACCGACATGCCCAACCGCGGCGACGAGCTGCACCACTTCGGCTGGAACGCCTGCAGCGCGAGCCTCTGCCCCTGGGCCCCGCACCCGCACGTCGAGCGCCGCTACCTGATCGTGCCCGGCGTCAACTCGTCCCGGATCCACATCCTCGACACCAAGGCCAATCCTCGGCAACCCGAGCTCGTGAAGGTGATCGAGCCCGAGACTCTGGCGAAGAAGACCAACTACTCGACGCCCCATACCGTTCACTGCGGTCCTGACGGGATCTACCTCTCCGCGCTGGGGACCCCCGATGGCGACGGGCCCGGTGGCATCTTCGTCCTGGACCACGACAGCTTCGAGCCCAAAGGCATCTGGGAAAAGGACCGCGGCCCGCAGCGACTGGGCTATGACTTCGCCTGGCACCTGGGCCACGACACGACGATTACCAGCGAGTGGGGCACGCCGAGCATGGTCCGCGAGGGCGTCGTTCCCGAGCTGCTCCTGGGCGGCAAGTACGGCAACTCGCTCCACGTGTGGGACCTGAGGAAGGGGACCCATCAGCAGAGGATTCATCTGGGCGACCAGTACCAGATGACGCTCGAGCTTCGTCAGGCCCGTGATCCGCGGAAGGCATATGGGTTCGTGGGAGTGGTCATCTCGCTGGAAGATCTGTCGGCGTCGGTCTGGCTGTGGTATCGGGAGGGCGGAGGGGCGGAGGGTCGGAGAGGCGGAGGGAACGGTGAGATGAACCGAGGTGGAAACGGAAGAAGCAAGAGTGGAGGTAAAGACGCTGAAACCGACGTGTACTCGTCCGCCACTTCGGCCTCCTCTACCGGCACGCGTGAGTGGAAGGTGAAAAAGGTGATTGAGATTCCGGCCGAGCCGGCGGATCCGGCCGACTTGCCGCCGCTGCTGCAGGGCTTCAAGGCCGTGCCGCCGTTGATCACCGACATCAATCTGTCGCTGGACGATCGGCAGCTGTACGTAAGCTGCTGGGGCACCGGAGAGCTCCGGCAATACGACGTGAGCGACCCGTTCAACCCCCGCCTCACCGCCACCACCCGGATCGGCGGCATCGCGAGCCGGGCCGCGCACCCCGCCAAACCGGAAAAGCGGCTCAACGGTGGTCCCCAGATGGTGGAACTGAGCCGCGACGGGCGACGGGTGTATCTCACCAACGGGCTCTACTCGCCCTGGGACGAGCAGTTCTATCCCGCGGGCCTGGAGAGCTGGCTGGTGAAGTTCGACACCCGGCCCGAGGGTGGCATGGCGCTGGACTCGAAGTTCTTCCTCGAGATGGAGCGCGGCGTGCGTTGCCATCAGGTGCGGCTCCAGGGCGGCGACGCGTCGTCCGACAGCTTCTGCTTCTCGTGATCACAGGCCGTCGGGCGGTCAGGCGGTCAGGCGGTCATGAGGTAGCATCGTGATCGAAGCTGGGGCCGCCTGGCCAGCGCTCCTCGCGCTGGGCGCGGGACACGGAATCAACCCGGCGATGGGCTGGCTCTTCGCCGTTGCGCTGGGATTCCAGCGCCAGAGCCGCGCGGCGGTGTGGACCGCCCTGGGGCCGCTGGCGCTGGGGCACGGCCTCGCGATGGCGGTGACGATTGGCGCCGCAGCTATGATCGGGCTGGTGCTTCCACCTGCAGTTCTCCAGTGGGCGATCGCAGGCCTGCTGGTCGGCCTCGGCGTCTACCGACTGGTGCGATCTCGGCACATCGCCTACGGCGGCATGCGGGTCAATGCCGCCGAACTCACGACCTGGTCGTTCCTGATGGCGACAGCCCACGGAGCCGGGCTCATGGTGTTGCCGCTGGTACTGGGCGACGTGACGACCGCGTCGCATGCACAGCATGTGACTGCGGCAATGGCCGGCTTCGGTATCCTGGAATCGCAGGGAGTGATCGCCGCGATAGTGCACACGGCCGGCTATCTGCTGGTGACTGGAGCTATCGCGGTGATCGTCTACGAGCGGGTGGGTGTCAGGTTCTTGCGGACCGCGTGGGTGAACCTGGATCTGGTGTGGGCGGTTGCGCTGGTGGTTACCGGATTGGGCACCATGCTGCTATGAAAAGGCCCGGCTGCGCCGGGCCCACCTATTGACCCGCTTACCCGGTTACCCGCTTACCGTCCTACCGCCGGCGGATTCCACGCCTCCCAGCTGAGCCGCACGCCGTCGACAGCGGTAGACCTCATCGCCACTGTGTGCCTGCCCTCCGGTCCGCTCCCGCCCGGTAGGCCGGTGAGGCGCTCATAATTGATCGGATCCACTCCCATGGTGAACTCGAACCGGAGCCGGATCGCCTCGCAGGTGAAGTCGGCCCAGTCTATGGTCGCCCGGTGCTCGGTGCACTCGCCGGTGTCGCCCTCCAAGTCGTTACTCTGATTGCCCTCGGTTGCGATCCAGCTTCCCACGTCCCGCACCAGATACTCCCCCATGAAGCCGGGCCAGCCGCCGGGCTCACCGCCGCTACCGCTCCCGGAATCGGGTGGGGTGCTCCCAGGATCGGTCCCGCCGCCGGTTGGTAGCCCGGTCATGACGTCCGGCACCTCGGGGCTGACCGTGCCGCTTCCGATGTGAGCAACGAGGCGCACCACTTCCTTCATATCCTCCGGCTCCCACGCAATGAGGGTGCGCATGGAATAGCCGCCGACCACGGTACAGATCGGAGGCTCGGGAGGTCCCGGCGGTTCTACCGGTGGAGGTATCGTGGTATCGGGAGGCTGGGGCGGAATCCCTCCGCCATCGCCGCCGGGTGGAGCGCTGTCGATGGGAGGAAATACCGAGTCTGGCACAGGAACGGGAATGCTGTCCGGCGGCGGCACGTAGCCGCTATCCACCGGCCACTCGCATTGCAGGTAGGGAAACTCGATCTGCTCGGCGACGGCGAGGAAGTTCCGAATGCCTCCATCTATAGTGACGCTGAGCGGAGTCGCGTGGCCGGTGAGCCGCACGATCTCCGCCGCGTGCCGCAGAGCATCCGCCGCCGGCGAATAGCCACCGGACTCCACTGAGTCGGCCAGCCGTTCGAACTGCCCGGCCAGCTGGGCGCCGTCCGAGACAGGCGGCGGACCGGGACTGACGGTTCCGTTGTCTCCGCAGCCGAGCCCGAGACCAATGCCGGCGGCCAGCAGAATGGTGGCTCTCATGCTACGAGTATACCGCTCCGCCATAGGGAAGCGAGGGTGCGATTCGACGTGAAACAGTCGGTCAGCCGGTCAGCCGGTCAGTCGGTCAGTCGGTCCGTCTCATCGTCCAGCAAGTCCATGAGGGCCGGGCTCATCGTTGTCCACCACATCCGACGCCGCGTTCTCCCGCCGAGTCAGGTACAGGAAGGGCAGAGCGATCAGCTGGATCGCGGCTCCCACCACATACGCCTGCGCGTAGCCGCCGAGGTCTGCCACCCGCCCCAGCGCCGGTTGGGCGACCACACCACTGGCCGAGGCCATCAGGTTGTCGAATGAGAGCACCGTCGCCCGCTGCTCCGAGGGGATAATGCCGTTGATGTACGCCTGTCGGATCGGCATTGTCGCCGAGAAGGCGAATCCCCATATCACCAGCAGCAGCACCGCCAACCCGAAGCTCGAGGTCAGCCCCAACCCCGCCAGGCTTCCGGTGCCCAGCAGGGAGGTGACAATCAGTGCAACGGTGCGGCGGCGAAACAGCAGACGGAAGTGGGGAGCCAGCAGTCCGGCCAACATCTGGGTTCCCGCCACGATCGCTGCTGCCAGTCCGGCAATGCCGAATGCGCCGGGGTCGCCGTACAGCTGGAGCAGGTAGGGCTGAAGGGCATAAAACGCGAACATGCCGACTCCACCAGTGAAGAGCGACGCCAGCATGAGCCAACGGACCGGCGGGTTGCCCCATCCACTCTCCACCGCCCCTCGAATCTCCTTTCGAACCTCGGTCCAAAGAGACCTGCCACGCTTGGGAGTGAAGCCGAGGTCTTTCATCCAGAGCAGCGCAGCGACCAGGGTCAGGCCGAGCATCACCGAGCGGATAAGGTAGGGCACGCCCAGGTTGGTGGCTTGGGCGATGAACCCACCGGCGACGGAGCCCCCTAGCATGGAGGCGCCGCCCACTACCTGTCCCCTCGCCAGCACCGACTCGAGGCTGCCCTTAAACCCTGCGAAGGCGAGGGCATCCACCAGCCACGCCTCGGTTGCACCGGAGAAGAAGGTGAAGCCGAGGCCGAGCAGGATGGAGGAGACGGCCCAGCCCCAGACCGGTGCGTGGGTCCGCCACATGAACAGGTACAACAGGGTGGAGAGCAGCAGCGTGGCCGCGCCGAGCAGGTAGGAGGTACGCCGCCCCCACGTGTCGGCCACCACACCGGTGGGCACTTCGAAGAGCACCATTCCGGCGGTGAAGAATGCGTTGGCCGCGAAGGCTTCGGCGTTGCTGAGCCCGGCGTCGAGCAGGAAGAGGGTGTTGATGCCCCAGATGAAGGACGCCGACAGGGTGGACAGCAGCGTCAGCAACAGGTAGGTGCGCTGGACCTGCCTTCCCTGGTCGGCCATGGTGGAAGATAGGCGGTATCTTTCTGGGATGTCCCCGGTGCAACTCGACGATCTGGAATCAGCGCTGACCGGCCGCTATACCATCGTCCGCGAGCTGGGTCGGGGTGGGATGGCGACGGTCTATCTGGCCGATGACCTGAAGCACCGCCGGCGGGTGGCGCTCAAGGTCCTGCGGCCGGAACTGGGATCGCTGCTGGGCGCCGATCGGTTCGCCCGCGAGATCCAGATCGTGGCCGGCCTCAATCATCCGCACATTCTTCCGCTGTACGACAGCGGGGGCGACCGGCTGCTCTGGTTCACCATGCCCTACGTCCGGGGCGAGTCGCTCAGGCAGCGGCTCACCCGCGAGCGCCAACTGCCGGTTCCCGAGGCCATCCGAATCGCCAGTCAGATCGCGTCCGCCCTCGACCACGCCCACGCGCGCGGCCTGATACACCGCGACATCAAGCCGGAGAACATACTGATTCACGAAGGCGAGGCGATGGTGGCGGATTTCGGGATCGCGCTCGCCAGTGAGGCAGAAGGGCAGCGAGGCAGCGGGGCAGATGAAAGGTTGACTCAGAGGGGCATCGCGATAGGAACCCCCGAGTACATGAGTCCGGAGCAGGCCACCGGTGACCACACACTCGACGGGCGTTCCGATCTGTACAGTCTGGGCTGCGTTCTCTACGAGATGCTGGCGGGGGAGCCACCTTACACCGGCGCGACCGCCCAGGTAGTACTGGTCAAGCGGTTCACCGAACCCGTCCCCCGGGTGCGGCGCCTGCGGGCCACGGTGCCGGTGGCCGTGGAGCAGGCCATCGTAAAGGCTCTGGCCGGCACGCCATCGGACCGGTTCCCCACGGCGACCGCCTTCGCCGACGCGCTCACCCATCCCGTCGAAAAAGCCGAGTCGTCCCCCTCGATCGCGGTGCTGCCGTTCCTGAATCTGAGCCGTGACCCCGACAACGAGTTCTTCGCGGATGGTATCACCGAGGACGTCATCGCGCAGCTGTCCAAGATCCGTGCTTTCAAGGTGCTCTCCCGCGCCGCAGTGATGCCGTACAAGGCCCGGGAGCAGAGTCCCCGAGAGATCGGAATCGCGCTGGATGTGAGCACCCTGCTGGACGGGAGTGTCCGGCGGGCGGACAACCGGGTGCGCATCACCGCGCAGCTCATCGATGCCGAGACCGAGCGGCATCTCTGGTCGGAGACCTACGACCGGGAGCTGACCGACATCTTCGCCATTCAGACCGACGTCGCTCTGCAGATTGCCGCGGCACTCGAGGCGGAGCTCTCCGCCGAGGAACGCCGACGGATCCGGAAGGAGCCCACCCACGATGTGCAGGCGTACCAGCTTTTTCTCCTGGGAAAGCACTGCATTGGCCGGTGGACCCAGGAGGGAGTGGAGCAGGGACTCGAGTACCTGAGGCAGGCAGTCGCGAGGGACCCATCCTACGCCCGGGCTTACGCCGAGATGGCCTACACCTATCTCGAGCTAGGCATCGGCGTCGCCGGCGAGCTCCCACCCAGCAAGGCCTTTCCTCAGGCAAGGGAGGCGATCGCCAGGGCGCTCGAGGCCGACCCCGGCCTGGCGGAGGCCCACGCTATGCTGGCGTTCTGGAAGTTTGCCTGTGACTACGATTGGGCCGGCGCGGAGCGGGAGTTCAGGCTGGCGCTGGAGCTGAATCCGAGCAGCGGTCCCACCTACGATGCCTACGGGCTCATGCTCTCCGCGCTGGGGCGGCATGACGAGGCGCTCGAGGTGCAGCGGCGGGCACACGAGCTGGACCCGCTGTCCCATCGCCTGGATCGTGCGACCACGCTGCTGCGGTCCGAGCGCTACGATGAGGCGCTCGAGATGGCGCTCGAGGTGACCCAGCTCGACCCCCACTTCGCCATGGCCCGCGCCACACTCGGCTGGGCCTACATCTATAGGGGAATGGGTGAGCTCGGCATCGCGGAGCTGGAGCGGGCGGTCTCGCTGGCTCCGGACAGCACCATGTTCCTGGCCCAGTTGGGGGAGGCCTGGGCCCGGGTGGGGCAACCGGAGCGGGCCCGCGAGGTTCTCAGCCGCTTGAAGGAATTGTCCGGTCAGCGCTACGTGTCGCCCTACCACTTCGCCTACGTGTACACCGGACTGGGCGAGTTGGACGAGGCGATGGACTGGCTGGAGAGCGCCTATAATGAAGGGGCCGGAGGAATCTGGGGGATCAAGACCTCGTTCCTGTTCACACCCCTGCGTTCACACCCACGATTCAAAGCGTTGCTCGGGAAAATGAATCTGGCTTAGCCCTGGGCGATAGCACCGCCCGGATTCGTTTTGGGCCGGCGAGGTTTACCAGGCACGCGTCTCTCCCACCTTCATGATCCACGCCCGTTCCGGTCCCCATCCCAGGCGTTCCGCTTCCGTCCGGAAGCGCTGCGGCGGCTCGTCCGGTGGCTCATCGGACAGGTCGAAGGTGCCGAAGTGCATGGCGACGACGCGTCGTGCCTGCACGTCCTGTGCGACCTGGAGAGCTTCCTCCGGCGTCACATGCACGAAGTGCATCATGTCGGATGGGAGATAGGCACCGATAGGGATGGCGGCCAGGTCCATCGGACCCAGTCTGCGGCCGATCTCCTTGAAGTCGGTCGAATAGCCGGTGTCGCCGGCGTAATAGAATCGCCTGGTGGCACCGCTCACCACCCACCCGGCCCAGAGCCGCCGGAACCGATCCCTCAGTGAGCGACCGGAGAAGTGCTGGGCCGGAACGCAGTGGAGCCGGAGGCTGGCGAGCTCGGTCTCCTGCCACCAATTGAGCTCGATCGCCTGGCCACCGGCGCGCCGGATCCACTGGCCCAGGCCGAGGGGCACCACGAAGGGCACGCCTCGTTGGGCCAGCCATCTCACGGTGGTGATGTCGGTGTGGTCGTAGTGGTCGTGCGACAGCAGCACGAAATCGATCTTGGGCAGGGCCTCGAGCGGCATGCCTGGAGGCACCATTCGCCGGGGCCCCATGAAGGAGAAGGGACTCGCCCGGCGGGAGAACATTGGATCGGTCAGGAAGCTCACGCCATCCATGCGTACCAGGAAGCTGGAGTGGCCGATCCAGGTGAGGTTGGGGTCCAGGGTAAGGGCAGTGGGATTAAAGGGCACAGCCGGAGCCGCGCCCACGCGGGGCCGCAGGGACACCCACATCCGGCGCAGGAAGAATGGCAGCGTCACGTCGAGGTGCGGCGCGGACATGGCTCCCGCCGGATTCTGGAAGCGGTGGCTGCCGTCACGGATCGAGGTCCTGACTTGTTCCATACTTGGTAGCAGCCCTCCACCCCGGCATGGAGCTCACTATGATATTGTCACGACTCGGTTGGCCCAGGGCCATCCTTCCTCCCCTGCTGCTTCTGGCCTGCGACAAGACACCCACCCCCACTGAAGTGACGGCGCACTCCGGTCAGCAGGAAGTCTCCCAGCTGGAAGCCAGTGCGGCTGGCGAGCCGTTCGAGGTCGCCCAGGCGTTCTTCGAGCTCAACACCACGTTCAACGATATGGGATTCCAGGTATTCCTCGATCACACCGGCTGGAGGCACGTGAGCCTGACCGATCCGAACGGGAATACCGTCTTCGGCCTTCACGCCGAAACGGGACTCTCGCAGATCGGGCTCACCGAGCTGCACTTCGAGAGTGAAGAGCCCAGGCCCTCCCAGCTTAAGCCCAAGTTTCCTCCTGGACGCTACACCTTCCGGGGTCAGACGGTCGAGGGGACGACCCTGATGAGCCAGGTGCAGGTGAATCAGCAGATGCCGTCCGCCCCCAGCTTCTCACCGAAGAACGGCCAGCTGGTCGACAAGAGCAACGTGGTGGTGCGATGGAATGCGCCCGGCGCCGACATGGTCGAGGTGATCATCGAGCAGGACGACCTGGAACACAGTCTGGACGTGCTCGTTTCGGGCTCGACCACCAGCCTCAGCGTGCCGCCTCAATTTCTGCGGCGGGGCCGGGAGTACAAGATCGAGGTCCAGTCGGTTGCGGAGAATAAGAATCGGACGATTGCCGAGAGCACGTTTAGGACCAGATCGTAGGCTACCGTCTACCCGCTTACCGCCCTCCTGCATCCGCGGACGGCGCTCCCTGCTCCAACCAGGCGCGGAATGCGTTGGAGGTCGTGGCCAGCTGCCAGTCGGCAAACACCTCCAGCGCCATGGCGCGAATCGGCCCACTGGCCTCAGCGGGTCCGGTCTCGCTCTGTAGGAGCAGCCAGCCCTCGAAGTGCTCGGGGTCGGGATCATCGCGCACCGTGCCCTCCAGCAGGCGGCGCTTGATCGTCAGACCGATGGCGTCGGGAGTGGTGTCCCGCTTCCGCCGCCGCCGTCGCCCCTCGCTGGCGTCGAGGGCGGAGAGAAGCTGCTGGCAGACTTCAGCAGGACGGATCGGAGTCATAGCTCGCGGCTAGTGACTGGCGACTGGTGACTGGCGACTGGTGACTGGTGACTGGATCCGGCCTCCTATACCCTCGCTCTCTCGCCACCAGATCCAGCTCCACCGTCTCCAGATCCTGCAGCAGCAGTTCGAACGGCTCTAGAGCTAGCAAGGTCGCGACCGACTTGAGGTACCCCCGGCAGGTCTCGCAGGTGTCCACCTGGAGCCTGTCGCCGGGCGCCTCGGGCACCAGCGACCCGAGCTTTTGGTGATCCCGCTCGCCACAGTAGCTACACCAGAGAGGCTGCACCTCCCAGCCGCCTCCGCAGCGGCCACAGCGAAGCCAGCGGGTCCGATCCAATCCCCGCCGCTCGGCAACGGTTGGCCAGGCCCCACAGATGGGACAGTACCCCTGGGACCACCCTTTGGAGACCTGGCTCTGCAGCTGTCGGGCGTAGCTGGCGAGTACCGGGAAGGCCGCCAGATAGGCGATTGAGCCGAGCGCTGGAGCATCGACGCGTGCTCCTGCGGCCATGGCCGAGATCGCCGCTTCGTCCATTCGCACAGCGGCGTCGAGCAGGCGATTCGCTTCGTCCATGTCGGGCCGATAGTCTTGCAGGGAGCCACCGGCGACAGCAGCCAGGCGGTGAACTAGACTCTGCAGCCTGCTCGGGTCAACCTGGAGGGCTTGACCACGGAGCATCGGAGTGTCGGGACTCGAGACCGGCAACTGGCGACTGGTGACTGGCGACTCGTTGCCCAGTTCCCGTTCGACCTCCCGCAGGAGCGCCAGCCAGGTCTTCCACTCCGGACGGTCGCGATCGAGTCCGGCTAGTCTGGCGGCGGGGTCCGTCCGAAGACGGCCGGTGGTCCCGTGCATTCGATCTGCTCCACGCAGGGAGTATCGTGATAGGGATCGGCGCCAGCGTGCATCTCGACCGGCCGCCCCCGGTTGCCGATGTCGGCACCGGGCTGGCCGGGTCGCCTGCCGGCCTCGGGACTGGCGCACGCGAGGAGGAACCCGCCAGTCATTGCGAGGCGGCCAAGCCGCAGAAGCAATCCGGTTGGCTTTGTCATGGCCCCACCACTCCCGAGCCCAGCACCTGAATCTGATTTGACGAGAGCAGCACTACCACGCGCAGCAGGAACCCGCCGAGCAGGACCAACATTGCTGCCCGAGCATGGTGCCGGAGCGATCCGGCCCGGTGAGTGCGCTGCAGAACCAGCGGCGCCACGATGCCTACCCCGACGACACCGACCAGCAGCAGCACTCCCCACCAGCTCAGAAAGACTCGCGCGACCGAGCCGAGCGATACGAGGAAGATGAGAAGCACCAGCAGCTCCAGCAGGAGTACCCGATGATCGAACCAGGAGAGCCAGCGAATGGAGGCCGGGTGGCCGGCTCGCCGCCAAGCCGCGAGCAGTATCATGGTGGCGGCCCCGGTGGAGACCGCTGACACCAGGAAGAGCAGTCCGAGCAGGCTGCTATCGGCCCAGACCGGGCGGTTGGTCACCGCCAATAGGACTCCGGTGTACCCGGCGAGAAACAGGCCGAAGATGCTTCCCAGCACGGCGATGACTGCCGAGGGGCCTCGGTGCCGGAGGAAGCGGATCGGTGCCGACTGCAGCTGCCGCCAACTGGGGCGCTCCTCACTGAGCGAAGCCAGTGCGGCGAGGAAAGCGAAGAGCCCGAACAGCAGGACCCCCCAGACGCCGACCGACATCGGGACCCACGGCTTGAACATCGGCACTCCGGTGTGATTCTGGATCAGCATGTGCCAGAAGCGGAGTGGCCGCTCGAGGTCGATGGTGAGCACGAAGCCGCTGAACGCGACGCCGATGAACGCGGCGTAGTAGCCCAGGTGGATGAGCGGTCTGTCGGTCGGGTGGTCAGACGGTCGGGCGGTCAGGTTGGACAGGTGCAGAAGGGACGAGAGCAGGAAGGCCGTCCCCGCAATTCCTCCGATGAAGAAGTAGAGGATGATGTACCAGGTCCAGTGGGGCGACGCGGTGAAGAAGGTGTCAGACATCGGTGTCGGCCTCCGCGGCTCTCTCGTCCATTCGCCGCTTCCGGAGCCCGACCATTCCCAGCAACGCGAGCAGCGCCGCTCCCGCGGTCGACCAGAGCGAGCTGGGAATCAGGTTCCGGGTCGGCATCTTGGGGGAGCGGGGCAGTCCATACACCTCAGGCTGGTCCACCAGCAAGTAGAACGAGTTGAGTCCTCCCAGGAACTTCTCGTCCGCGCCGTAGAGGTGCGCTCGCTTTTCCCCCAGCTGGTGCAGCTGCGTCACCCGCGCCTCGGCCATCTGCTTCAATTCCCTGATGGGGCCGAACCGGATGGAGTCAGTGGGACAGGCCTGGGAACAAGCCGGCTCCATACCCGCCTGCAAGCGATCGTAGCAGAGGGTGCACTTCTGGGCGACGTTGGAGACATCGTTGATCCCGATGACGCCGAAGGGACACGCCCCGATACAAGCTCGACAGCCATTGCAGGTGTCGCTCTGAATGACGACGGTATCGAACTCGGTCCGGATGATGGCGCCGGTGGGGCAGACCTCCAGGCAGGGCGCGTTGACGCAGTGCTTGCAGACGTCGCTCATCATGAGCCAACGCCCGTCGCTCCGGTCTTCGCTGAACTGCTCGATGAACTTCACGTGCCGCCAGTGGATCCCGTCGAGCCGGCGGGTGTTGTCGTAGCTGTCGCCGCTCATCTCGTGGGCGCCACCCTCGGTTGCGGGGAGCTGGTTCCACTCTTTGCAGGCGACTTCGCAGGCCTTGCAGCCGATGCACACGGTGGTATCGGTATAGAAGCCCATGGGCTCCGCCCCGCTGGCCATCACGCCTTCTCCACGTTGCACACGAACGCCTTGCCCTCGTGGATGCTTACATTAGGGTCACCCACCAGCGATGACAGCGTGTTCACCACATCGCCGGTGACCACGCCCTCCCAGCCCCAGTGCCAGGGCATTCCCACCTGGTGTACGACCTTGCCGCCCATTCGGAATGGCCGCAGCCGCCGGGTCACCAGCGCCTTGGCCCGGATCTCCGCCCGCGGCGTGCTGATCCGCACCCAGTCGGTGTTGTGGATCCCTTTTTCTTGTGCCAGCTCGGGCGACAGCTCGATGAACAGCTCCGGCATCAGCTCGGTCAGCCAGGGGTTCCAGCGGCTCATCGCCCCCGCAAGGTAGTGCTCGGTCAAGCGGTAGGTGGTGATGACGTAGGGAAAGCGCGGGTCCTGTACCGGCGCGAGCGGGTTGCCCTCGTGATTCCAGTACTTGAGTACTGGACTTGCCTGCTGGCGATACAGTGCGTTCCGCACCGGCGATTCGATCGGCTCGTAGTGCGTGGGGAGCGGCCCGTCGAGCAGTCCCGCGGGATTGAACAGCCAGCCCACCCCGTCCGCCTTAAGGATGAACGGGTCCTTACCCGACAGCGCGTCCAGGCCGATCGCGCCCGGTTTCGCCGGCGCGTCCGGCGGCTTGGTTACTGGAAAATCGGGGACGTCGTGTCCCATCCACTTCTTCTGGCTTGGGTCCCACCAGATCCACTTTTTTCGCTCGCTCCAGGGCCGGCCGGCCGGGTCAGCCGAGGCGCGGTTGTAGATCACCCGCCGGTTCGCCGGCCAAGTCCATCCCCAAGTCAGGAGGGCTCCCCTCGCTTCCGGCGGGCTGGCGATCCGGACGGCTGCCAGATTCTGGCCCGGGGCAGGGAACACGCCGCAGTAAATCCACGAGGCGCACGTGGTCGACCCGTCGTCCTTCAGCTCATCGTACCCGGCGAGATGCTGGTCCGGGAGGCCGGTGCGATAGCCGTTGATCTCCCGCAGCACCTTCTGGGCATCCGGCTCACCAGCGATAGAACTGGTCCCGGGAAGTGGGAAGGCAGTCCGGATTGGATCCGGATCGAACTCCCATACCAGCTTCTTGAAGCCCTCGTCACGCGGCAGGTTGCTCTCGGCGTAGAGGGACTTGAGCCGGAGCGCGAGTTGGTGGGTAAACCAGAGATCCGAGCGACACTGGCCCGGCGGGTCGGCCGCCTTGAAGTGCCATTGCAGCATCCGCTGGGTGTTGGTGAAGCTGCCCTCGGTCTCTGCGACTTGGGCCGAGGGGAAGAAGAAGACCTCGGTGGGGATGTCCTCGGGCTTGATCTCGCCGCGCTCCACTTCGGGGGCCCGGTGCCAGTACGTCGCGGACTCGGTGAGGAAGTTGTCCTTCACCACCAGCCACTCCAGGTTCCGCATCCCCTGCCGCTCGAGCGCGGAGTTGAGCGACGTCGCCGGATTCTGGCCCACGCAGATCATCCCCTTTACTCGCTTGTCGGCCATCGCGACGAACATCGGCATGTGGGAGTGGTCACCCGAGATCTTGGGGTGCCAGTCGTACCCGAAATCATTGTCCGGAGTCGCCGCGCTCCCGTACATCGACTTAAGGTAGGAGACCAGATACTTCGGCATGCCGCCCCATACGCCCGTAGGTACCCCTTCGGTGGCCAGGTAGTCTCGGAGTGTCTGGTGGTCCTTGAGCGCCGACATCGCCGGCATGTAGCCATGGATGCTGTGGTACAGCGTGGGGACGTCGGTGGACCCCTGGATCGACGCATGGCCCCGGAGCGCCATGATCCCGCCACCGGGGCGGCCCATGTTGCCCAGTAGGAGCTGCAGCAGGGCGCAGCAGCCGATCACCTGGGGGCCGTTGGTGTGCTGGGTCCACCCCACCGCGTAGACCCAGCCGGTGGTCCGGTCCCGCCCCGAGTTGGCCAGCACTGTCTCGGCCACTTTGAGGAACGTCTCCCGGGGACAGCCAGTCACCTGCTCCACCATCTCCGGTGTGTACCGGCTGAAGTGGCGCTTCACCACCTGGAGCACGCAGCGAGGGTTCTTGAGGGTTTCGTCCCGCTCGGGTGGAGGCTTGAGGAGCGAGCGGATCACCGACTCGAACGACTGCTTCTTCCCGGTCTTTCCCTGAGCCTGTGTCCTGCCGGGGGACGAGCTCTCCTCCCCACCGCGTGGCTCGCCCTGCTCTTCACCGTGACTCGAGTATTGCCAGGAGTCGGTCTGGTAAGTGCCGACGAAACCGTCGTACGGCCATCCGGCCTTATTCTGGTATTCCATCAGTCCGGAAAAGACGCCATTCAGATCCTCGGCGTCCCTGAAATCCTTTCGGATGATGGTGGCGGCGTTCGTGTAATTCACCACGTACTCGCGGAAGAACGGGTCGCTGTTCCAACGCTCGCTGTTCAGGACGTAGTTGATGAGGCCGCCGAGGAAGGCGATGTCGCTACCGGCGCGGGCAGGAGCGTAGATGTCACACATCGCGCTGGTGCGGGTGAAGCGAGGATCGATGTGGATCAGCTTGGCCCCGTTCTCGGTCTTGGCCTTCATCGGCCAGCGAAATGCCACCGGGTGGCACTCCGCCATGTTGGAGCCCTCGAACACGATGCAGTCCGAGAATATCAGATCGCGCGGGTAGTGGGTCGCCGCGCCGCGACCGAGCCGGGTCCCCAGACCGGGGACGCTAGAGGAGTGTCATATTCGGGCCTGATTTTCGATCGCCACCACGCCCAATCCCCGCATGAGCTTCTGCTGCATGTGGTTCCACTCATTGTCCAGGGTGGCGCCGCCCAGGGCAAAGATGGCTGTGGTGTGATTGACCAGACGGCCGTTCTCCAGCCGCTCAACGAAGGTCTCGTCCCGCGTCTTCTTGACGAGGGCGGCCACCCGGTCCATGGCCCACTCGAGCTCGACCTCCTCCCAGCGAGTCGCTCCGGGCTTCCGGTGCAGCACTTTCGTTGCCCGATTGGGATTCTTGTGCAGCTGATAGGTGGCCGCGCCCTTAGGGCAGAGGCAGCCCTCGCTGTGAGGGCTGCGCTTGTCGCCCTCGATGTTGACGATGTCGTTGCCGATGGTGTGGACCAGAAGGGCGCAGCCCACCGAGCAGTAGGGGCACACACTCGGCGTGGTCTTGGCGTCGCGGATCCGGAGCTGCTGGGCTCGGACGGTGGCTGGTGCCAGGCTGGCGCCCAGCCCCAGAAGGGAGCCGAGAGCGGTCCCGGGACCCACGCCGGCGGCGGAGGCCCGGAGAAAGTCGCGGCGGGTGAGAGGCACGAGCCAACCCTTCCCTTAGTAGAGCGCTCAGAATTGTGTCCTAAATACTAGTGAGGCCGTGATCCGGATCACATGCCTCCGTACCGCGGTGCGGTCAGAACAGCTACATTCCGCCCGGCACACACCCCTGAATGAGGCACCGACGATGCGTGGTATTCGGATTGCAGGACTGACGGCCTTCCTCGCTCTCTCCTTTATAGCTCGTTCCGCTCCGGCCCAGGAGACCGCGGCCGCCGAGCTCGCCACCGAGAAGCTGCCGGCCGGGTTCATCAAGGAGTTCGGCACCATGTGGACCTTTGACGCGCCGCCAACCGACTACTGGAAGGCGCGCTATGGGTTCACCCCGACCAAGGCCTGGCTGGACAACGTGCGGCTGGCCTCAATCCGGCTGCCCAACTGCTCCTCATCCTTCGTCTCCTCCAACGGGCTGGTGATGACCAACCATCACTGCGCCCGCGAGTGCATCACCGGTGTGTCCACCCCCGACTCCAACTTCCAGGAGCTGGGCTTCGTTGCCAAGACTCAGGCGGACGAGCGGAAGTGCGAGGGGCTCTACGTGGACCAGCTGCAGTCAATCGAGGACGTAACCGGGAAGGTCCAGAGCGCGGTTACCTCGAAGACATCTGCCAAACAAGTCACCCAGCGCAATACCGCCATCGACTCCCTCACCAAGAGCTGTGAGACCGATGCGAGCACCAAGTGCCAGGTGATCTCCTACTATCAGGGGGGAGCGTATTCGCTCTACCGGTTCAAGCGGTTCAACGACCTTCGGCTGGTGATGGCCCCGGAAGAGGCGATCAGCTTCTTCGGCGGCGACCCCGACAACTTCACCTACCCCCGCTACGATCTCGATCTGAGCCTCATGCGGGTATACGAGAACGGCCGACCCTACCAGCCGAAGAATTATCTCAGATGGAGTCGCCAGGGAGCCAAGGAGGGCGACCTGGTCTTCGTCACCGGAAATCCCGGCTCGACCGGACGGCTGCTCACCGTCGCCCAGATGGAGTACTTCCGGGACGTGCAGTATCCGGCCCAGCTCAGCTCCTATGACCGGAACCTTGCAGTACTGGAGGAGCTGTCAAAACAGGACGAGGAAACCCGCCGGGCGCTGGAAAACCAGATCTTCAGCCTGAAGAACTCGAAGAAGGCGGTAACCGGCTACCTCTCCGGGCTGCAGGATTCGAGCGTGATGGCCAAGAAGCGTGCGTTCGAGCGCGACTTCCGCCGCAGGATCAACGCCGATCCCAAGCTCAAGGCCCGCTACGGCGCCTCCTGGGATGCCATTGCAACCGCCCAGCGCCAGTTAGCCGGGTTGGCCAAGCAGCAGCGCTGGTACAGCTTCAGCGGTTCGCCGCTGCTCAACGTCGCCGGTGCAACCGTCCGGATCCCGGAGCAGGAGAAGCTGCCCGATTCGCTGCGACTGCCCCAGTATCGCGGCACCGGCATCGAGACGCTCAAGAGCGCGGTGCTCGGGCCGATCGAAAGCGAGCCCGAGGCAGAGAAACAGATGCTGCAGGCCTGGCTCACCCAGGCGAGCAAGGATCTGCCGGTCAACGATCCGTTCCTCTCGGCGTTCCTGGGCGGGCGCAGCCCTGAGGTGGCCGCGGAGGCGGCCGTCAACGGAAGTAAGCTGGCGGACTCGACGGTACGGGCCCAGCTGATCGAGGGCGGTGCCGCAGCGGTGGCGAAGTCAACCGATCCGCTGGTCGTGCTGGCCCGCAGGCTCAATCCAATCGCCATGCGGGTACAGCAGCGCGCCGCCCGGCTCAACGATGTGATCTCGGCGAACGCGGAGAAAGTGGGCCAGGCAATCTATGCCGCCTACGGCCGGTCCCTCCCGCCCGACGCCACCTTCAGTCTCCGGATCAGCGACGGGGTGGTGAAGAGCTATCCCAACAACGGAACCTTGGCACCGTACAAGACCACGTTCTATGGGCTCTATAACCGCTCGGCGGAGTTCGATGATAAGCCTCCGTTCAAGCTGCCCGAGCGGTGGAAGACCCACCGGGCCCGGCTGGACATGTCCCAGCCATTCAACTTCGTCACCACCAATGACATCATCGGCGGCAACTCGGGGAGCCCGGTGATCAATCAGAACGCCGAGGTGGTAGGACTCATCTTCGACGGCAATATCCAGCAGCTGCCGAATCGCTTCCTCTATACTGATGAAGAGGCCCGGGCCGTCGCGGTACACTCCCGCGGCCTTACCGAAGCGCTGCGGAAGGTGTACGAGGCGGACCGGATCGCGGATGAGTTGGAGGGGGCCCAACCCCAGGTCAGGCGGGTCCCTCTCCAGGGCGACAGTCTCCGCCGGGCGCCCCAGGCGAGAGACAGCGTGAGTGCGGGGCGGTAAGCCTCATCCCCTTGTCGCCCTAAAGGTTCCTTTCAGCACCTTCCCGCCCTTCGGCGACCGCGCGGTGTAGCTCCCCACCAGCGTGTCGCCGATCACCCGCGCCTGGGTCCGGGTCACTACCTGGGTCTTGAGCGTGGGGCTTAGGTGCAGCTCCGATTCGTACACGATCACGGTATCGGTGGTAGACACCACTTTCACGTCGTACTGCTCCCCTCCCTCAAATGCAATGTTGCCGGTCAGGCTGCCATCCGGCGCCCTGGTCCAGGTGATGGTGAACGGTTGACCCCGGCTGGAACCGGCATCGTAGCCCTGGGCCTTCCAGCTGCCGAGGAGACGATCGGGCAGGGCCGTCATCGTCTGGCCGCCCGGGCCGCTGGTGGCTCGGTCGCTGGTGTCGGCGAGCGCGGTTGTGTCGGCGGCTGAAACGTCACGGGCAGTGTCCCGCCGCTCACAAGCGGCAAGAGCCAGTAGCGTGCAGAGCAGGTAGCGCATGGATCACTCCGGAGAGGTGATGAATGAAGATGGCGGGTAGGCGGGTAGGCGGGTAGGTGACCCGCGCCACTCCGCGTCATGCATCGTCCCCACCGACAGGGCCGCCCTCCGATCGTAGGTTGGAGACGCAGGCCGAATCACCGCCCGGCGCCGCCGGGCAATCCAGGGGGACCATATGGAACCACGTGTCTTTGCTCACTCCCAGAGCTACCGGCTCCGGGAGCGCATGAATGAAGCCCAGATTCGACATGGCCAGGAGATCCGCGCCGACCTGACCGGCATCCGGGTGACCGCCGCGGTTGAAGGTTGGCGGACCACGCCCGACACCAACGTTGGTGCGATCTTCTTCTGCACCATGGGACCGATCCACATCCGCGAGGTGCTGAGTCAGGGCGACGGCAATCCGCTGCCCACCGAGGTCGTGCTCGACGGGCTGACCGTACCCGAGCCCGGGACCTATGACATTCTCAACGCTCTGGTCCACTCCAACGGATCACTCCTGGTCCGGGCGGATGCCAGGACCCAGGTGGTGCCGCGGGCGCTAGGCGCCGGGCTGCCCTGGGTGTGATCCTGGCCGTTCGGAGCAAGGGGGACCGTCATTCTGAGCGAAGCGAAGAATCCCTCATCTGGCAGAGAGATCCTTCGCTGCGCTCAGGATGACATAACAGGTTCTGCCGCAGGAGAAGACTCAGCCCCCGCACGCACCCTTCGCAGCAGCAGTAGGATCATCACCGCCGTCGCAATGGAGATGCCGGCGCAGACGGCCGACGCGACCTGGAACGCCTCGACGAACGACCCCCGGGCCATCGACGCCAGATCGGTTCCCACCGGACCGGACAGTTTCCCCGCCTCGGCGAGCGCAGCGCCCAGGGTGCTGCGGGCGACTTCCGCCGCGGGTAGTGGAACCCCCGCCGGCACTGCATGAGCCATCGCGGCACGATATACCGCGGTCCCCACACTCCCTAAGACGGCGATACCGAGTGCGCCGCCCAGCTCCGAGCTGGTCTCTGAGATGGCACCTGCCGCACCCGCGCGCTCGACCGGTGCGCATCCCACGATGAGATCGGTGGCAAGGATCACGACCGGGGAGATACCGATCGAGTAGATCACCATCCCGGCTACCAGCACAGCGAGACTGGTGCTCCGGTCTACCATAGCCAAAACTCCGAAGCCCACCGTGGCGATGAGCAAGCCCACGCTCATCACGTACACCGGCCGCACCTTGCGCGCGATCGCCGGAACCAGCAGGGACCCGGCGATGTAGGCCAGCATGGACGGCACGGTCCAGAGCCCAGCTTCCAGAGGCGACAGTCCCATCACCAGCTGGAGATACTGGGCGATGAAGATGTAGCCTCCGAATCCCACGAAGGTGGCGAGGGTGTAGGCACCCAGTGAGGCGCTGAACGTTGGCGAGCGGAAGAGATGGAGATCGATGAAGGGATGGGCCAGCGTCCGCTGGCGGCGGACGAAGAGGTATCCGAGACCGGCTCCGGCAAGGATGGCCAGCACCTGCAGCCAGTCCAAACCGTCCTCCGCGATCCGCTTGAGTCCATAGATCACGAGCAGGACCGCGGCCAACGACAGCACGGCGCTGAGAAGGTCGAGTCTGCCGGCCTTGGGATCGCGAAACTCCGGCAGCAGCATCGGACCCACGGCCAGCAAGAGGAGCATGACCGGGACGCCGAGAAGGAAGACCGATCCCCAGTTGAAGTATTGCAGCACGACTCCGCCGAGGAGCGGCCCGATCGCCCCGCCCACCGAGTAGCTGGTGACCCAGACACCGATGGCGAAGGTGCGCTGTGCCGGATCGAGGAACATATTGCGGATGAGGGACAGGGTGGACGGGGCAAGCGTCGCCCCAGCCACTCCCAACACGGCGCGAGCGGCAATCAGCATGCCGGCGCTGTCTGCGAAGGCAGCGAAGATCGAAGCCAGGCCGAATGCAGCGGCGCCAATCATCAATAGCCGGCGCCGCCCGATCCGGTCGCCCAGAGTGCCCATGGTGATGAGTGATCCGGCGACCAGAAATCCATAGATGTCGAGGATCCACAGGAGCTGGGCGCTGCTGGGCTCGAGATCCCGGCTGATCGCCGGCACGGCGAGGTTGAGCACCGTGAGGTCCATCGAGTACAGCATGCAGGGCAGGGCGATGACCGCGAGCCCGATCCACTCTCGGCGAGTCGCCCGAGCTTCAGTCATTGTGAGAGCATGAGACTATGAGCCCGCGCACCACATCGGAGACGCTTCCCATCGCCCCACCGATCGAGCCAATGCTGGCCAAGCTGGCGGAGGAGCTGCCCTCGCCGGGGCCGTTCCTGTACGAGCCCAAGTGGGACGGGTTCCGGGCCATTGTCTTTCGCGGCGCCGACGACGTCTACATCCAGAGCCGCGACACCCGGCCGTTCGACCGCTATTTCCCCGAGCTGCACGAAGCCCTGCTTCAGCGGCTGCCGCCGAACTGCGTGCTCGACGGCGAGATCGTGATCATGGCGCCTCATGGTCTCGACTTCGACACCCTCCAGTTGCGGCTGCATCCGGCGGCCTCCCGGGTGGCCAAACTGGCCAAGGAGACGCCGGCTTCCTTTGTCGCCTTCGACCTGCTGTCGGTAGGGGGCGAGAATCTGATGCCGAAGCCACAAAGGGAGCGGCGAACCCGGCTGGAGCGACTGCTGGCGGGTGTCGGTCCACCGGTCTATCTCACTCCGGTCACCCGCGATCGGGCGCTCGCGCTCGAGTGGCTGGACCAGTTCGAGGGCGCCGGGCTCGACGGAGTCATCGCCAAGCCGGAGGAGAGTCCCTACCAACCGGGCAAGCGGGCGATGATCAAGGTGAAGCACGTCCGCACGGCTGACTGCGTTGTGGCCGGGTTCCGCTGGCACAAGAGCGGGAAGGGTCTGGTCGGATCGCTGCTGCTGGGCCTCTACGACGATCGGGGCACCCTGCAGCACGTCGGCGTCACTTCGTCCTTCACCATGGCCAGGCGGAAGGAGCTCGCCGCCGAGCTGGCCCCGCTCCGGGAGAACGCGATGGAAAGTCATCCCTGGCGGGCGTGGGCCCAGGCGGAGGGGAGTGGAATGGACCGAATGCCGGGAGGGCAGAGCCGCTGGAGCGCAGGCAAGGATCTCTCCTGGGAGCCGCTCCGGATCGAACGGGTCTGCGAGGTCAAGTACGACCACCTGCAGGGCGACCGGTTTCGTCATGCCACCACCTTCCTGCGCTGGCGTCCGGACAAGCCGCCGAGCGAGTGTCGGTACGACCAGCTCGATGTGACCCCACGCTACGAGCTGGACAAAGTCTTTTCGTCGGGATCGAGCGGCTCCTGAGCTGGCCGCAGCTCGGTTGGGACATGCTGCAGGTTGAGCCGGATCCGGGTCCAGGTCGTGAACCGTCCCCGCATCGAATCCACCAGCACGTCGGCCGGCTCCAGGTGGGAAGCAGCTTCCGGATGGCGCGCCTTCCAGCGCTCGAGTCCAGCCAGCGCGGCTTCCTTCTTCTGGGCTCTTCCGATCTCGATCAGCGGATGCTTGGAGACTCGGCGCTTGGAGGGCTGCACCCGCGGCGGCTCGCCCTGCTTCTTCTCGTAGTGGGGCGGCCAGGGGGCGTCGCCCAGGCCTTCCTCCTCGTGTTTGGCGGATAGCTCGAGCAGCTGCTCCAGCGATCCCGCGCTGCGATCGATCCCCTCGTGCCGGTCCCCCAGCTTGGCATAGCGAGCCGGCATCGTCGCCAGGGTGATCTCACTGGGCTCGCAGCTGTCCACCTCGTCCCAGGTGAGCGGCGCCGAGACCGGAGCGTGCTCCCGCGCGCGGACCGAGTAGGCGGAAGCCACGGTCCGGTCCTTGGCGTTCTGGTTGTAGTCCACGAACACGCCATGCCGCTCTTCCTTCCACCACTTGCTGGTCGCGATGGATGGGGCGCGCCGCTCCACCTCTCTTGCCAATGCCAGAGCCGCTCGGCGCACTTCGTCGAAGCTCCAGCGTCGCTCGATCCGTACGTTCACATGCATGCCACGGGAGCCCGAGGTCTTGGGCCAGCCGGTGAGTCCGAAATCCCGGAGCGTCGCATCGACTACGTGGGCCACCTCCCGTACCTGGCCCCACTGCACTCCGGGCACCGGGTCGAGGTCGACCCGCAACTCGTCAGGATGATCCAGGTCGTCGGCTCGAACTGGATGGGGATGCAGCTCCAGGCAGCCGAGATTGGCCAGCCAGGCGAGCGCCGCCGCATCGCGGGGAACTACCTCGTCCGCGCTCCGGCCCGATGGAAACCGGAGGGACACGACCTCGATCCAGGTAGGTCTGGAGGTGGGCGCCCGTTTCTGGTAGAAATGCTCCTCTGCCACGCCGTTGGGATAGCGCACCAGCATGTTGGGACGGCCGCCGGCGCCGCGGAGCGCGCCGTCCGCGACTGCGAGGTAGTAGTGCACCAGATCGCGCTTGGTGTATCCCGGCTTGGGAAAGAGCACCTTGTCCGGGTTCGAGATCGAGACCTCGCTCCCAGCGACGCGGATGATCTCCGCAGCGGACTTGGGCATGCTACACCGAGATTAGTATCTGGCCCGGCCCATACGTTGCCGCTCTCTCACCGCGTCCAGACTCCAGGGACCCGCACCCGCCGCCGAGAGATACAGGAACAGGAAGCAGAACAGTATGGCGGGGGGCCCTTGATTGAGCACCGGCCAGAACCCTTGGGGAGCGTGGCCGATGAAATAGGCGAATGCCATCTCACCGGAGACTAGAAACGCGACCGGCCGAGTAAACCATCCGAAAAGCAGCAACAGCCCACCGAACGTCTCGAGGACACTGGCGAACCAGACCAGCGACCCGGCGGGAGCAGTGCCGCCACCCGGCATGATCGGGGCCGGCAGGCCGAACAGCTTGGCGGTTCCGAACTGGATGAACAGAAATGCCGCCACGATCCGGAGCAGGCTCAGCAGATACGGACTCCAGGAGCGCCACCTCGTCGCGATGCTTGCTTCGGACATAGCAGCTTCCTCAATGGTCAATGTGGACTGCAATTGTGCGCCACCGACCCTGGTTGAACCGCACCACGCTGAGCAGGCAGCGAGTGGCGTGCCCGATCAGAATGGCGACCCAGATATCGATGGGGTCCAGGGTGCCGGTCTGCTGGACCACGAAGCAGATCCCCAGCGGCACGATGATCTGAGAGATGATGGAGATATAGAGCGGGCTTCGGGTGTCTCCCGTTCCCTGCAACCCGCCGGTGTAGGTGAGTGCCACCGCGACGAAGAAGCCGGAGAGGCTCAGGACCCGGAGCAGCTGTACCCCGATCTCGACCACGGCTGGCTCGTGCATACCGAAGATGGCGAGCAGCTGTCCCGGAAAGAAGAAAAAGAAGAAGCCCACGAAAGCTGCTCCTGCCAGG
>Ga0075421_100000943_pt1 | contig 32631 bp, 23 predicted proteins | sample SoiMetdeltSBSDD5_FD_75292 | JGI IMG/M metagenome (GOLD analysis project Ga0075421, IMG submission 75292) | Bulk soil microbial communities from a Populus tree surrounding site in Tennessee, USA - Soil MetaG P. deltoides SBSDD5 | ecosystem: Environmental > Terrestrial > Soil > Tree plantation... | reverse complement strand
AACGCGGAGGACTACCGGTAGATGAGGTATGACGCCCGGCGGTTCAGGAAGCTGCTGCGCTCCATCTCGGTCCAGGCCACCAGCCGATCCAGCGACTCGCCCCGCAGAAAAGCCCACATCGTCGACCGATTCACCAGGAGGTTCTGGAGCGCCTCCGGCCTGAACTGGTCGCGGTGACGCGCGCGTAGCGCCGTCGCCAGCGCCAGCCCCACCGTCACCGGCCGGATCTGCTCACGGCCGGTCACGATCATCCGCACACCGGCGCACTGCATACCGGGATAGCGATCGGCGCCGAGGGCCGGCGTGAACACGACCGGCTCGAACATCACGCCGGGCAGCCGCAGCGCGTTCAGATCGGTCGCGAGGCCGTGCGGCTCGATCCAGGGCGCGCCCACCACCTCGAACGGCTGCTCGGTGCCGCGGCCCACCGAGATGTTCGTGGCCTCCAGCAGGCCGACGCCGGAGTAGAGCAGCGCCTGCGTCAGGTTCCGGATGTTCGGCGACGGGTTCACCCACGGCAGCCCCGTGTCGTCGAACCAGCGCCCGCGGTCCCAGCCTTCCATCGCGATGATGGTGAGCGAGACGGGGATCTTGCGCTCCACGGCCACCATCCGGCCGAACTCGCCGATGGTCATGCCGGTGCGGACCGGGATCGGATGGGGCGCCGTGAACGACGCGAGATCGGGGTCCATCACCGGGCCCTCGACCACCCGCCCCGTCAGCGGGTTGGGTCGATCGAGGACGAGCACCGGAATGCCGTGGCGGGCGGCCTCCTCCATCACATAGATCAGCGTCGTGAGGTACGTGTAGTAGCGCACGCCGACGTCCTGAATGTCGAACACGAGCAGCGTGATCCCACGGAGCATGGCCGACGTCGGCCGCCGGGTGGTGCCGTAGAGGCTCCACACGGGGAGCCCGGTGACCGCGTCGCGACCGTGCGGCACGTCGGCATTGGCATCGCCGGTGAGCCCGTGCTCCGGCGAGAAGATCGCGGCCAGCTTCACGTTCGGGGCGGCTGCGAGCAGGTCGATCGACCGCCGGCCGGCGGCATCCACGCCGGTCTGGTTGGTCACGAGCCCGACGCTGTAGCCGGCGAGCGCGGCGAAGTTCTGGGCGGCGAGCACATCGAGGCCCGTGCGCACGCGCAGCGGCATGCGCGGACAGCAGGAGGCCTCCGGCTTCGTCTCCGGCTCGGCGTCCGAGGCGGGCGCCGTCGCGTCGGCCATGGCCACCGTCGTCAGCGGCGGTCGGAACAGCGTCGCCGCCGTGGCCGCGGCCACCCGCGTGCGGAGCTCGCGGATCCTGTCGCCGCCGCCGCCGCTCGGGTGGACGCGATTCGTGAGCACGATCAGATAGGAGCGCGTCGTCGGATCGAGCCAGACGGAGGTCCCGGTGAAGCCGAGGTGACCGACGGCTTCCGGCGGGAAGAAGATCGACGCCGTCCGCGAGAACGTACTCGAGACGTCCCAGCCGAGCGCGCGGCTGCCATTGCCCTCCTCCGAGCGCGTCCACATGAGCTTCACCGTCGTCGGCTGCATGATGCGGTGTCCGTCGAGCTTCCCCTCGGCGAGCAGCATGCGGCAGAGGCGGGCGAGGTCCGACGCCGTCGAGAACAACCCGGCATGGCCGGCCACGCCGCCGACGGCGCGGGCGCGCGGGTCGTGCACCTCGCCGATCATCAACCGACCGTTGTGAAACTCGGTCGGGGCGATCCGGTCGCGCACCGACGCGGGCGGATTGAACATCGTGTCCTTCAGGCCCAGCGGCTTGTAGACGTGCTTGTCGACGTAGCGGTCGAGCGGCAGCCCACTCACCCGCCGCACGACCTCGCCGAGGAGCATGAAGCCCGTGTCGCTGTACTGGAAGCTCTGGCCGGGCGGATAGTCGAGCGGCACTTTCGCCAGCGCGGCGGCGGCCTTCGGGAACCCGCCATTCACGCTGCCGCTCGTCGGAATCGCGACGAGGCCCGCGCTGTGCGTGAGCAGGCGTCGGATGGTGACGCCGTCCAGCTCCTTGCGGCGGAACTCCTTCACGTAGCGGCCGATCGGGTAATCGAGGCGGATGTCGCCGCGCTCCACGAGCGTCATCACCGCCAGCGTGGTGGCGAACGGCTTGGTCAGCGAGGCGATGTCGAAGATGGTCTCGCGCGTCATCGGCAGCGGCTCGGGCACGAGCCGGCGCGAGCCGACGGCACGGAAGTAGAGCGTCTCGTCGCCGCGGCCGACGAGCACCACCGCCCCCGGGATCTCGCCCGACTTGACGGCGTCGTTCACGGCCTCGTCGACGCCGGAAAAGTCGTTGATCACGTCCGGCACGGCAGCGGAAACGAACGAGAACGCGATGATACACAGCGTCATGATGGTGAGGCACAGCGCGCGGGCCGGCGGCACGAATCCGATCTTATCATCGCCCTTGAGCAGGGTTGATATCCTAGGGGCCATGCAGGCGGCCCGCCGGGTCTTCGTCACCGGTGGCACGGGCTTCGTCGGTCGCGCCGTCATCCAGGCGCTGCGAGCCGAGGGTTGCGCGGTGCGCTGCCTCGTCCGCCGGGGCTCCGAGCGCGATCTGCGCGGCTTCGGCGCCATCGAGCGCGTCGAGGGCGACGTGATGGCCCGCCAGAGTCTCGACGAGGGCATGAGCGGCTGCGGTGCGGTCGTGCACCTGGTCGGCATCATCCACGAGCGCCCGGCCATCGGCTCCACTTTCGAGCGCGTGCACGTCCAGGGCACCCAGAACGTCGCCGACGCGGCGGCCGCCGCCGGCGCGCGGCGCTTCGTGCACATGAGCGCGCTCGGCGCCCGCCCGGGCGCCCGCTCGCGCTACCACCAGACGAAGTGGGCGGCCGAGGAAGCCGTCCGCTCGAGCCCGGTGCCGTGGACGATCTTCCGCCCGTCGATCATCTACGGGCGCGGCGACGAGTTCATCACCATGCTGCGCAGCATGCTCGAGCGTCTGCCGATCCTGCCGGTGATCGGCAGCGGGCGTCAGCGGCTGCAGCCGGTCCCCGTCGAACAGGTGGCGCAGGGATTCGCCCGCGCGCTCACGCTGGAGGCGACGGTCAAGCACAGCTACGACGTCGGCGGCCCGGACGCCGTCTCGATGGTGGAGCTGCTCGACGCCATCGCCACGGCCATGGGCCGGCGCCGCCCGCTGAAGGCGCACATCCCGCTCAGCCTCGTCCGGCCGGTGACGCACGCGCTCTACCGGCTCCCCGGGTTCCCGCTCACGCCCGATCAGCTGCTCATGCTCGAGGAAGACAACACCTGCGACCCGTCGGCGTTCTTCTCGACGTTCGGCCTCACGCCGGTCCCGCTCGCCTCCGGGCTGCGCGCCATGCTCGGCTGATGCCGTTCCGCCACGCCAACCGCGCGCACGATCTCGACACGCGCATCGAACACGAGGTTCGGGAACGGCTCGAGGAGGCGATCGATTTCGTCTGCCTCGAGGCGCTCGTCAATGCCCGGCGTGCGAGCGGCGGCCCCGCGCCGGCGGCCGACAACGCCGACGACCGCGCGGAATACCAGGCGCATGTCGGGGCCTTCCTCCGCTTGCTAACGGCTCAGCTTCGGCGCAGCGACGCCGCGCCAGCCGCGACGACGGGCGATGACGCCCAGCGGCTGGCTCATCAGGTGGCGCTGGCTCGCACGCTGCCCGACTACTGGCAGCGATTCGAGGCCATCAGTGCGGGCTATCTCGCGCAGCCGGCCAGATCAGGCGGCCAGCGCGGCAGCGTGCTCGCGCGGCTCTTCCGCCGCGCTTGAGCGCCAGGCCGCCAGCGCCCAGTAGTTCTCGACGTCCTCGAGCGCGCGTCGCCAGCGCCCGTAGCTCTCGACCATCGCCGCCCGGGCCGCGGCCAGCTCGGCCTCGGCGTCGTCCAGGCGTGCGCGCACGCCGGGGAGCGCAGTCGGTGCAACGGCGCCAGGGGCCACCGACGTCGCCAGACGATCCATGAAGTGCGTCACCTCGTCGTACAGCAGATGCTCCACCGCGTTCATACACCACCTCCACTGCGACTCCCCGTCTGGTCGGGCCTATATACTCAACACAAGTTGAGTATATGTCAAGCCCGAAACCAGTAGTCGCGCCGAGGCAGCCGGCGGCCCGCGCCGTCGCCGCCGTGCTGGTCGCGAAGTCGAGCCGGACGTTCTGCTATGGCTTTCTCGGCATCCTCCTGCCCCTCTATCTCGATCAGCTTGGCCTGGACGCCCGCGGCATCGGTCTCGCGGTGACGTGCACGCTCGTGGGCAGCGCGGCCCTCACTTGGGGGGTCCGGCGGCCAGCCGAGCGTCTTGGAGGCCGCGTGGCGCTCGTCGGGCTGGCCGCGCTCTCCGCCCTCGCCGCCGTCTTGCTCCTGACGACGTCGAATCCCTGGGTGGTCGTTCTCGCGGCCATGCTCGGCAACGTCGCCGTCGGAACCGGTGAGACAGGGCCGTTCCTGACCGTCGAGCAGGTCGTGATCGCACGCGCGGCGGCCGGCGCGCGTCGCACGACCCTGCTCAGCGTCTACAACCTGCTCGGCTACGCGGCGGCGGCGGGCGGCGCCGGCGTCGTAGGCCTCTCGGCGCCCCGGTGGCTCTTCGCGGCGTTCCTCGCCTCGGCCCTCGTCCAGATGGCCGCCTACTCGCTGCTTCCCGCGGCGCCCGCCGGCAAGCGCCAGACATCGGCTGGGCCAGGTCCATCGACGAGCCTCATCCGTCGCCTCGCAGCGCTCTTCGCCCTCGACTCCTTCGCCGGTGGCTTCGTCCTCCAGTCGCTCATCGCGTATTACCTGCACGAGCGCTTCGGCCTCGGCCTCGACGCGCTCGGCCAGGTCTTCCTCGTCGCCCAGATCCTGACGGCGGCGTCGCTGCTGCTCGCCGCGCGCGCCGCCCGGCGCTTCGGGCTGCTGAACACGATGGTCGTGTCACATCTGGTCTCCAACGTCTTCCTGGTCGCCATGGCGTTCGCGCCGACGGCGGCGGCGGCCGTCCTGCTGCTTCTCGCCCGCCAGCTGCTGTCCCAGATGGACGTCCCCACTCGCCAGGCGTACGTGATGGCCGTCGTCGAGGATCGGGAGCGCGAGGCGGCCGCCACGACGACAACGCTCTGGCGAACGGTGACGCAGGCGATCAGCCCGGCAGTCACGGGCTGGGTGATGGCGTCGGTAGCGCTCGGCGCGCCATTCGTGCTGGGCGGCGTGTTGAAGATGGTGTATGACGTGCTGCTGTACGCGACGTTCAAGGACGTGGAGCCGAAGAACCTCGAGTAGCGTGAGAAACCTCAGTCGAGTGGACGTGACGCCGCCGCTGCTGTCCCGGCCCTTCCTACTTGATCGCGACCGCCTTGACCTGCTTGAGGTCGGTGACCCCCTCGAGCACCTTGAGGATGCCATCCTGAACGAGCGTGGTCATTCCATCCGCCTTGGCGACTTGCAGCATCTCCACCACGCGCGCCTTGCCGGAGATGAGGCGCTTCATCGGGTCGGTGGCGACGAGCAGCTCGTGGATGCCGGCGCGGCCGCGGTAGCCGGTCTTGTTGCAGTGGGCGCAGCCCTTGCCGCGGTAGAGGACGAAGTCGGTGTTGTACTCGATGCTGAACTTGGCCGCCTCCTCCTTGCCGCCGAAGGCGTGCTCCAGCTCGGCGAACTCCTCGTCGTCCGGCTGGTACTCCTCCTTGCACTCCGTGCAGATGCGCTTGACGAGCCGCTGGGCGAGCACGGCGAGCAGGGCGTCGGCGAAATTGAACGGGTCGAGACCCATGTCGAGGAGCCGGATGACCGTCTCCACGGCGCTGTTCGTATGCAGCGTGCTGAAGACGAGGTGACCGGTCAGGGACGCCTCGATGCCGGTGGCCGCCGTTTCCTCGTCGCGCATCTCACCGACCATGATCACGTCCGGGTCGGCGCGCAGGAAGGCGCGCATGGCCTGCGCGAACGTGAAGCCGATCTTCGGCTGCACCTGCACCTGCCGCAGGCCGTACTGCGTGATCTCGACGGGATCCTCGGCCGTCCAGATCTTCTTGTCGGGCTTGTTGATGTACCCGAGCACCGAGTGCAGCGTGGTCGTCTTGCCGGAGCCGGTCGGCCCCACGCACAGGATCAGGCCGTACGGCTTCTCGGCGGCCGCCTTCATCTCGGTCAGGTTGCGATCCGACATGCCGAGCTTGCCGATCGGGATCGGCTCGCTGGCGGCCAGGATACGCATGACCACGTCCTCGTTTCCGCCCTGGGTCGGGACGGTCGCCACGCGGAGCTCGATGTCGCGGCTGTCCGGCAGGCGGAACTTGATCTTGCCGTCCTGGGGCTTGCGGCGCTCGGCGATGTCGAGGGTGGCCATGATCTTGATGCGCGCGACGAGCGCCCGCCGGAAAGCGCCGGGCACCTTCTGGTATTCCGAGCACCCGCCGTCGACGCGCAGCCGGATCATCGTGTCCCGCTGGGGGCCGTACGGCTCGATGTGGATGTCGGAGGCGCGGGCCTTGTACGCGTCGACGATGATCTGGTTGGCCAGCCGGATGACCGCGCTGTCGTTCTCGTCGACCTCGCCGCCGGCGAGGTCGATCTCCTTCTCGGTGGACGCTTCGGCGCCGAGGTCGGACAGGATCTCGCCGATGTTGCCCTTGTTGGCGGCGGCACTGTCGGCGGCCCCGAGCCACTGCTGGATGTCCTTGCGCAGGCCCACTGCCAGCGTGACCTTGTGGCCGCGCAACACCTGGTGGATCGAGTCGACCTTCTGGATGTCTTGCGGGTTGTCGATGAGGACGATGACGTTGCCCTTCTCGTCGCGCCGCAGCGGCAGCCAGAGATTCCGCTTGAGGAACTCGATCTTGAGGTCTCGCATGAGGTCCGGCGGCGGGATCAGCTTCTCGCTGAACTCGAAGAACGGCACGCGGTAGAACTGGCTCAGCGAGGCGCCGACCTCGTGTTTCGGCACCTTGTACTGCTCCATGAGCACGGTCTCGACGTCCGCCTGCCGCTGGCGGGCCGTCGCCACCGCCTTGTTGAGCTCGTCCTGCGTGACCAGGCCCTGCGACAGCAGGTAGTCGAACTTGTTGCCACGCTTCTGCACGAGCATCTGCTGCGTGTGGAACGCCACGCCGAGGGTCTTGGCGATGCGCGCGACGTTGCTCTCGTCTTCCTTGGTGAAGCGGCCGCCCTTCTTCTTGTTCAGGAGCTGCATCACGCCGACCACGGTCTTGTTCTCGTGGAGGATCGGCATGGCGAGGATCTGCGTGGTCTTGAATCCGGTCTTCTTGTCCCAGGAGGCGTCGAAGCGCAGCCTGGGGCTGATGCGCTGGAGCTCGGTGGCGTTGTAGGCGTCCGCGATGTTCACCGTCTGCGGGTTGAAGGCCACGAACCCCGCCACCGAGTTCTCGCTGATGGGGACGCGAATCTCCTTGACGGTGTCGAGCGCGAGGAACTTCGAGAACAGCTCCTTCTTCTCCGGGTCGACCACGTACAGGGTCATGCGGTCGGTGTCGAGGAAGGACAGGATCTCTGCCTGGACCTCGAAGAAGATGGCGTCGAGGCTCTTCGCCGAGTGGATGCGATCGATGAGCGCGACGAGCTTCTGCTCGCTGGCTAGTCGCTCCTGCAGTACCGACACCGACTCCCCGGCCAAGGCGGTCCCTCCTGTCTGTGCCCCTCGTCTAACTTAGCAAGGCCAGGCCGTGGACCCACCAAAGCAGAACGCGGGTCGTCAGGAGCAGGAAGGCCGGTAGTCAGGTGCCCGAGGAGCCCCGGCGGCGCCGGGGCGCTTCCGAGCGGATGGGGGGATTGGGGGGCCATTTCGGGGCCCCCCATGTAACTAGAAAACGGGGCGTTCCACGTAGGAGCCCCAGATCTCCCGGAGCCGGGCGACGATCTCGCCCAGCGTTGCCCGGGCCTTGACGGCCTCAACGGTCGGGCCCATCAGGTTGGCGCCGGGGTCGGCGGCCGTCTCGACCAGCCGGTCCAGCAGGTGGTCGACGCGGGCCTGGTCGCGCCGCGCCCGCACGGCTTTGAGCCGGCCGATCTGTCGCGTCTCGACGGCGGCGTCGATCCGGTGGATGGGAATGTCGACCGGCTCGGGCGGCTCGACGTAGGCGTTGACCCCGATGACGCAGGCTTCGCCCGACGCCTTGCGCCGTGCGAACTCGTAGGCCGAGTCGGCGATCTCGTGCTGGAACCAGCCGGCCTCGATGGCCGCGATGGTGCCGCCCATCGCGTCGACCTTGGCCAGGATGTCGAACACCTCCTGCTCGATGCGCGTGGTGAGCGCTTCCACGTAATAGGAGCCGCCGAGCGGATCGACGACATTGGCCACGCGCGTCTCCTCGGCGAGGATCTGCTGCGTCCGGAGCGCGAGCTTCATCGCCGTCTCGGAGGGGATGGCGTAGGCCTCGTCGAGCCCGTTCGTGTGCAGCGACTGCGCTCCCCCCAGCACCGCGGAGAGCGCCTGCAGCGCCGTGCGCACGATGTTGTTCATCGGCTGCGCCTTCGTCAGCGTGGCCGCCGCCGTCTGGCAGTGGAAGCGCAGCCGCATCGACTCCGGTTTGGTGGCGCCGAAGCGCTCCTTCATGATCTTGGCCCACACGCGGCGCGCCGCCCGGAACTTGGCGACCTCCTCGAAGAAGTCGGCCTGGGCCACGAAGTAGAAGGCCAGCCGCGGCGCGAACCGGTCCACGGCCACACCGCTCTTCGTCACCTCCTCCACGTACGCGATGGCGTTGGCCATGGTGAAGGCGACCTCCTGCACCGACGTCGCCCCCGCCTCGGAGATGTGGTAGCCGCTGATATTGATCGGGTTGTAGCGCGCCAGGTGCTCGGAAGCATAGACGATCATGTCGCGCATGAGGCGCATCGACGGCCGGATCGGGAAGATCCACTCCTTCTGCGCGATGTACTCCTTCAGGATGTCGGCCTGCACGGTGCCCGACAGCCGGTCGAGGTCGTAGCCGCGCTGCTCGGCGACGGCGATGTACATGGCGAGCAGGATCCACGCGGTCGGGTTGATCGTCATCGACACCGAGATGCGCTCGAGATCGATGCCGTCGAAGAGCGCGGCGACATCGTCGATGGTGTCGACGGCCACGCCCTCGCGGCCGACCTCGCCGATCGAGCGCGGGTCGTCCGAGTCGTAGCCCATGAGCGTCGGCATGTCGAAGTCGACCGACAGGCCCGTCTGCCCCTGCTCGATGAGATAGCGGAAGCGCTTGTTGGTGTCCTCGCCGGTGCCGAAGCCTGCGATCTGCCGCATCGTCCACAGCCGTCCGCGATACATCGTGGGATACGGGCCGCGCGTGAACGGCCAGCGGCCGGGCAGGCCGATGTCCTCCGCCGGCGTGCCGGCCACGTCCGCGGGGCCGTACACGCGCTGGACCGGCAGCCCGGACGCCGTGCGCCATTCCTCGCGCCGCTCCGGCTGGCGCGCGAGGAATTCCTTCAGCTCGCGCGCCTCCCAGTCGGCGCGCTCCTGCTTTGCTCGGTCGATGGCCTTCGGATCGAACATCAGCGTGCTCCCGTCTTCTCGTGATAGAGGTCGCGATCGTCGATCACGCGGCGCGCCTTGAACTCGGTGCGCGGCAGCTCACCCGGGGCGACGAGCTCCACCACGGGCGTGACGCCGACCCGCGCCCGCAGGCGCTCCTTCATGGTGGCGGCGAGCTGCGCCCGGCGCGCCGGGTCGCCATGGCTCGGCAGGTACTCGGCGCGCACCAGCAGCTCGTCCATCGTCTCCCGGCGCGAGACGATCACGCGGAACTCGCCGCCGAAGCCCTCGATGGCGCGCAGCACGTCCTCGATCGCGCTCGGATAGATGTTCTCACCACGCACGATGAACATGTCGTCGATCCGTCCGTAGAGGCCCTGCGGCAGCCGCGGATACGTGCGCCCGCACGGACACGGCTCGTCGGTCCAGCGCGCGCGGTCGCCCGACACGAGGCGGATCATCGGCTGCGAGGTCCGCTCGAGGTGCGTGTACACGGGCGTGCCCTCGGCGCCGAACGGGACCGGCGCGAACGTCTGCGGGTCGCACACCTGCGTGTACACGATGTCCTGCCAGAGGTGCATGCCGGTCCGGAAGCGACACTCGCCGTTGGTCATCCACGGCGACATCTCGGCCATGCTGCCCATGTCGACGCAGATCCCGCCGAACGTCTCCTCGATGAGCCGTTTGGTGGCCGGAATGCCCGCGCCCGGCTCGCCCGAGAAGAAGAGCGTGCGCAGCCCGAACCGGCGTGGATCGACGCCCTCGCGCCGCGCCGTCTCCGCGAAGTGGAGCGCGTACGATGGCGTACCGTAGAACGCGGTCGGCCGGAGCTCGCGCGCCCACTGCACGGCCATCAGCGTCTGGCCCGGCAGCCCGGCGCCGAACGGAAACACGCTGGCGCCCAGCCGCTCGCAGCCTTTCAGCGCGCCCCACGAGCCGAGGTACAGGCTGAAGAACGACGCGATGAGCACGCGATCGTGCGGACGCAGGCCTGCACCCCAGAGGATGCGCGCGTGCGCCTCGCCGATCCGCTCCCAGTCGTCGGCGCCGATCCCGAACACGGTCGGCCGTCCCGTGGTTCCGCTGGTCCCGTGGATCCGCGCGACCGCCGCCGGCTCGATGCAGAGATAGTCGCCGAACGGCGGCGCCGCCGCCTGCGCCGCGCGCAGATCGTCCTTGCGCACCACGGGAAAGCGCGCGAGGTCGTCGAGCGACTTGAGGGTCGCCGGCGAGACACCGGCCGCCTCCCAGTGTCGCCGATAGAAGGCGCTGTGCTCCCACGCGTAGGTGACCTGGGCGCGGAGCTTGTCGAAGATGACGGCGTCGCGGCGCGCCGGCGGCGCGCACTCGAGATCCGGGGCCCAGTGCTCGGCGTCGTCGCGTGGCCGCCACGTCGGGTCGTAACGCGGCGGCCAGGGATTCATCGAGCGCGCCGCGCGTTCACCGCCGCCCGCACGCGCGCGACGACCTCATCGGGGGGCGTGTCCTGGAGCACGACGTCGGCCACGCCGCACTCCCGCAGGGCCGCCACGTCCTCGTCGGGGATGACGCCGCCGACCACCAGCGCGACGTCCTCGGCCTCGTGCTCCTTCAGCAGCCGGCCGATGAGCGGCACCAGCGTGAGATGCGCGCCGGAGAGGATGCTGATGCCGATGGCGTCGACGTCCTCTTGCACCGCGGCCGCCACCACTTCCTCGGGCGTGCGGTGCAGGCCCGTGTAGATCACGTCCATGCCGGCGTCACGCAGCGCGCGCGCGACGACCTTCACGCCACGGTCGTGGCCGTCGAGCCCCACTTTTGCGACGAGAATGCGAATGGGCGCCGCCATCGCCCTTCCAATACAGGATTGCGGGCGCCGGGGCAACTCCGTGAACGAACGACTCGCTTATACCTGGTCATGGCCGCCGGCCTCTTGACCGGCGCCATCCCGTCGGGTACTTGGACAGCACGGTGGTGAGTCCGGTCCGCGTGAGCGAAGCCGACGTCGAACGGCTGGCGGAAGTCGCCGGCGTGTCGATCAGCCCGGCCGAGCTGCCCGGGGTCGCCGTCGCGCTCGGCGTGCTGCTGACGGCCGCCCGGCTCGTGACCGAGCTGCCGCTGCCTGACGCCGTCGAGGGGGCGCCGGTGTTTCGGCCGTGACCGGGCCCGACGCCTCCGCCCTCGCCATCGCGGCCGCCGTGCGCGCGCGGCGCGTCACCGCGCGCGAGGTCACGGCGGCCGCGCTCGCGCGCATCGCGGAGCGTGACGGCGCGCTGAACTGCTTCACCCACGTCCGGAGGGAGGCCGCGCTGGACGACGCCGACGGCATCGACGGGCGCGTGGCGGCGGGCAAGGACGTCGGCCCCCTCGCCGGCGTGCCGTTCGCCGTCAAGAATCTCTTCGATGTCGAGGGCGTCACCACCCTCGCCGGCTCCAAGATCTTCGCCGAGCGCCCGCCGGCCACGCACGACGCCGCGGCGGTGGCGGCCCTGCGGCGCGCGGGCGCGGTCCTCGTCGGCGCGCTCAACATGGACGAGTTCGCGTTCGGCTTCACCTGCGAGAACGCGCACTACGGGCCGACGCGCAATCCGCACGATCGCTCGCGCGTCCCGGGCGGGTCGTCGGGCGGCTCGGCCGCCGCCGTCGCCGCCGGGCTCGTCCCGCTCACGCTCGGCTCGGACACCAACGGCTCGATCCGCGTGCCGGCCGCGTTCTGCGGGATCTTCGGCCTCAAGCCGACCTACGGGCGCGTCTCACGCGCGGGCGTCGCGCTCTTCGCGGGCTCGCTGGATCATGTCGGGCCGTTCGCACGCTCGGTGGCGGACCTCGCCGTCGCCTTCGACGCCATCCAGGGGCCGGACGCCGCCGATCCGGTCTGCAGCGATGCACCGGTCGTCCCGTGCGCGCCGCACGTCGGCCGCGAGATCGAGGGGCTTCGCCTGGCCATCCTCGACGGTCACTTCGCGCGCCACGCGACCGAGGACGCGCTGGGCGTCGTCGCGCCGGTCGCGAAGGCGCTGCGCGTGAGCCGGCACGTCGAGATTTCGGAGGCGCACCGGGCGCGCGCGGCGGCGATGGTGATCACGGCCGCCGAGGGTGCGAACCTCCACCTGGCCGATCTGCGCTCACGCGCGAAAGACTTCGATCCGACGACGCGCGACCGCTTCCTGGCGGGCGCGCTCATCCCGGCGTCCGCGTACGCGCAGGCGCAGCGCTTTCGCGCGTGGTACCGCGCGCAGGTGGCGGCGCTCTTCCAGGAGGTCGACGTGCTGCTCGCGCCGGCGACGCCGTGGGTGGCGCCGCTCATCGGCGCGCCGCGGCTGGCGACGGTCGACGGCGCGGAGGTGGTGGCGCGCGCGCACTCCGGCGTGTTCACGCAGCCGCTCTCGTTCATCGGCCTGCCCGTGCTGTCGGTGCCGGTCGCGGTCGCCGGACCGCTGCCGCTCGGCGTTCAGCTGATCGCCGCGCCGTTCCGGGAAGCCGTGCTGTTCCGGGTAGCGGCGCGGCTCGAGGCCGACGGCGTCGTTACCGCCCCTGTCGTCGCCTGATCCTGCAAGGCATTACAAGACTCCGGCAGTTCATCACGCACATCGGCGGCGAGATGCCGCGTCGCAGGCGTGGCACCCGATTTGCCCCACGAAGAGCCATGAGCCCGTCAGGGCCGTCGATCCCGGAGGCCGTCTCGGCGCACGCCGCCGCGACGCCGGACGCCCTGGCCATCAGCGCTCATGACGGCGCGTTGACCTACGGCGAGCTCGAGTGTCGAGCGAGCGCACTCGCCGACCGGCTACGCGACCTCGGCGCCGGCCCGGGGATGGTCGTGGCCGTCTGCCTGCCCCGCTCGGCCGCGTTCGTGGTGGCCGCGCTCGCCGTGCTGAAGGCGGGCGCGGCGTACCTGCCGATCGACGTGGCCTCGCCATCCGAGCGCGTGCACTTCATGCTGAACGACTGCGGGCCGCACGCGGTGATCGTGGACCGGCAGCGCGACACGTGCCCCGACGGTCCGTGGGCGGAGGTCGACGTGCGCGAGGCGGACGCGCCCATGGAGGCGCCCCGGGCGTGCCAGACGCCGCGCTCCGAGCATCTCGCCTACGTGATCTACACGTCGGGGTCGACCGGCCGGCCGCACGGCGTCGAGGTGACCCACGGCAGCCTGATCAACCTCGTCGCCTGGCACCGGCGCGCGTTTGCCGTCACGTCCGCGGACCGCGCGCATTGCTACGCGAGCCCGGCGTTCGACGCCTCCGTGTGGGAGACGTGGCCGTACCTCGCCGCCGGGGCGAGCCTGCACCTGCCGCCGGAGGGCGTCCGCGGCGAGCCGGCGGCGCTGCGCGACTGGATGCTCGCCGAGCGGATCACGATCGGCTTCGTGCCGACACCGCTGGCCGAACGGATGCTCGCGCTCGAGTGGCCCGCGCGCACCCCACTGCGCGCGCTGCTGACCGGCGCCGACACGCTGCACCGCTATCCCACCCCGGCGCTGCCGTTCGCGCTCGTGAACAACTACGGTCCCGCCGAGTGCACCGTGGTCACGACGTCGGGCGTCATCGAGTCGCGGGCCGGCGGCTCGCTGCCGCCGATCGGCCGCGCCATCGACAACGTCGACGTCCTGATTCTCGATGGCGCGGGGCGGCCGTTGCCGCCGGGCGCGGCGGGCGAGCTCTACATCGGCGGCGCTGGCCTCGCTCGCGGCTATCGCCATCATCCGGAGCTGACGGCGGATCGCTTCGTGCCACATCCGACCGTCGCGGGCGCGCGGCTCTATCGCACCGGCGACCGCGCGCGGCTCTTGCCCGACGGCTCGCTGGCGTTCCTCGGGCGGCATGACGACGACGTGACCATCCGCGGCCGGCGCGTGGACCTCGAGGAGATCGCGGCCGCGCTCGGCGCTCACCCCGGCGTGGTGAGCGCCGCCGTGATCGCCTCGGCGGACGGCGCGGGCGAGCGGGAGCTGATCGCCTACGTGGTCCCGGCGCCGGGCGCGGCCCTCAGCCGCGCGTCGCTGGCGTGGAAGCTGCGCCGGCGACTGCCGGGCCACCTGGTGCCCGGCGTCTACGTGGTGATGCCGGCGCTGCCACTGACCACGAACGGGAAGGTGGATCGCACCGCGCTGCCGGCGCCGGACGACCGCAACACGCTGCGCGCCATGGAGCGCGGGCGGCTGCCCCGCGCGGCGTGAGCTAGAACTTCCACTCCGTGAGGAGCTTCTGCTTGAAGGCGGAGAGCTCCTCGACCTGCTTGCCGCCGCCGTTGCCCTTCTTCGTCAGCTCGATGAACTTGTCGTTGATCTTGAGCAGCCGGTGAGCGAGCACTTCCGCCAGCGTGTGGAGCAGCTTGAAGGCGGCCACGCTCTCCTCACGCACGAGCCGCTCGAACTGCGTCTTCGTCAGCAGCGCCAGCTCGCACTTCGTCCTGGCCATGACCGTCGCCGTGTGGCGTCCGTCGGTGAGCAGGCTGATCTCGCCGAACACGGCCGGGCCATCGATCGTGGCCAGCACCTCGGGGGCGCCGGCCTTCATGACGTCGACGGTGCCCTTCAAGAGCACGACGAGCCCCTGCGCCTGGTCGCCTTCCCTGTAGAGCGGCAGGCCGGGCTCGAACTGCGCGGGCAGCATCACGCGGAGGATGTGCTCGGTCTGCTCGAACGACAGGCCCCGACAGAGCACGGTCCGGATGATCTTGGCCATCTCGGCGGGCGGCATCATCGCTCAGATCCCCCGGAGCACGGTCGCACGGCCCACGCGCCCGATGGCGACCACGTAGGCCGCCGTGCGGAATGAGACCTTGCGCTCCTTGGCCACGCGGGCCAGCGTCGCGTACGCGTCCCGCATGTGGCGCTGCAGCTCGGCGTTGACCTTGTCCTCTTCCCACGTGAACTGCTGGATGTTCTGCGCCCACTCGAAGTAGGAGACCGTCACGCCGCCGGCATTCACGTAGATGTCCGGCAGCACCACCACGTTGCGGGCGGCCAGGGCCTCGTCCGCGTCCGGCGCCGTCGGGGCATTGGCGGCCTCGAGCACGATCTTCGCCCGGATGTCGTTGACGTTCTTCAGCGTGATGACGCCGCCGAGGGCGGCGGGCACCAGGACGTCGACGTCCAGCGTGAGCAGCTCGTCGTTGCCGATCGTCTCCGCCCCCGGAAAGCCGACCACGCTCTTCGTCTTCTTCACGTGCTCGACGAGCGTCGGGATGTCGAGCCCCGGGCGGTACTTGATGGCGCCGGTGACGTCGGACACCGCCACGACCTTGCCGCCGCGCTGCCGGAGGAACCTGGCCGTCCACGAGCCCACGTTGCCGAAGCCCTGCACGGCGAAGGTCTTGTCCTTGATCTCACCCGCGTGCGCGTCCTTCAGGTATTCCTCGAGGGCGAACACGGCGCCGCGCCCGGTGGCCTCTTCGCGGCCCTTGGAGCCGAAGAGCTCGACCGGCTTGCCGGTCACGACGGCCGGCGAGAAGCCGTGCAGGCGCGAGTACTCGTCCATGATCCAGGCCATGACCTGGGCGTTGGTGTTGACGTCGGGGGCCGGGATGTCGGTCTGCGGCCCGATGACGTCGTGGATCAGCTGGACGAACTTGCGGGTCAGGCGCTCGACCTCGCCCGGCGAGAGCTTGCCCGGATCGACCGCGATACCGCCCTTGGCGCCGCCGAACGGCACGTTCATGACGGCCGTTTTCCAGGTCATCAGCGAGGCCAGGCCCTGCGCCTCGTCCATGTCGACGGTCGGGTGGTAGCGGAGGCCGCCCTTCATCGGACCGCGGCTCCGGTCGTGCTGGACGCGGTAGCCGGTGAAGTTGGCGAGCTCGCCGTTGTCGAGGGTGATGGAGGCGTCGACCTTGATCTCCCGGTAAGGGTTCACCAGCATCCGCTCGACCGAGGAGGAGAGGTCCATGATCCGGGCGGCCTTCCGGAAGTAGTAGTTGACCTCCTGGATCGGGGACATGGAAAAAGTCTACGACACCGAGCGCTCCCCGCTCGCACAAGAACTGAGCGCCACGTCGCCTGGGCACGGTGCCGCGCGAGGCGGGCATGCGGGCAACATCGATGGGCATTCGGCTCAGCGCGTGCGGATGTTTAGCCGGCATCCGACGTGGCGCGGGCGTTGCGACAGCAACCGCGCGTCATGCACGGTCCCATTCACCGACTCGCCTCGGGCCTCGCCATCGTGCTCGCGGTGCCGGCGGCGACGCCCGGGCAGATCGTGCACTACGCGTACGATGCGGCCGGCCGGCTGAGCGTCGTCGCCGATCCGCGCGGCGACCTGGCCGTGTACCAGTACGACGCCGTCGGCAATCTCGTGTCGATACGGCGGATCGACGTGGGCGACGTGGCGGACGCGGTCGTCATCGCGCACGTGAGCCCGGGTGTCGCTCTCCGGGGAGCGACCGTCTCGCTGTTCGGCAAGGGCTTCGGCGCCTCGGTCGACGCCAACGCCGTCCGCTTCAACGACGTCTCGGCCACGGTGCTCACGGCGTCGCCGACACGCCTCACCGTCCGCGTGCCGTCCGGCGCCACCACGGGGCCCATCCATCTCACCACGCCGCTCGGCTCCGCGACGTCGGCCGTGTTCCACGTCCTCGGTGTGCTGAGCGTCACGCCATCGACGGCAGTTGTCGCTCCGGGTGGCAGCGTTCGATTCGTGGCCGGCGGCACCGAGGCGTCGGGCGTCCGCTGGAGCGTCGACCGGATGGCCGGCGGCGACGCGGAACGCGGCACGATCGACGTCGATGGTCTCTATCGCGCGCCGACGACGCTACCGCCGGCCGGCGTGCGTGTGACCGCAACGAGCCTCGTCGACCCGACGCTCGAGGCGAGCGCCCTCGTGACCATGATCGGCTCCCGACCGTTGTTCGTCACGGCCGAGCCGCAAGTCGTCGCGTTCTCGCCGTCGCCGGCGCGCGTGACGCTGACGGCGAGCCTCAGCATCGGCGTCGGCAGCCATACGGGCTTCGCGACGGCCGCCCCGCTGGCGCTCCGGCTCGCGCCGGTGATCCTGGCGGTGAGTCCGTCGGCGGTGTCCCGAGGAGATACGCTGCGGCTCACGCTCACCGGCGCCGGATTCGAGAACGCCACGCGCCTCGAGTTCTGGACCGCGGCGGGATCCGACGCCGCCATCGCGACAACCGATCTCGCCATCAGCGCCGATGGTCGTGAGGCGACCGCCGACATCGCCGTGTCGCACGATGCCGCCGCGGGTCCCCGCGTCGTCCGGATCTTCACGCCTGTCGGTCTGTCGGGCCAGGCGGTCCCCGGCGAGAACATCGTCATCATTCGCTGAGTCAAGAGGGGGAGCTCGTCGATGCGCTTGTCGAGAGTGTATGTCGGCCTCGCATTCCTGGTCCTCGTCAGCCCGGCGGCGCTCGCCACCGCGCAGACGTTCAACAGTGGCAGCACCGGCGCCGACGGTGCGTTCACGCCAAGCGCCAGCGTTCAGCTGCCGATACCGCCCGACGGCGTCTTCAACTTCACGACGATCAACGTGCCTGCCGGCGTCACCGTGTCGTTCGCGACTCGCGCCGGCATGCGGCAGCCGCCGATCACGTGGCTCGCGACCGGCAACGTGGTGGTGGCGGGCCGCATCGATGTGAGCGGCGGCATCGGCGGAGCGGGCGGCGCCGGCACACAGCTCTTCAGCAACGGCGGCGTGGCCGGTCCCGGCGGCTTCGACGGCGGCGCCGGGTCGAACGGGATCGACGGCGTCACCGGCGCCGCCGGGCTCGGCCCGGGTGGCGGTTTGCCCGGCAGCGCCACCGCCTTTCCGGGTCACGCCGGGCATCTCGTTGCGGGGCCGGGCGTCTCCGGCGGCCGCGCGTACGGTGACGCACGGCTCGTCCCGCTCATCGGCGGCTCCGGTGGTGGCGGCGGAGCCTCGCAGCTCTTCGGCTTGACGGGCGGCGGCGGCGGCGGTGGCGGCGGCGCGCTCCTGATCGCAGCGTCCGGCACGATCACGCTGACCGGCAGCATCGTCGCGACCGGCGCCGCGGGCGGAGCGTCGAGCGGACCGGCCGGCGGCGCCGGCAGTGGCGGCGCCGTTCGTCTCGTCGCCACGACGCTGGCCGGTAATGCATCCATCGACGTGAGCGGTGGTCCGGGCGCGAGCCCGGGCCGTATCCGTGTCGAGGCGATCACGAACGGGATGACGCTGACCGGTGGCGTCGCCGGCGGCGTGACGGTCGGCGCGCCGGACGTGCTGGCCCTGGACGTCGTCGGGCTGCGCATCGCGGCCGTCGCCGGCGTGCCGACGCCGCTGGCACCGGGAGGCTCGTATGCCACGCCCGACGTCATCTTGCCGGCCGGCACCACGACCCCCCTCACCGTCGCGCTGGAGGCGAGTCAGATCCCGCTCGGGACGACGATCACCGTCACGGCGACGCCGCTCTCGGGCGCGCCGGTGGTGGCCATCAGCACGCCCCTGGCCGGAACGCGCTCGGCCGCCACGGCCACCGCCACGCTTCCCATTTCGACGGCACAGCCCTCCGTCATCTCCGCCACGGCCGTATTCACCCTGACGGGAACGCCATGAGACCGCGACCCTTCGCTCTCGGAACACTGCTCGCCGTGCTGCTCCCCGTCGGTGGCAGCAGCCCCGTGCGCGCCGTCGCGCCCGCCGACGTGGTCGCGGACGGACTCGATGAGCCAACCGGGCTCGCCCTCGATTCCGACGACAACGTGTTCGTCGCCGAGCAGGCGCTCGGCACCGTCTTACAGTTCGGCCGGGACGGGCGGCGCACGATCGTGGCGCGAAATCTGAAGCGTCCGTTCGGCGTCGCCGTCGATGCGGAAGCCCGCGTGATCGTCACCGAAGAAGGCGGCGGTCGCGTGGTTCGACTCGGCCCCGCGGGACCTCAGGCGCTCGCGACCGGCCTGCGGCGTCCTCGCTGGCTCGCCGTCGGCGACACGCACATCATCTACGTCGTCGTGCGCTCGGCGCCGGAGGATGACGACGACGTCGATGCCATCGTTGCCATCGCGGCCGACGGAGCGTTGGCGCTCGTCGTGGACGGGCTTCGCGGCGTCGCCGGGATCGCGGTGAACGGGCACGGACTCTACGTCCTGGCCCGCGGCAACGACGATCGGCTGACCGTGCGTCGTTACGCGCTCGCTCACGAGCGTACGGCCGAAACGGGCACGGTGCCCAGCGCACCGGTGCAGCTGCGCAACGCCGACGGTCTGGCGCGCGACCGACTCGGCGCGTTGTGGATCTCGGCACAGGACGCCGAGATCGCGGGCGCCCGCGTGCGCGACGCGCTCGTCAAGCTGAGCCCGGGCGGCGCCGCCGTGTTCGCACAGCGCCTGGGGGAGCCGCGTAATCTGGCGTTCGGCGCGGACGGCGATCTCTATGTGCTCGATGCTCGGGCGGGCCGCATCGTTCGCTTCCGGGCGCCGCCGCCGCCCATGTTCGACGCCGTACCGAAGGCGGTGTCCAGCACCGCCGTCCCTCTTCGGGGAGCAGCGACACCCGACGCCCGGATCGACGTCTATGTGAACGAAGCGGAGCTTCCCGCCACCACGGTCACCGGCGCCGACGGCGTCTTCACGGCGGTTGCCGTGATCGCGCAGAGTACGGAGAGCCGGCTGGAGGCGTTCGCGACCGCCGCGCGTGGCGACGGCCTGTCGTCGGCGCCGACCATCGTCTCCGTCCTCCATGACGGCGACGAGCCCGACCTCGTCTTCCTGCGACCGCCGGCGGCCACGTTCGTCCGCAAGGAGGTGACGGTCGAGGTCGAAGCGCGTGACGGTGGCAGCGGCGTCGCGGAGCTCGCCCTCGATGCCGGCGGCCATCCGCTGCGGCCGACGGTGTCGCCACCGCTGCCGGCGGCGGTGAGCCGAGGGCTGGCCGGCTGGGACACGACCACGTCCGGCGACGGCATCGTGAGCATGACCACGCACGCCGTGGACAACGCCGGGAATGCACGCACGGCGACTCGCCTCGTCGTGGTCGACAACACCGCGCCGGTCGTCGACATCGACGAGGCGCCCGACGGCGAGATCACCGAAACCGAAGCGACGTTTCGGTATCACGGGGCCGACAATCTCACGCCGGCGTCGAGTCTCGTGTTCGCCTGGCGGCTCGACGACGGGGAGCCCAGCAGCTTCACGGCCGCAACGAGCACCACCGCCGGCGCGCTCGCACCCGGAGCGCATCGGTTCGAGGTCAAGGCGCGGGATCTGGCCGGCAACGAGAGCGCAGCGGCCGTGCGGCGGTTCACGGTCTCGCCAGGACCGAGCATCACGGCCGTCCTGCCGGCAGGCGCGGCCACCGGGGCGGATGTCACCATCGTCGGCGACGGGCTGAGCGCCGGCGCGGTCAGCGTGTCCTTCAACGGTATTCGGGCCGCGGTCAAGCGCCTCTCGCCGACGTCGCTGCTGACGAGCGTCCCGCCCGGAGCCACCACCGGCCCCCTGACCGTGGTCACTGCCGCCGGCACGGCCACGCGGCCGTTCAACGTCGAGCACGCCAGCGATGTCCGCCTGGCGGCGCGCCCGGCTTCAATGCGGGCGGTGGTCGGCTTGCCGGTCACGGCGACGATCACGCTCGAGGACGCCGGCCTGCGGCCATTTGTCGGCCTCGCCGGGCTCGAAGTGAAGCAGGCACCTCCCGGGATTCACGCGAGTGTCGGCTCCGTGGCGCTGACGGGCGGGCGATCGACCACGCTCACCCTCGAGGCCTCCTCGGCCGAGTCGGCCTCCGGCCCGGTGGTGCTCGAGGCGACCGCCGTGATCGATGGGGCCACGATCCGGCGGTCCACCGCCGTGGACGTCGAGGTCCTGCCGGGCATTCACACGGCGCTCGCCGGGCGCCTCCTCCTCGTCGACGACACGCCGATCGTCGGCGCGCGCGTGACGCTCGGCGGAGTGACGCTCGACACCGACGCCGGCGGCAACTTTCTCTTCGTCGATGCGCCGCCAGGGCGCCAGATGCTCGGCCTCGACGTCAACGCAGCGCGCGCGGGATTGCCGATCTATGCGATAGACGTCGAGCTCACCGGTGGAGTGCCGACGCGACTGCCTCCGCTCCGCATCACACCGCCACCGCCGCCGGAGCGATTCATCGCCATCGACAACGCCGTCCGCGATCAGCTCATCACCGACGACCGGCTCCCCGGCTTTGCCCTGACCCTGCCCGCCGGCGTCACCATCACGGGCTGGGATGGTGTACTGAAGCGGCAGATCGCCGTCGGCACGCTCACGCCGGATACCCTGCCCGTCCCGCCGCCAAGCTTCCCGACGCAGTCCTTCTATCAGGTCTTCTTCGGTACGCCGATGGGCGGCCTGCCGTCGCAGCCTCTGCCCATCACGCTGCCGAACGACCAGGGTCTCCGACCGGGCGAGTCGGTCGAGATCTGGTACTACGACGCGGCGCCGATCCCCGGCGCGGTAGCGGGCTGGCGCCTGGCCGGCGACGCGACGGTGAGCGCGGATGGAACGCAGGCAGTGGCGGATCCCGGTGTCGGCCTCGAGCGGTTTTGCGGTGTCTGCGGTATCGCGTGCATCAAGCGCAAGGTTGCCGGCCAGCCGAACGTCCCTCTGAAGGGCGTCCGTGGCGGGGATCCGGTCGATCTTGCCACCGGGCTCTTCGTCCTGCACAAGACCGATCTCGCGCTCTCCGGGAGAATTCCGGCGTTCATTCATCGCGTCTACAACGCCGTCGATCCATTCGGACGGGTCGCCGGCTTCGAGCTTCCGACCGGCCCCGGCTGGACGCTGTCGATCGACGTGGCACTGATCGACGATGGCCCGGACGCGCGCGTGCTCGTCATGCCGGGCAACTCTCGCGTCCCGTTCGCGCGGACGGGCGCCGGCACCTTCGCGAACGGCACGCTGCCGGATCTGGCCGGCGCGGTCCTGCACGCGGAGAGCGACGGGCAGCGGCTGGCCTTCAAGGACGGCAGCTCCTGGCGGTTTCGGGGGGGCTGGCGCATACGTGGGCACAACACCGTGCTCGACGGGCTTGGCCTCTTGATCGAGCAGCGCGATCGACACGGCAACGTCCTCGCGGTGGAGCGCGACGTCTTCGGCGCCGCGACGACGATCATCGAGCCCGCCGGCCGGACGCTCATTCTCACCACGAGCCTCCTCGATCCCGCCGACGCGATGTCGGCGCGGCTGGTGAGCGCCAGCGATCCTCTCGGCCGTTCGGTCCACTACGGGTACGACGAGACGCGGCGATTGGCGACGGTGACGGATGCGGCGGGCGGCGTTGTCCGTTATGACTATGACGCGGCCGGGCGCGTCGCCGGCATCACGGACGCGCGAGGCATCACGTATCTCCGGAATGAATACGACGCGGCCGGGCGGGTCAGCCGGCAGCAGCAGGCGGACGGGGGTCTGTGGCGCTTCGAGTACGACGGCCCTGCCGGCGCGCACACGGGCGCCCGGGTCACCGACCCGCGCGGCGCTGTCACCAGCCACGTCTTCGTGGCCGGCCGCGCGGTGGCGACGATCGATGCGCTCGGCCAGAGTCTCCGGCATCGCTACGACGCCGCCGGTCGAGTCACCGAGGTCTCGGACTCCCTCGGTCGTGGCGTGACGCTTGGGTACGACGCCGACGGCAACCTCACCCACCTCACGAATCCGCTGGGGCACGCCCGTCACATCGTTCACGACGCCGCCGGCCGGCCACAGTCGCTGATCGACACGCTCGGCAACACCGTCGGGCTCGCGTACGACACCGCGGGGAACATCGCAAGCGCTGTCGACGCCGCGGGCGTCGCCATCTCGTTCGAGCTCGACGCGCTCGGGCAGCCGCGGACAGTGTCCGGACCCGGCGGTCACGCCACGCGCGCCGAGTACGCGGGCACCGGGGAGCTCATTGCGGTCGTCGACGCGCTCGGGCGGCGCACCACGCTCGGCTACGATGCGGCCTCGCGGCTGATTCGTCGCCGCGATGCCGCCGGCCATGTCGTCGACATCGCATACGACGCGCTCGACCGGGTCGTTCAGCTGGCCGATGCGTCGGGCGTCGTCCGCTACGACCACGACGCGAACGGCAATCTCGTTGCCATCACCGATCAGCTCGGGCGCACCACCCGGTTCGAGTACGACGTCATGGATCGCCGGGTCGCCAGGATCGATGCCGCCGGCGGCAGGGAGCAGTACGAATACGACACGATGGGCAACGTCACGAGGGTCGTGGATCGCAAGGGGCAGGCGGCGGAGCACGACTACGACGTCCTCGGCCGGCGCGTGGCCAGTCGGTACGCCGACGGCACCAGCACCGCGTTCGCGTACGATGCCGGCGGTCGCCTGGTCCGGGCGGTCGCCGATGGCGATACGATCCTTCTCGAGTACGACGCCCTCGACCGTCTGACGACCGAGACGACCGTCCTGGGCACGACGATCTATGACTGGGATGCCGCGGGCCGCCGGGCGACCGTGACCCGCGCGGATGGCCGCACGGTCGCGTTCACGTACGATGCGGCCGGGCGAGTGACGCACGTCGTCGACGGAGCACGGCTGGTCGAGCTCGAGTACGACGCCCATGGTCGACGCCGCCGTGCGCGGCTGCCCGGCGGCGTCGACGCGGCGTACGACTACGATGAGGGTGGACGACTCACCGCGTTGACGTATCGCCGCGCCGACCAGCTGGTGGGCGCGCTCGCCTACGGCTACGACGAGCTCGACCGTCGTGTCGCGGCATCCGGCTCGCTCGCGTCGGTGCTCCTGCCCGAGCCCGTTGACTCGGCCGTCTACGACGCCGCCAACCGGCCAGTGCGCATCGGCGACCGGGCGCTGAGCTCCGATGCCAACGGTAACCTCACGCACGTGGCCGGACCGTCGGGACCCCGCACGTTCACCTGGGACGCGCTCGATCGGCTGCAGGCGACGACCACCGACTCGGGCACGACGTCCTTCGCGTACGACGCGCTGGGACGGCGGACGGCGCGCGACGATGGTGACGGCCTCACGCTGTTTTCCTACGACATCACCGACGTCGTCGAGGACGTGGCCATCACCGGCGAGCGCGCGTACGTGCGCGGCACCACGCCGGACGAGCTGTTCGCGGCCGGTGATGTCACGCCCCTCGTGGACGGGCTCGGCTCCATCGTCCGCCTCCTCGACGGCGACGGCCGCGTGCGCGACGCGCTGAGCTACGAGCCATTCGGTCGCACCGTCTCCACCACCGCGACGCCGATGCGCTACGGGTTCACCGGTCGCGAGCGCGAGGGCAACGACCTCTATTACTATCGCGCCCGCTACTACCACCCCCGCCTCGGTCGGTTCCTCAGCGAGGACCCGCTCGGCCTGGCGGCCGGGGTCAATGCCTATGTCTACGCCTTCAACGACCCCGTGAACGCTGTGGATCCGAGCGGTCTCCGCACATATGTCCTGCACGGCGTCTGGCCGGACCGCACCGCCTTCGAGGACTTCGCCGCGTCGCTGCGGACCGCGGATCCGCACACGCGGACGCTGCCGTGGAGCGGCAGCCTGTTCGGCGGCGTGATTCCGAGCACGCAGGCGGTGGCCACGCAGCTGATGCACCAGATCCTCGCCGATCTCGATGCCGATCCGCTCGGCGCCGGCGAGAAGCTCAACTTCGTCGGCTTCAGCGGCGGCGGGCTGGTTTCGGCAACGCTGGCCGAGATGCTGCGGGCGCGGGGGGTGAAGGTCGACACCGTGGTCACCATGGGAACGCCGGCGCAGAGCCCGGTGACGACGACGGTCCCCTCGCAGACCCGGCTGTTGAACTTCGTCGGCATCGCGGATCCCCTCGTGTCGTTGCGGCTCCATCCGCGCGGCATCAACTATCTCGTCCTGGCCACGCATACGGCGCGGTCATACACGGAGAACGACGCGGTGCTCGCCCTCGTGCGACGTGCGATCTCGCGCTAGGACACACGCCGCCCCGCGTTTGGCGATCGTCCTCGTGGCGCTCGTGGGCGCGGCCTGCGGATCCCCCGATCACGAGCTCGCGTGGAGCGTCCGTCGCGGCCAGGTCGGCGAGTTCGCGATCCGGGACGGTGACGTGGTGACGATCGGCGAGCGCCTGACGGTGTACGAGGCGGCGACCGGTCACCCACGCCGGCACGCCGCCCTGCCGGCGGACCTGGCCGACGTGACGCGCGGCCAGCTCGGTCCGGGCGCGATGATCGCGGGCGACGCGATCGTCTTCGGCTGGTACGACTTCGCCGCCGAGACGGGAACGATCTTCTGCTTCGACTTCGGAACGCTCCAGCCGCGCTGGCGCTGGCAGATCCCGTGGCCGTGGCGCCAGCGCACGCTCCGCCCGACCGTGGCCGTCATTGCATCGGGTGAGCACGTCTATGCGACGGCCACCGGCAAGGACGGCGACAATCTCTTCGCGTTCCGGCTCGCGGACGGCCGACTGCTGTGGAGCCGGAGCGTCGAGACGTTTCCCACCGAATCCGCGCTCGCGCTCACCGGCGACCGCCTGATCGTGCGCTCGCAGCTCTGGGCCCGCACCCGCGACTGGCACGAGCAGCTCGATGCCATCGCTCTGGCGGACGGGCGCCGCCTGTGGCGCACCTGGCTCATCGGCGAAGCCAAGCACCACACGGGCGGCCCGCTGATCGACGGCGGCCATCTCTACACGACGACCCGTGCCGGCGCAGACCGCGGCTACCTGTACGTCGTCCGCCTGTCCGACGGCCGGACCCTCCGAGACGAGATCGAGACGGCCGGCGCGCCGTTCGCGAAGCGGGCCGACACGCTCTACCTCGGCGGCGCGCCGGCGCTGGCGTGGGACGCGCGGACGCGGCGGGCGCTCTGGCGGGCGCCCATCGACGGCGACGCCCATCCTTCCATGATCGCCGGCGGCGCGCTCGACGACGCTCACGCGCGCGTCTTCACCGGCGACTCGCAGCGCTTCGTGTACGTCCTCGCGGCGGACAGCGGCGCGCTACGCGACCGCATCCGGCTCGATCACTATCCGCGCTTCGAGCTGCTCCGGCCGCTGAAAACGCTCTATGGCTCCTACGGCGCCCGGCGGCTCGAGGTCCACCGCGGCGCCCTGTTCGTCGGCACCGTCGACGGCAGCCTGTTCGTCTATCGCCCGCTGTAGCGTCCTCCGTCGGGGCTCGGCATCACGCTCGATGTGCTGGGATTGCGCCTCGGCGTCACGGTGGGCACAGCATCGATGCCTTCCGGACCGAGCAATCCCCGATCCCGAGGCCGGCGAACGAAGCGCTGAGGCGAGCGGATCAGTCCGTCCGCGGCGGCCACGCCGGCGCGTGGTAGCCGAGCGGCACGGTAGGACGTGCCCAGCGCGGCGCTGTCTCCGAGAGCCGCACGACCGGCCCGAGATGATGCAGCCGACCGGCCGGCGTGTCACTGATGATCGTCCACTGCTCGAGCTCGCGCCGCCTGAATTCCGCCGGCACGTTCCCGAGCTCCGACTCCGGCACCTCGCCGCGGCCCACGAGCCAGCGCCCCGTCTGCGCGAGCGAGGCCCGCACGAGCCAGCTGCCGCCCTCGCGCGCGCGGCGCGCGAGGGCAACGATGGCGCCGAAGGCCATCAGATACCCGGTCACGTAGTCGATCGCCGACGCCGGATAGAACTGTGGCCCCGGCGCCGCGCCGGGAAACAGCGCGCCTTGCCGCGTGGTGATCCCGCTGACCGTCTGCACGACGGTGTCGAAGCCGCGGCGGGAGGCCCACGGCCCCACGTGACCGAACGCGCTCAGCGAGACGATGACGATGCCCGGCCGCAGCCGGGCCAGCGCCTCCGGTGAGAACCCGCGCTCGGCGAGCGTCCCCGGGCGATAGCTCTGCGAAAAGACGTCGCCCTCGCGGACGAGGGCGCGCAGCGTCTCCCCGTCCTTCGGCTCGCGCAGATCGAGGTGCGCGGAGAGCTTGCCGTGGCCGGTGTCGTATTCCTGGTAGCCGAGGTTCGGGAGATGCGCGGCGGTGATCTTCAGGACGTCGGCGCCGTGCTCGGCCAGCGTACGCGCGCAGGTTGGTCCGGCGAGCACGCGGGTCAGATCGAGCACGCGCACACCGGAGAGCGGTCGGTCGCCCTCGGGCAGCTCCTCGCGCGGGCTCTCGCCGATCTTGATGATCTCCATGAGCGGCAGCGACGCAATGGCGGCCGCCTGCGGGTGCCTGGCCCACTCGTCCATGGTGCGCACCATGCCGCCGGCGCCCTTCGCGGCGATGATGGCGTCCTCCAGCTCGAGCGCGTCCCACTTGGCGACCGCCTCGCGGACGGCCTCGCGATCTTCCGGCACGCCGAGCACGCGCAGCGCGGCCTCGCGATGGTTCGAGAAATTGCAGTGCAGATAGCTCCAGCGGCCGTGCTTGGCGGGATAGACGCCCATCACGGTGTTGCGCTCCGTCGACACCGGCGCGCCTTCGAGCTTCATGTAGTGGCCGCTGCGGAGCGAGGCCGTGGCCTGCCGCGTATCGACCGCGACGTCCTGATGCCGCCCCGTGCGCAGGTGCCACACCTCCGAGACCGCGAGGCCGACCGCCGCCAGGGCGGCGGCACCCGCCTCTCCGATCCGGAACGGGGTCGGCAAGATCGGATCGGCGCCGCCGCTGATCTCCGCGGCGCGCGCACGCTCGTCGGCCCAGCCGGCGATCGGCAATATCGTGCGAAGCGCGTCGGCCGCTCGATGCATGCGGGCTCGATTCTACCGCCAGAGCACGCTGAGGCCCGTGCGGACCACATAGTCCGGTCCCTGGCCGGCCAGCGAGGTCTGCACGCCGGCATCGATCGCGAGCGAACGGGTCAGCCGGTAGACGAGCCCGACGTTGGCCGCGAGCTGCTCGCGGCCGCCGCGCTCCTCGCGCGAGTTGAAGAGCAGCTCGACGAAGGCCAGCAGCGGGCGCGCCAGCTCACGGGAAACAGACGCGGTGGCGATGGCCTGCGCGAGATAGCCGTTCGGTCGCGTCTGGCCGACGGCGGCGGCGCCGACGTTGATCTCCGCCTCGAAGTCGTATGGCAGCTCGAGGCTGGCGAGCAGCAGCAGCCCGAAATCCGGCCGGCCGGTGCCGCGCGGCTCCTCGGCCGCGGGCAGCTTCGTGAACGCCTTCACCGCGACGTACGGCGGCCACAGCTCATCCTCCACGCCCTCCACGAACCGATAGCGCGCGCCGAGCGCGACGTCGCCGATGCCCGCGTCGTCCGCCGGGCCCCAGACGTGGACCAGCGGCGCCCAGCCGACATCCAGCTCCAGATCACGCGCGACGCCGATGCGCAGATCCGCCTCGGCCTCGAACGCGCTCTCCGCGCGTCGTCCGCCCTGCCGCTCGCGCGAGAGCGCCAGCCCGCTCTCGAGCTGCCACGCACCACGCGGCACCAGCTTGGCACTCTCCGTCAGCTCCGGACGGTCGGGATCGATCTCCTGCGCGAGCGCCGGCGCGCTGACCAGCAGGGCGACGACGAGGACGAGCAGCGTCATCGGCGCGCGGCATCCCCGAAGTAGAACGTGTCGGCCTCCGGATCGTCCTGCTGCGGCGCGCGCGGGCCCGGCACGCGCCCTTCCACCGGCGGCAGCGCGCGCAGGTACGCGATGATGGCCAGCCGGTCCTCCTCCGACCAGTGCGAGAAGATGTCCCACGGCATCGCCTGCCAGTGGAGCGCGCGGCCGTCGCTGCCGATGCCGCTGCGCAGCGTGCGGCTCAGCGTCGGCACGGAAGCCGCGGCCAGGCCGTCGCGATGCGGGGTGAGGTTGCTCGACACGGCGCGGCCGAACAGCCTCCAGCGCGCGTCCATACCGCCCGCGAGCCAGCGCGCCGTCATGAAACCGCTGAACGGGCTGGCCGGCGTGTGGCACATCCCGCACGGCGCGACCGTCGCGAGATACTCACCGCGCTCCGCGCGCGCGCGCTCCGGGCCGGTGATCCAGCGCGGCAGCGCGGGCGCTCCGCGGAAGTGGCGCTCGATCACGCGCTCGGGAGAGAGGAAGCGCGCGGGCGGCCAGGCGCCGAGCACGATCCAGCCGCCGAGCAGCAGGGCGCCGGCCAGCAGCGCGCTCCAGCGCTTCCGGCCGCTGCGTGTCAGCACGATGCCAGCGGCCGTGACGAGGAAGATGATGGCGGCGCTGCCCCAGCCGATGACGCTCGCCAGCACACGCCTGCCCGTCGAGACCGGGATGCCGACGAGCGCCGGATCCCGGGCCGCGTTGCCGCCCCAGAAGCCGATCGCGCTCTCGGCGCCCATCAGGGCCAGGAGCTTGCCCCCCGCCTGCTCGCCCAGCGTCAACCGGCGCGGCTCCGGCACGTCGTTGCGGATCGGCGGCAGCGCCTTGAGATAGGTCGCGATCGCGCGTGAATCCTGAGGACTCAGCCGCGAGAACCACACCCACGGCATCGCCATCGGGTGCAGGCGACGGCCGTCGCGCGCGACGCCGCGCGTGATGGCGGTGACGATCTCCGCCTCGCTCCACCGCCCGAGCCCCGTGTCGGCGTCGGGCGTCAGGTTGCGGCTGTACCAGACGCCCCACGGATACGCGCTGACGCGCATGCCGCCGGCGAGGAAGAGCTGCGGGTCGTAGGCGCCCGTCTCCGCGCTGACCGGCGTGTGGCAGAGCGCGCACGCCATGGCGTTGACGAGGTAGCGGCCGCGCGCGAGCGGCTCGGTGGCCACGCCGGCGGCGGCGATGCGCGCCGGATCCGTCACGCGCCAGATGGGCTCGCGGCCGAGCGTGAGCACGTAGGCGGCGATGACGAGCGCGTCGTTGCGGCTGACGCTGTCGGCGAAGGACGGCATCGGCGAGCCGTCGATGCCGCCGAGGATGCGCAGCGCGATGTCGTCGATCTGGGCGCCGCCGCGAAAGCTCCACGGCTCGGTGAGGTTCGTCGGCGCCACCTCGCCGCTCGGCCCCTCGCGGTCCGGACGCCAGCCCTCACCGCGCCCGTCCTCGCCGTGACACTTCGGGCAGCCGGCGCGCACGTACGCCTGCTCGCCGCGGACGGCCAGCGCCGGGCGCCAGTTGAAGAACGGCACGTTGAGCGAGGCGGCGGTGGCCTTCGAAGGAGGCGCGAACGCCAGGACGTGACGCGCGAGCGCCCGCCGCTCCGGCTCGCTCAGCAGATCGGCGAAGGGCGGCATGCCGGTGCCGGACAGCCCGCGGGTGATGGTCCGGAAAAGGTCGGCCTCGGTCGGCAGCGACCCCGACGGCGTCGAGCGGAACTTGTACACGCCGCTGGTGAAATCGCGCGGTCGCGGCGTCAGCAGGGCGGCCGCGGGGCCGTCGCCGCGGCCCTCGGCGCCGTGGCAGACGGCGCAGCGCGCGCGATAGAGCACGGCCGCGTCCTGCGCGTGAACGGAGAGCGGCGCCAGCACGAGCGCGAGCGCTAGCCCCAGGGCGACTCTCAGGCGCGCCCCTCCCGGCCGAGGGCGCAGGAGATGCGCATGCGATTGGCCGCGATCCACGCGTAAGCGCGTCGCGACACCGGCCGCACGACGGGCAGCGCGAGCAGCGGCACCGCCCAGCGCCAGCGCGGGATTCGCCTCAACAGCTCGGGCACGGCGTCGGCGCCCTCCAGGATCCGGCCGTCGGGCAGGACGAGCTGCATGGCGCGCATGCACTGCTCCTCCGTGAGCTGGGGAAAGCGCGCGCGACGGGGCCCCGAGCGGCAGGGCAAGATCTCCAGCTGGCCGGCGGCCATGGCGCGCCGCATGAGCCACAGCGCGCTCGCGCGACACATGGCGCAGTCGGCGTCGTAGACGAGGGTCGCTACTTGCCCCACCGCTTCGCGAGCGAGCGGTAGTAGATGGCGAAGCCGAAGGCGATCAGCGGCGCGAAGATCGCCTGGGCGAGCGCCGCCCCCGAGCCGGTGCGCAGCCACACGCGCGCCTCGACCAGCGCGTAGAAGAGGAAGAACGCGATGCCGGCCGCGATCAGGATGCGATGCGCCGTGATCAGGCGCACGCCGCCTTCACGGCGTCGCGCGCCACCGACACCAGCCGGTCGACCTCCGTCTCGTTGATCACCAGCGGCGGCGCGAAGAAGATCGTGTCGCCGTTGAGGGGGTGCGCCCCGCTCGTGGGCCGCACGCGCGTGATGACTCCGCGCTTCGTCATCTCCTGCTGCACACGCGGCGCGACCTTCTTGTCGGCGGCGAAGTTCTTCTTCGTCGCCTTGTCCTCCACGAGCTCGACGGCCGCCAGCAGACCCTTGCCGCCGCGGATGTCGCCCGCGTGGGGTGAATCGCCGAACGCGGTCTTGAGACCCGAGTAGAGACGGTCGCCCATCTTGGTGGCGTTCTCCCACAGGCGCTCGCGCGCCATGATGTCGAGATTCTTCAGCGCCACCGCACAGCAGGTCGGATGACCGGAGTACGTGTAGGCGTGCATCCAGCGGTCAGCCGGGCTCACGGTGTCCATCGCCTCCTTGATCTCCTTGCTCACCATGATGCCGCCGAGCGGAAGATAGCCGGAGGTCACGCCCTTCGCGAACGACATGATGTCGGGCTTCACGTTCCAGTGGCTCAGCGCGAACCACTTTCCTGTCCGGCAGAAGCCCGTGATGACCTCGTCGCCGATGAAGAGCACGTTGTGCCTGGTGCAGACCTGCCGGACGAGCGGGAAGTAATCGTCGGTCGGATAGAGCACGCCGCCGCCGCCGTGGATCGGCTCGGCGATGAAGGCGGCCACCGTGTCCGGGCCTTCGCGCAGGATCGCTTCTTCGAGCAGCCGCGCCGCCGCCTGACCGGCCGTCTCACCGGGCTTGGCGTCGGGCATGCGGTAGGGATAGCAGGTCGGGATGTGGATGAACCCCGGCACGCGCGGCTCGAACATCTTCCAGTAGGCAGCCATACCGGTGGCGCTCATCGCCTGCTGGGTCACGCCGTGGTAGCCGTTGACGCGCGAAATGACCTTGAACTTCTCCGGCTTGCCCTTGGCCTTCCAGTAGAAGCGCGCGGTCTTGAAGGCCGACTCGTTGGCTTCGGCGCCGCCGCAGGTGAAGAAGACGCCCTGCATGTTGTCGTAGGTGATCTCCATCAGCTTCTGCGCGAGCTGGATGGCCGGCAGGTTCGACGACCCGGTGTACGCGGAGAAGTAGGCGAGGTCCTTCATCTGCGCGGCCGCGGCCTCGGCCAGCTCGGCGCGGCCGTGACCGACGTTGACGTTCCAGAGGCCGGCGAGGCCGTCGATGTACTTCTGGCCGCCGTAGTCCTCGATCGTGGCGCCGCGGCCGCGCACGTAGATCATCGGCTCCGCGTGATCGATGGGGTGATGCAGCGGATGGATGAGGTGGTCCTGGTCGGCCTTGATAAGCTCGGCGGCGGTCATCGCCA
>Ga0075421_100000942_pt1 | contig 32641 bp, 30 predicted proteins | sample SoiMetdeltSBSDD5_FD_75292 | JGI IMG/M metagenome (GOLD analysis project Ga0075421, IMG submission 75292) | Bulk soil microbial communities from a Populus tree surrounding site in Tennessee, USA - Soil MetaG P. deltoides SBSDD5 | ecosystem: Environmental > Terrestrial > Soil > Tree plantation... | reverse complement strand
GAAGCCTTGCGCGTCGGCAAACTGCCACAGCCTGCGCATCTCGTCGAGCGGACCGCCCATGTGGCCGATGTGGATGCCGAACGTCATGGCCATGGCGGCTCTACTTGAACGACGGATCGATGGGAACGTCGATCAGCGCCGGCCCGCCGCTCTTCAGCGCGCGTCCGACGGCGGCGCCAACGTCGGCGGCCTTCTCCACGCGCTCGCCGGGCACCCCGAGCGCGCGCGCGAGGCCGATGTAATCGATCAGCGGCTTGTCGAGGTCCATGGCCACGTACTTGTCGTCCTCGGCCGAGAAACCCTTGAGCGCTTTCGTGCGCTCCTTGAGGATCCGGTACGACGCGTTGTTGAAGATGACGTAGACGACGGCGATCGAGTCGTGCGCCGCCGTCCACAGCGCCTGCGCCGTGTACATTGCGCTGCCGTCACCGACGAGGGCGACCACCGGTCGCTGCGGCACGGCTAGCTTCACGCCGAGCGCGGCCGGCAGGCCCCAGCCGATGCCGCCGCCGCGGAGGCCGAAGAACGCCTTCGCATCGGCGCAGCGGAAGAAGTTGCGGATGCCCGGCGCCGACGAGATCGCCTCGTCGATCACCACGACGTCGTCGGGCACCGCCTGCGAGATGGCGTGCACGAGGGCCAGCGGCCCCATCGGGCTCTTCCTGGCCTCGTCGAGCGCGCGCTTCGTCAAATCCTCGCGGTCGCGCGCGTGCGTGGCCGCGAGCGCCTCGCGGCGTTTCACCGCATCCTTGTGTCCGGCCGCGCCGGCGTGGCGCCGGATCGCTTCCGTCAGCTCGGGCAGGGTAGCCTTCGGGTCGCCCTGGATCGCGACCGTCGCCGGATAGTTCTTGCCGAGCTCCCACGGGTCAACGTCCAGATGAATCACCTCGAGGCCGACCGGCATCGGATCGACGTCCGACGGCAGCGAGAGCGTGAAGAGATCGCCGCCAACGGAGAACAGCAGGTCATGGCGCATGAGCAGGCCCTTGATCGGCGCGCCCAGGCGCGGCATCGAGCCCGCGTACAGTGGATGCGTGAACGGGAAATTGCACGTCGACCCGACGCCCTCGAGCATGACCGGCGCGCCGAGCAGCTCGGCCAGCTCCACGAGCTCGGCCAGCGCGTCGCTGTGGGCCACCGCGTCACCGGCGACGATGAGCGGCGCCCCGGCGGCGACGAGCTTGCGCGCCGCCACGTCCACCGCGGCGCGATCGCCGACGATCTTCGGGGCCACGCGCGTGGGCGCGAGGAGATCCAGGTGGTCGCGCTCCGCGTTCAGCACATCGACGGGCAGCGAGAGGAACACGGGACCGCTCGGCTGGGCCAGCGCCGACTTGACGGCGCGGCGCACGATGCGCGGCAGGTCTTCGAGGCGGTGCGCCTCGGTCGACCACTTGACGTACGGAGCCGCCACCGGTGGCAGCTCCGACCAGAGAATGGGCTCGGTGACGGTGAAGCACTGATCGTGCTGACCTGCGGTGAGCAGCAGGGGCGAGTGCGCCTTGTAAGCGTCGTAGAGCATGCCCATGGCGTTGCCGAGTCCCGGCGACACGTGGACGTTGACGGCCGCCAGCCCGCCGCTGGCCTGCGCGTAGCCGTCGGCCATGGCGATGGCCACCGCCTCCTGCAGCGCGAGCACGTATCGGATGCCCGGCTCGCGGGCGAGCCCGTCCATCAGCGGCAGCTCCGTGGTGCCCGGGTTGCCGAACATCACGGAAACGCCTTCGCTCTTGAGGATCTCGAGGAACGCTTGCTTGCCCGATATGTATGCCATGGCGCCGGATCATAAACCCCGACGACGGTTGATTCCAGCCCGGTCGCCTGCGATGCTGTCGAGCGTGCCGCCCGTCGAGCCGCCGCTGCTTCTCGCCGCGCGCCGACAGCCCACGCCGTTCACGCCCGTGTGGCTCATGCGCCAGGCGGGACGCTACATGCCGGAGTATCGGGCGCTGCGTGCGCGTTACTCCTTTCTCGAGCTGTGCAAGACGCCGCAGGCAGCGGCGGAGGTCACGCTGCAGCCCGTGGAGCGCCTCGGCGTGGATGCCGCCATCCTGTTCGCCGACATCCTGTTGATCGTGGAGCCGTTCGGCGTGGGCCTCGAATTCGCGAAGGGCGAGGGCCCGGTCATCCATCGGCCGGTGCGTGGCGCGACGGACGTCGCGCGACTCGCGGCCATCGACGTGCCGGGCGCGCTCGGGTTCGTTTTCGAGACCGTGCGTCTGGTGCGACGCGCGCTCCCGTCCGGCGTGCCGCTCATCGGATTCGCCGGCGCGCCCTTCACGGTCGCCTCCTACGTCGTCGAGGGCGGTCCCTCGCGCGACTTCGCGGCGACGAAACGCCTCATGCACGAGGAGCCCGAGGCGTGGGCCCGCCTGCTGGCGCTACTCGCGCGCGCCACCACGACGTACCTGAACGGGCAGATCACCGCCGGCGCCCAGGCCGTGCAGCTGTTCGACTCGTGGGTCGGCGCGCTGTCGCCGGACGATTATCGTGAGTCCGTGCTGCCGCACACGCGCGCGGTCATCCGCAGCCTCACGCCCGGCGTGCCGGTCATTCATTTCGGCACCGGCACGGCGGGGCTGCTGCCCGCGATGCGCGAGGCAGGCGGCGACGTGATCGGGCTCGACTGGCGCATCGACCTCGATGCCGGCTGGCGCGCCGCCGGCGAGGACGTCGGCGTCCAGGGCAACCTCGACCCGGTGGCGCTGCTGTCGCCGCCGGCGCGATTCGAGCGTGCGGTTCGAGACATTCTGCGGCGCGCGGGCGGGCGGCCGGGTCACATCTTCAACCTCGGCCACGGCATCCTGCAATCGACGCCGGTGGAGCACGTGAAGGCGCTCGTCCAGATGGTGCACGAGCTGACGTCGCGATGAGCGCGGTGGACGCCGTGCTGCTCATCGCCTTCGGCGGCCCCACCGCGCCCGACGAGATCCGACCGTTTCTCGAGCAGGTGAGCCGCGGGCGGCGCATCTCGCCCGAGAGGCTCGAAGAAGTCGCCCACCACTACGAGCGAATGCCCGGCGGTCGCTCGCCCCTGAACGAGCTCACCGAGCGGCAGGCGGTCGGGCTGCGCCAGGCGCTGGCGCGCGCGGGCCGGCCACTGCCGGTGTTCGTCGGCATGCGCAACTGGCATCCGTTCTTGCGGGAGACGCTGGCCGCCATGGCGGCGGGCGGCCACCGCCGCGCGGTCGGCGTGATCCTCTCGCCGTTTCGCAGCGAGGCGTCGTGGGAGCGCTATATAAAGGATGTGGCCGCCGCCTCCCGGGACGTGCGCGGAGGGCCGGAGGTCACGTTTGCCGAGGCCTGGGGCGGACATCCGGCATTCGTGGCCGCCGCCGCCGACTGCGTGCGAGCCGCCCTCGAGAAGATTCCGGCCGCGGACCGCGCGGAGACGGCTCTCGTCTTCACCGCGCACAGCGTGCCGCGCGCGATGGCGGAGGCGTCGCCGTACGTCGACGACTTCAGCGCCGCCGCGCGCGCGGTGGCCGCGACGGTCGGCGTCGAGCCGTGGAGCCTCGCCTACCAGAGTCGCAGCGGAGGGCCGGATGATCCGTGGCTCGAGCCCGACATCGGCCATGCCGTGCAGCAGCTTGCCGCGGCCGGCGCCCGCCACCTCGTCGTGATGCCGCTCGGCTTCGTGTGCGACCACGTCGAGGTGCTGTACGATCTGGACATCGAGGCGCGCGCGCTCGCCGCCGGAAACGGGCTCGCGTTCCACCGCGCGTCCGCCGTGAACGACCATCCGCAGTTCATCGCCATGCTGGCCGATCTCGTGCAGCGCGCGTGCGGCTGAGCGTCGCGGTCGTCGGGGGTGGCATCACCGGGCTCGCGGCCGCCTATCGGGCCACCGAGCTCGCGCGGGAGCGCGGGATCGAGCTGGACCTGAAGGTCATCGAAGCCCGCGGACGCCTGGGCGGCACGATCGCGACGGAGCGCACCGACGGATTCCTGGTGGAGGCGGGCCCGGACTCGTTCCTGTCCGAGAAGCCGTGGGCGCTCGCGCTCTGTCGCCGGCTCGGCCTGGAATCGAAGCTCGTGCGCACCGACGACCGGTACCGCAAGGTGTTCGTGTGGTATCGCGGGCGACTCCATGCGCTGCCGGACGGCTTCCAGCTGCTGGCGCCGACCCGCCTCCTGCCGTTCGCCACCTCGTCGCTGTTCTCGTGGCCCGGCAAGCTACGCATGGCGATGGACGTGCTGCTTCCGCGCGGGGGCGGCGACGACGAGAGTCTGGGCGCGTTCGTTCGTCGCCGGCTCGGACGGGAGGCGCTCGAGCGCGTCGCGCAGCCGCTGGTGGCCGGCATCTATACGGCGGATCCCGACGAGCTCAGCCTCGCCGCGACGATGCCGCGCTTCCTCGAGATCGAGCGTCGCCAGCGCTCGCTCATCCTCGGGCTGCGCCGTGTGCTGCGGGCGGCGCCGCAGCCGGGCACGAGCGGCGCGCGCTGGAGCCTGTTCGTGACGCCGGCCGACGGGATGGAAGCGCTCGTGCGCGCGCTGGCCGAGCGCCTGCCGGACAGCAGCGCGATTCTCGGCCAGCGCGTGGCGTCCGTCGAGCGCAGGGGGGGCCGCTGGCGGCTGGCGACGGCAGACGGCGTGCGCGTCGATGCCGATCACGTGATCCTCGCCGGCGAATCGCACGGCGCCGCGCGGATGCTACGCTACGTCGATCCGGCGCTCGCCACGCTGCTCGGCGAGATCGAGTACGCGGGCGCGGCGACCGTCTCGCTCGGCTACCGGCGCGCGGATGTGCCGCATCCGCTCGACGGCTTCGGGTTCGTCGTGCCGCGCACGGAGGGCAAGTCGGTCCTGGCCGCGACGTTCTCGAGCGTGAAGTATCCGGGGCGCGCGCCGGAGCAGCACGTCCTGCTCCGTTGCTTCGTCGGTGGCGCGCTCGACGCGCGCCTGCTCGACGAGGACGACGCGCAGCTGCTGCGCCGCGCGCGCGCGGAGCTGCGCGAGGCCCTCGGCATCACCGCCGAGCCGGTGCTCGGCCGGCTCGCGCGCTGGCCGGCCTCGATGCCGCAATACCGGGTGGGTCACCTCGCTCGCGTGGAGAGCCTCGAGCGGCGCGTCCTCACGCTGCCCGGACTCCATCTCGCGGGCGGCGCCTACCGCGGCGTTGGCATCGCCGACTGCGTCCGCTCCGCCGAAGCCGCCGCGGACGCGGCGCTGACGACGACCTAAGGCAGCTCGATGGCGCCGGCCTTGCGCAAGCTCTCGACACGCCCGTCGTCGTAGCCGAGGACTTCGGTCAGCACTGGACGCGTGTCCTCGCCCACCCGATAGGGCGCGCCGGCCGCCGGCCGAGGGCGGGCGCCGTCGACCTGGAACGGAATCGCGGTCACGCCCACGCGCCCGCGCGATGGATGCGGCACGTCCGGAAAAAACTCCCGCTCGGCCAGGTGCGGATGGGCGATCACCTCGCGCGGCGAGAGCACGGGCGCGGCCGGCAGCCGCGCCGACGCCAGGCCGGCGATGGCCGCGTCGGAGGTGGGGAAGGTTTCGAGCCAGGCGACGATGATCTCGCGCAGCGCCGGCCAGTGCGCGCGGCGGGCCAGCGGCGTGGCGAAGCGCGGATCCCGCGCAAGCTCGGGCCGCTTCATCGTCTCCAGCAGTCGCGGCCAGAGCTGCGGGGCACCGACGGTCTGCATGGCGAACGAGCGGCCGTCGATCGCGTGGATCACCATGCCTGGTCGCGGTCCCAGATACTCCGGGCCCCCGTTCAGCACGCTGCCGTAGGTCACGTCTTCGGACGCGACAAGGCATTCGAGCATGGCGACGTCGAGGTAGGCGCCGCGCCCGGTCCGCGTGCGACGCCAGAGCGCGGCCATGATGGCGCCGAACGCCTGGGTGCCGGCCAGCACGTCGGCCGTCTGTAAGTAATTCACGCGCGGCGCGGGGTCGCCCTGCTGCTCGAGGTGCATGACGCCGGAGATCGCCTGGATGATGTGGGCGAAGGCCTGCATGGAGCGCAGAGGGCCCGTCTGCCCGAAGCCGGAGATGGAACAGTACACGAGATCCGGCTTGATGGCGGACAGCGTGGCGTAGTCGCAGCCGAGACGGGCCACCACGCCCGGCACGAAGTTCTCGACCACCACGTCACTCAACCGGGTGAGGTCGCGGATGACCTCACGCGCGAGGGGATGCGCGAGATCGAGCGCCACGCTACGCTTGCCGGCGTTGATCCGGATGAAATACGTCGCCTGGTCGGTGCGGCCCTCCTCGACCTGGAGGAAGCCGCGCCGCATCTCGTCGCCTTCGCCCGGCCGCTCGATCTTCAGCACGCGGGCGCCGAGATCGGCGAACAATCGCGTGCAGTAAGGACCGGCCAGAACGCGGGTGAAGTCGAGCACGGTGAGGCCGTCGAGCAGTCGCGTCACGGGCCGATACCATACCACCGCGGGACCTTTTCTTCGGCCATCGTGTCGAGTAGTGTAGCGCTCACCATGCCGACCGTCGCCGTCGCCGACCTCGAGCGGCTCACCACCGATCTCTTCGTCGCGCATCGGGTACCGCGCGACGACGCGGCTTGGATTGCGACGCTGCTGGCGCGCGCCAATCTGCGCGGTCACGATTCGCACGGCGCCATCCGCATCCCGCAGTACTGCGCGGCCATCAAGGCCGGCCATCTGAACCCGACGCCCGCGCTCCGCGTCGTCACCGACTCGCCGACGCTGGCGATCGTGGACGGCGACCAGGGCTTCGGCCAGGTGGTCGCTCGCCGCGGGGTGACCCTCGCCGTCGACAAGGCGCGCGCGCACGGCCTGGCGGCGGTTGCCCTGCGTCGCACGAGCCATGTCGGCCGGCTCGCCGACTATGCGGAGCTCGCGGCCGCCGAGGGATTCATTGCGCTCCTGTGGGCGAATGCCAGGCATGGCTTGAACGTCGCACCGTGGGGGGGCGCCGCCCGGCGTCTCGGAACGAATCCGCACGCGGTGGCCATTCCGGGTCCGCGCGGCGCCGTGGTGATATCGCACGACTTCGCGACGAGCGTGTGGGCGGAGGGCAAGCTGCGCGTGAAATTCAACCGAGGAGAGTCGGTGCCCGAAGGCATCATGCTGAACGGCCGCGGCGAGCCGTCCACCGACCCGAAAGAGTACTACCGGGAGCCCGTCGGCTCGCTGCTGACGGCGGGCGCTCACAAGGGCTATGGCCTGTCTCTCGCCGTGGAGATCCTCGGCGGCATCCTGTCGGGCACTGGCGCCGCCGGCGCCGGCTCCGGCGTGTTCGCCAACGGCACGCTCATCGTCTGCCTGGATCCCGCCCGCTTCTTGCCGCGTGACGACTTCGACGCGCAGGTCGCCTCCCTGCTCGACTGGGTGCGCTCGGCGCCGCTCGCCGCCGGCGCCAAGGAAGTGCTGGTGCCCGGCGAGCCGGAAGCGCGCATGGAGCGCGAGCGCCGGGCCAACGGGATCCCGATCGAGGAAGCGACGTGGACGCAGATCTCCACGTGCGCGGCGGAGGCCGGCGTCCGTGCTTGACGTGGTGACCATGAAGGAGATCGACGCGATCTTCGCGGTGACGGACGCGCTCGGCATCCACCGCGAAGCGCTCGTCATTCCGCTCGGCCCCGCCACGCCCGGACGCGTGCGGAAGCTTCCCAGCGGCAAGCTCGAGATCGTCGTCGATGCCCACGTACCCATCGAAGCGTGGGTGAAGGAGCTGCCGCGGCTGATCGACGCCGCTCAGCGATGAGCCCGGCCGCCAGGCTCCGACGCGAGCTTGGTCTGCTCCCGCTGGCCGCGATCATCTTCCTGAACGTGAGTGGCGGTCCCTACGGCATCGAGGACACCGTTCCCGCCTTCGGCCCGGGCCTGACGCTCATCCTCCTCGTGCTGGTGCCGCTCCTCTGGAGTCTTCCCGTGTCCCTCGCCATGTCGGAGCTGGCCTCGGCGATGCCGGACGAAGGTGGCTATGTCACGTGGACCACGCGCGCGTTCGGACCGTTCTGGGGATTTCAGGTCGGCTGGTGGAGCTGGATCGACAGCTTCGTCGATGTCGCCGTGTACCCGGCCCTGTTCGTCGAGTACATGAAGTTCTGGTATCCGGCCATGACGGTCGGTGTTCGCTGGCCGCTGGCGATCCTCTTCATCGCCGCCCTCACAACGCTGAACCTCCTCGGCGTCCGGCCCACCGGCAAGGCCGCCGTCTTCCTGTCGATCGGCGCGCTGGCGCCCGTCGCGGTGCTCGTGCTGGTCGGCGTGCCGCAGATGACGGTCGTGCCGTGGCGCCCGCTGCTCGCCGAGGGCCAATCCCTGGGCGCCGGGCTCGGTCTGGGACTCGCCGTCGTCATGTGGAACTATTCCGGATGGGATACCCCGTCAACGATCCTCGGTGAGACGCGAGCGCCCGAGCGCGCGTTTCGTCGCGCGCTGCTGCTCTCGGTCCCGCTCATCGCAGCCTCGTACGTGCTGCCGATCGGCGTCGCGCTGTCGAGTGAGGCCGGCGACTGGCGCGCCTGGGGAACAGGCGCGCTGCCCGACGTCGCCGCGCGCGTGGGCGGGCCGTGGCTCGGCCACGCGATCGCCGCCGGCGCGGTCGTGAGCTCGGCCGGTCTCTTCATGGCGCTGCTGCTGACGAACTCGCGCATCCCGTACGTCCTCGCCCGCGACGGGACGTTGCCGGCGACGTTTGCGCGGCTGCACCCGCGCTATGGCACGCCGTGGACGGCGGTGCTGACGTCGGCGGCGGTGTACACGGCGTGCGCCGCGTTCTCGTTCAAGGAGCTCATCGTGCTGAACGTCTGGCTCTATTCGGTGACCCTCCTGATCGAGCTCGCCGCCTTTCTCGCGCTCCGCGCGCGCGCGCCGGAGCTGCCTCGCCCGTGGCGTGTGCCCGGCGGCTGGCCCGGCGCGCTCGCGGTCGCCGTGCCACCGTCGCTCTTCGCGGTGGCGGCCATGGCGACGGCCGGCTGGGGCAACACGGCGGCCGGTCTTCTGGCCGCCCTCACCGGTCCTGCCGTCTGGTGGCTGGCGCGCAGGTTCTCGTCGATCACCGTGGCGAGGTCGGGCAGCGTCGCCAGCGAGTAGACGTAGGTCTTCGAGCCGACCGCCACGGCGTCGCCGCGGCGGCCAGGCGACGGCGCTGCGTAGAGGCGGACGTCGACGTTCGGGCCCGCGCCGGCACAACCGCCGGCGCAGCCTGCGCGCAGCTGGACGCGGTCGCCCAGCCCGCGGCGCGCGACCAGCGCGGTGAGCGTCCGGAGGATGGCAACGGCGTCGAGCCGCACGTGCGCCGCGCCCGGCTCGACGGGCAGCCGCACGGTGCCGCCCTCGCGAAGACAGACGGTGACCACGAGACGCCGGTCAGGAGCGCCCACGCCGGTTCCGACCATTGCCGAGGGCCGCCGCCAGATCCGCGGCCGCGTCCACCGGCGCGCGCGTGGTGTCTCGCCAGAGGACGCGCACGCCGTTCTGATCGAGCGCCCGCCGGACGCCGGCGGCGAACCACCGATCACGCATCACGCTGCCGGCGCCGCCGACGGGCACGAGACCGCGCAGCCTGAGCGCACGGGCGACCTCACGCCCCTGGGCGGCCAGCGCCGCCTGTGCGTCGCGCACCAGGCGCGCGGCGACACGGTCGCCGCGCCTGGCGCGGGCGATCACGCGGCGGGCGAGAGCGGCGATGGCAGGAACTGCGTCGGGGCGGGTCGCGAAGCGTCGCTGCGTGGTGGCCGCGGCGCGGGCGCGGAGCCAGCCGCGGCCGATACAGAATCCGGATCCCTCGTCACCCAGCAGCGGTCCGAGCCCGCCCGCGCGCGCCCATTGGCCGCGCGCGGTGCGCCCGAGCACGATGGATCCCGTTCCGGCCAGCACCAGGATGCCGGCGCCATCGGCATGGGTCGCATGCCACGCGGCCTCGACGTCGGCGATGACCTCCACGCGGCGCGCGAGGCCACGCAGCGCGACGGTCAGCGCGCGGCGCTCGCGCGGCAGCCATACGCCGCGGGCGGCCACCACGAGCGCGTCGACGCGGCCGGTCCACCGCCGTCGGCGCCAGAGGCTGCGCAAGAAAGTCGCGAGTTCAGGAACGGCCGGTGCGCGACATGTCGCCGTCGGTGCGCGACGTCCGTCCGCGATCGCTGCCACGCGGATCCACGTCCCTCCGACATCGACTCCGACGGCAAGACGGCACTGACGCTGTCGAGGCGCGGCCATGATTTGACGTGGTGGCATTATCCGCCGGGCCAGCAGCCTCCGCGAGCGGCGTGAAATCGAGCCGTTACCGTTCCCGACCGCGGCCATGGCACAGGTCATGCTGCCCGTCCCGGCGGGAGAACGGCCATGGGCAAGTCACTCGTGGCATGGTTGATGGTCGCGGGGGCGGTGGCCGCAACAGCGGGGCCGCGCGAGGTTGTCCAGGCGGCGGTGACCCGCGTCATCACGACGATGCAAGAGGACCCGGGCCGCCAGCAGGCGCGTGCCGAGATTCGCAAGGCGGCCGCGTCGCTCTTCGATTTCCAGGAGATGGCGCGCCGCACGCTGACGCGTCACTGGACGGCTCGCGCGCCCGAGGAGCAGGCGGAGTTCATCCGGCTGTTCACCGATCTGCTCGAGACTTCGTACATCGCGCGCATCGAGAGCTGGTCGGGCGAAAAGATCATCTATACGTCCGAGGCGGTGGACGGCTCTTTCGCCTCCGTCCGCTCGAAGATCATCACGAGGCGCGCGGAGGTGGCCATCGAGTACCGGCTCCTGCAGCGCAACGGCCGCTGGCGCGTCTACGACGTGCTGATGGACGGTGTCTCCTTCGTGGCGACGTACCGGAGCGAGTTCGAGCGGATCATCCAGCAGTCGTCATGGGGCGGCCTCATGGACAGGCTGCGCAAGCGCGCCATCCACACCAGCGTGCTCGATCGCGCTCCGCGAATGGTGAGTGTGCCGCGCTAACCGTCGTATGATGCGGGAGTGTCGCCGGCCCCGTCGCTGACCTGGCCCGACTACGCGGTTCTCCTCGCCTCGCTCGCGGTTCTCCTCGTCATCGGTGCCGGCTTCACGCGACAGCAGCACGATACCGCCGACTTCTTCCTCGCGCGCCGCCGGGTGCCGTGGTGGGCGGCCTGCCTGTCGTTCCTCGCCACCGAGATCAGTGCCGTCACGATCATCTCGGTGCCGGCGACGGCGTACAGTGAAAACTGGCAGTACGCCCAGTTCTTCGTGGGCTCGAGCCTCGCCAAGCTCGCCGTCGCGTTCCTGTTCATCCCGGCCTTTTACCGCCACCAGGTCACGACGATCTACGAGTTCCTTGCCCATCGGTTCGGCGCCGCCAGCCAGGTCACCGGCTCGATCTTCTTCTTCGTCACCCGACTGGCCGGCTCCGGTGTGCGGCTGATGGCGGCCGCGCTCGCCGTCTCCGTGCTGGTCGGCTGGCCGCTGGTGCCGACGATCGCGCTGTTCAGCGTGGTCTCGATCCTCTACATCGCCGCCGGCGGCGTCAAGGCGATCGTGTGGACCAACGTCTTCCAGGCGCTCATGTTCCTCGCGGCCGGCGCCGCCACCCTCGTGTTCCTGGTGTCGCAGATCGACGGCGGCCTCGCCACCGTCGGCCGCGTGGCCGGCGAGGCGGGGCGGCTGAGCGTGGTCAACTGGGGGCCTGCACCCGGTGACGCGAACTTCTGGCGCCGCATCTTCGGCGATCCCAACATCGTCTGGGTGGCGATTCTCAACGGCTTCGTCGGCTCGATGGCAGCCTTCGGCACCGATCACGACCTGATGCAGCGGCTGCTGACGGTGGAGACGCGCGCGGAGAGCCAGCGAACGCTTGCCCTCACCCCGATCGGCACCGCGCTGACGCTCGCGATCTACATGACGCTGGGAGCCAGTCTGTATGCGTTCTACGCGACGCATCCCGGACTGGCCACGTCCCGGCCCGACGAGATCCTTCCGCACTTCGTCCAGCAGGTGATGCCCGGCTTCCTGCGGGGCCTCATGCTGAGTGCCATCGTCCTCGCGTCGATCGACTCGCCGCTCGGCTCGCTGTCCGCCTCCTTCGTGACGGACATCTACCGGCCGCTGATGGCTCGGGGGCGATCCGAGCGGCACTACCTCATGGTGTCGCGGTTGGCCGTGATCGCATTCGGCATCGTCCTCGGCGTGCTGGCCTACGCGTTCTCGTTCTTCGACCGCATCCTCTGGCTGGCGTTCAAGATCGCCGGCGTGACGTTCGGGTCGCTGCTCGGCGTGTTTCTGCTCGGGCTGCTGACGCGACGGCCGGTGAGCGACTGGGCGAACGTGGTCGCCATGGTCGCGATGGCGGCGCTGAACCTCGGCCTCCTGGTGCTCTCGGAGACGCAGGTGCTGCCGTTCGCCTGGTCGTGGCTGGTGATCCTCGGCACCGCCGGCACGATGCTGCTGGCGGTCGCGCTCTCTTACGGAAACGTCAGTCGCGCCACCACCGCCTCGAGCTGGCAGCGCCGCCAGCCGTAGGCGGTGATGCCGACCACGCCCGGCGCCAGCAGCGCGGCGTCGTAAGGGTCGCGCATCAGGACGACGGCCAGCCGGCGCGCCGACGTTTGTACGGCGTCGAGCAGCGCGCGGTTGGACGGATAGAGGTGCGCGTCGTAGAGGAACAGCACGGTGGCGTGGGCCGCCGCCGCGTGCGCCGCTGCCGCGTCGATGTCTGCCGGTGCGGGCTCGATGCCCACGAGTGTCGGCTCCGCCGCGACGCCGGCGCCCGCGAACGTTCGACACACCCAGCCGGCCTCGTCGCACATCTCGGGCTCGATCGTGATGCGTGCGGCCAGCTCGGAGAAGCGCGGGAACACGACGCACACGCGGCCGTTCAGCGCTCGCGAGAGCTCGGCGCGGCCGCGCGTAACCTCGGTGACGGCCCGCGTGGCGATCGCCATCGCGAGCGGTCCGCCATCCCGCTCGGCCGCCGGCGGCCCGCCCTCGGCGCGCGCGACGCGCCGCTCGCGCAGCGCGCGGACACGTGCGGCGGCGAGCTCGAGGCCGTGGCGGGGAAGACGGCCGTCGCGATAGGCGTCCACGAGCGCGGTGGCGGCCGCGCGCTGCGCGGCCTCGGTGTGGCAGACGAGGAGCAGGTCGTGACCGGCGGCGGCGGTGCGGACGGCGGCGTCGCCGATCGGACACGACTCGCTGACCGCGCCCATCTCCAGATCGTCGGAGACGATCACGCCACGAAATCCGAGCTGCCCGCGCAGGTAATCCTCGACGATCAGACGCGAGAACGTGGCCGGCACGCCGGACGGGTCGAGCTTCGGATAGACGGGATGCGAGGTCATCACGCATTCGACGCCCGCTGCCAGCGCCTCGAAGAACGGAACCAGGTGCGTCTGGTGCATCTCGGCCCAGTCGGAGTCGATGGTGGGCAGGCGAAGATGCGCGTCCAGCGGCGAATGTCCCTTGCCCGGGAAGTGCTTGGGGCATGCGGAGACGCCGCCCTTGGCCATCCCACGGATACGCGCCACGCCGCACCGCGCGACCTGGGCCGGGTCCTTGCCGTACGAGCGGATGCCGATGTTCGGGCTGTAACGGTCGGTGAGGACGTCCAGGCACGGACCGAGATTCAGATCGACGCCGAGCCGGCGGAGCTCACGCGCCTCGAAGAGGCCCTGCTTGAACGCGAACGTCTCCTCGCCGGCCGTGCCAACGGCGAGATTGTCGGGGAAGATCGTGACGCCCTGGCCGAGCATGACGATGCGCCCGCCCTCGTGATCCGTGGCCACCAGGAGGCGCCGGCCAAGCGCGCTCTCCAGCCGCTGGAGCATCTCCAGCAGCTGGGACGGCGACGTGAAATTGCGCCGGTAGAGGATCAGTCCGGCGGCGCGTGTGTCCTTGAACAGGCGGATCTCGGCGTCGCCCACCGCGGGACCCGGCAACCCGATCATCATTCGTTCGCCCACGAGGTCTTCGATGTCCGTCATCGCGCCATTCTAAAATGGTCGCTCTCGAATCCCGTGCCTTTCTGGCTCGCCACCCGTGCATGAGATGTCATTCCACCGACGCCGGAGGTCCTGGTCGAATGACACCGAGGCCGCCAAGCCGCTGAAATCGCTGCGCACGAAGCGAAGTGGGGGTCTGGCACGCGTGGTGCTGTTCTGCTGGCTTCTCGGGGTTCCCATGTCCGTGTCAGACGAGAGGGATCCCGTGGTGAGGACCCGCAGGAGGCGACGGAACATGCATGAACATGGATCGACGCTGGCGGCGCTGATGCTCCTGTTCGGCGCGACGACGGCCACGGCGCAGACGACGCATCCGGTGACTCCGGCCGGCGCCTATGAAGCGATGTCGCCGGCCAACCAGAACGTCGCGCGCGCCCTTCACGAGGCCCAGAGCCTGACGCCGGTGCCGAGCGGAACCTCGCGAAAGCTGCTGACGCTCGAGCAAATCGCGGCCATGAAGCGCAACAGCACCGGGTGGGCGCACGTCTTCCAGGAGATGCAGAAGAAGGGGTTGCTGCTCAAGGACAAGACACTCGCCGAGATCGTCAACCGTCACAACCACACCGCGCGACCGATGGCGACGTCCGCCAATCGCGCGACGCCGAAGACGAACGGCGATCGTGTGGTGCGCGACTGGCATCCCGACGAGGCGATCGCCGCTCCGGCGGCGCTCGCGGGGCCGACCACGCTGGAGCACCCCGTTCGGGACGATCACCCGACGAAGTGAGGAGATCAGATCGATGACGCAGCAGAACGGTTGGAATCCCTGGAAGATCACGGCCATTGGCATGGCCGTCGTGGTGGTCACGGCGCTCGTGACCGGCCTTGTGGTGGCGAACTGGACCGGCGGTGAACGTGATCGCGCCGCCACGGACCGGCCGTCGAGCAGAGTCGCGGGGCAGCCCGCAAAGCCCGCCCGCGTGTCGAGCGCGGTGGCAGCCACGCCGAGCAAGAACACCGTCGAAGCCTGCAATCGGTACGCCGCGTCCGAGGCGGGCGTGAAGCGCGACACCAAGGACAAGACCGTCGAGGTGGTCAAGGACGGCGCCATCGGTGCCGCGGTCGGCGCGGCCGTGGGTGCGGCCGGCGGCGCCATCGCCGACGGCGGGAAGGGCGCCGGAAAGGGCGCAGCCATCGGCGGATTGGTCGGCGCGGGCGCCGGCAGCCTGTACGGCCTCAACGAGAACAAGAAGTCCGACGAAAAGTATCGCGCAGCGTATTCGAGCTGCATGCGCGCGCGGGGCTACACCTCGTAGAGACCTCGGTGCACATCATCGCGCTCGTGCTGATCGTCGCGCTGGCGTGCGTGGTGCTCGCGTCGCTCCGCCAGAGCTGCCGACACACCCGCACGGTCCATGGCAGCGATGCCTGGATGGTCGACCAGCACGAGCGCGTCGTCCGTCTCGGCCGCGAAGCGGGGCTTCCGGCCGATCATCCGCTCGCGCGCCTGCGCCACACGCTGATGGTCGCGATCGTCGGTGTCGGCGTGATCGCGGGCGCGGTGGGTCCGGGCACAGCGGCCGACGACGCCAAGGTGAAGGCGGCCACCCGCCGGGTCGAGCGTGGCGGCGAGATGATCGGCAATGGCAAGGTGGGGCAGGGAATCGAGGAGACCGCCAAGGGCGTCGGCGCGACCGTGGTGGAGGGGGCGAAGTTCTCCGGCAGCAAGCTGAAGGCATCGGGGAAGGCGGCCGAGCCGGCGGCCAAGGGCGCCTGGAGCAGCTTCAAGCAATCCGCCAACGCCTTCGGCGCCAGCGTCAAGCGCTTCTTCGCCCGGCTGTTCTCCTAGACCCCGTCTCAGCGGTAGAGCAACGCCGGCGTGCGCCGGCGCTTCCACGTCAGAAGCGGTCCCGCCCATTCGCGCTCGAGCTCGCGCAGCGCCCGGCCGCGCTCGAGCGCCCGTCGGATGCGATCGGTACCCAGCAGGATGTCGATCGGCAAGAGCCGCCGCTCGAACTCATAGGGCGGGCGGCGCCAGGCGAAGCCACGCGGCGCCAGGCGTCGCGCCGTCGCAATGATCGCCAGCCCCGTCGCGAACGGCTTGAACCGCTCACGATCGGTCACGTGGATCTGCACGCCGCCGCACAGGCGCCCCGCCCACTTGTGGAAGGTCGGCGTGAATCGCGCGGGACGGAAGCGCACGCCGGGTAAGCCCGCGGCCGCCAGCGCCTGCGCGTAGTCGTGGGCATCGAGATACGGCGCGCCGACCCATTCGAACGGCCGCGTGGTGCCGCGCCCCTCGGACAGATTGGTGCCTTCGAAGAGACAGCCGCCCGGATAGACGCGGGCCGTGTCCGGCGTCGGCATGTTGGGCGACGGCGCCACCCAGGGCACGCCGGTGTCTTCCCAGAGCATGTGGCGTCGCCAGCCCCGCAACTCGACGACGGTGAGCCGCGGCCGCAGCCCGTGCGCCAGCGCCAGCCAGCGCGCGACCTCGCCGATGGTGAGGCCGTGTCGGGTGGGCAGCGGATAGAGTCCGACGAACGAAGCGTACGCCGGATCGGGGATGTTGCCCTCGACGCGCGCGCCGCCGAGAGGGTTCGGGCGGTCGAGCACGATCACCTCGATCCCCGCGCGCGCGCATGCGCGCATCACCAGCGCCATCGTCCACACGAACGTGTAGTAGCGCGAGCCCACGTCCTGCAGGTCGACCACGACGGCGTCGAGACCCGCCAGCATCGCCGGCGTGGGCTCACGCCGCGCGCCGTAGAGGCTCGTCACCGCCAGCCCGGTGACGGGATCGTGCGCTGTCGCGATGGCTGCGTGATCCTGCGCGGCGCCCCACAGGCCGTGCTCGGGCGCGAAGAGCCGCGTCAGGCGCGCGCCGCGTGCCTCGTGCAGGAGGATGGCCGCGTGCTCGAGCCGCGCGTTGACCGAGGCCTGGTGGGCGACGAGACCGATCCGCCGACCGCGCACGAGCGAGAGACGATCGCGGACGAGCACGTCGAGGCCCGTGCGGACGGACGGCACGCCGCGATAGTAACGCACCCGGTGTACCATCGCGCCATGGCGCGCGCGGTCCGCTACGAGCGCTTGGCCACCGAGCGCGCGAATCGCGCCAGCGCCGGGCTCGATCGCCTCAGCGCGCGTGCGATCGCCACGCTGATGAACCGCGAGGACGCCCGCGCCGTGCGCGCGGTGGGCCGGCAGACTCGCGCGCTGGCCGCCGGTGTCGATCTCATCGTGGCGGCGCTCGCGGCAGGCGGGCGACTCGTCTTCGTCGGCGCCGGCACGAGCGGCCGGCTGGGCGTGCTCGAGGCCGCCGAGTGCCCACCCACCTTCGGCACTTCGCCGCGCCTCGTGCAGGCCGTGATGGCCGGCGGGCGGTCGTCCGTGTTTCGCTCGCGCGAGGGCGCCGAGGACGACGGGCGCGCGGCGGCGCGCGCCATCCGCGCGCGCGTCCGCCGCGGCGACGTCGTCGTCGGCGTCTCGGCCAGCGGCGTGACGCCGTTCGTGCGTGACGCGCTCGCCGCCGCCCGCAGCCTCGGGGCGCACACGATCGTCGTCGCCTGCAATCCCGACCATGGGCGGCTGCCGCGCGCCGACGTGGTCATCGCACCGGCGCCCGGACCCGAAGTCCTGGCCGGCTCCACGCGCCTCAAGGCCGGCACGACGACCAAGCTCGTGCTGAACACGTTGACGACGGCCAGCATGGCGCGCCTCGGCAAGGTCTACGGCAACCGGATGATCGACGTGCAGCCGCGCTCCCGCAAGCTCCGCGAGCGCGCGACCCGGCTCGTGGCCGAGCTGGCCAGGGTCGACGCTCGCACGGCGCGTCGGCTGCTGCGGTCGGCCGGCGGCCGCGTCCCCGTGGCGGTGGTCATGGCGCGCCGCCGCCTGGGCGCGGACGCCGCCGCTCGCGCGCTTCGGGCGGCCGGCTCGCTGCGCGCTGCGCTGCGCCGGTCACCGCGCTGAGATTGTCCGGGGCATGCGGCTTGCTCTTGATCAACGCGTATGTTGATCTCCCGCTGTGCCTGGCACCCGTTCTTTCGGGGCTATCCCCGCCCGCTTGGTGTCATTTCGTGGCGCGGACGGGGCGTGTCGTTCTCGGACACGATCTGCCCGTCCTGTGCAGAGCGGGTGCGAATTGAGAGACTCTGGGGAATAGCGCCGCCTCCACCGGTCTGGCCGGGCTCGCCGCAGACGGCGCTGATCTTCGTCGGCTTGCCGCTGGTGACCATCCTCGTCCTGCTGGCGACCCCACTGCACGACTCCGAGGTGCCGCCGCGCCCGGAGCCGACGGCGGTGCTCGCAGCGGAGGTGGCCGTGCTCCCGCGTATCGCCCTGGCGGAGACGGCGACGGCGGCGTTGCCGCATGCGGTCGTCAGGCGTCAGCGTGTCGCCGCCGACGCGATCCCCGCGGTGATCTACGAGACGCGCCGCCCGAGAGAGCGGGCGCGGCCGGAGCCGAGCCGCACGGTCGTGCGCGGCCCCCGGCCCGTCGTTGTAGCCCGCTCGAGCGTGCCCGTCGCCCCCCAGTCGCCCTAGGCCCCGCGCGGTCTACGCGTGCGACGGCCCGGCCGTGTCCTCGAAGCGCACGGGCGTCCTGCCGCGCAGATAGTCGAAGTCGCAGCCCTCGTTCGCCTGCAGGATGTGATCGAGGAACATCCGACCGTAGCCGCGCGTGAAGTGGGGCGGCCGTGGCTTCCAGGCGGCCTTGCGCTTCGCCAGCTCTTGGTCGCCGACCCGTAGCGACAACGTCCGCTTCGGCACGTCGAGCTCGATCTCGTCGCCGTCGCGCACGAGCGCGAGCGGCCCGCCCACGGCGGATTCCGGCGCCACGTGCAGCACAACGGTGCCGTACGAGGTGCCGCTCATGCGGGCGTCGGAGATGCGCACCATGTCCTTCACGCCTTGCTTCAGCAGGCGGGCGGGCACCGGCGCCGCGCCCCACTCCGGCATGCCGGGCGCGCCCTTGGGGCCGACGTGCTTGAGCACGAGCACAGAATTCTCGTCGATCGGCAGCGCGGGATCGTCGATGCGCGTGTGGAGATCGGCGTGATCCTCGAACACGACGGCGCGGCCGCGGTGTGTGAGCAGCCGAGGTGAGGCGGCGGACACCTTGATGACCGCGCCGTCCGGACAGAGGTTGCCGGTGAGGATCGCCAGTCCACCTTCCCTGGCGATCGGCAGCGTCAGCGAGCGGATGACGTCTTCGTTCCAGCACTTCGCGTCGCGGACGTTGTGGGCGATCGAGTGACCGTTGACGGTTCGCGCCTCCTGGTGCAGCAGCGGCAGGAGCTCTCGCAACACGACCGGCAGGCCGCCGGCGTAGAAGAAGTCTTCCATCAGGTACTTGCCCGACGGTCGCAGGTTGAGCAGGAACGGCGTCGTGCGTGACAGCGCGTCGAAGCGCGTGAGCGGGAGCGACACGCCAACGCGCCCCGCGATCGCCACGAGGTGAATGACAGCGTTGGTCGATCCGCCAATCGCCATCAGCGTGCGGATGGCGTTGTCGAACGCGTGCGGCGTCATGATCTGCGACGGCCGCGGGCCGCCCGCCGTTGCCATCTCGACGGCGCGCCGTCCAGCCAGCTCGGCCATCTGCAGGCGTCGCGAGTCCGGCGCCGGGATGGCGGCGTTGCCGGGCAGCGTCATGCCGAGCGCCTCGGCCATCGAGGCCATCGTCGACGCCGTGCCCATGACCATGCAGTGACCCGACGACCGTGACATGCACGACTCCGCCTCGCAGAGCTCCTCGTCGGTCATGTTGCCCGCGCGGCGCTCGGCCCACAGACGCCAGAGATCGGTGCCCGAGCCGAGCTCCTCCTGTCGCCACTTGCCGCGCAGCATTGGCCCGCCGGTGACCATGATGGCGGGCACGTCCGTCGACGCGGCGCCGAGCAGCATGGCCGGCGTCGTCTTGTCGCAGCCCGACAGCAGCACGACGGCGTCGAGCGGATAGGCGCGGACGCACTCCTCGACGTCCATGGCCATGAGGTTGCGAAAGAGCATCGTCGTCGGCTTCATGAGTACTTCGCCGAGCGAGATCGTCGGAAACTCCAGCGGGAAGCCGCCGGCGGACCACACGCCGCGTTTCACCGCCTCCGCCACCTGTCGCAGATGCGCGTTGCAGTTGTTGAGCTCCGACCACGAGTTGGCGATGCCGATCACGGGGCGGCCGTCGAACACCTGATCACTGAATCCTTCCGTCTTCAGCCAGGAACGATGCGCAAAGCCGTCGAGGTCCTGACGGCCGAACCAGTTGCGGCTTCTGAGTGGCTGTGTTGTCATGGGGCCCTCCCGAAGCACCGATTATATGCGTTGCCCGGAGGCCTGAATGAGTCGTCTGGCAGGAAAGGTCGCCGTCGTCACCGGCGGCGGCAGCGGAATCGGGCGCGGCATCGTCCTCGCCATGGCGAAGGAGGGCGCGGACATCGCCATTCCGGATATCCAGGTCCTCAACGCCGACAAGGTGGCCGAGGAAGTGAAAGCGTTGGGCCGCCACGTGCTCGCCATGAAATGCGACGTGACGAGCAACGCCGACGTGAAGACGATGGTGGACCGCACACGCGATCAGCTCGGGAAGCTCGACATCCTCGTCAACAACGCCGGGATGGCGGCGCCGCCCGGCATGCCGTTCACGAACAACACGGAAGACGACTGGGACCGTGCCTTCGCCGTCAACACGAAATCGGTCTTCCTGACCTGCAAGGCGGTGGCTCCGCACTTCATCGAGCGCAAGGCGGGCCGGATCATCAACATCGCGTCCATCGCGGGTCCGCTGGCGGCCACAACCATGCCCGCCTACAGCGTCGCCAAGCAGGGTGTCATCACGCTCACCCGCGTCGTGGCCAAAGAGCTCGCGCCGCACGGCATCACCGCCAACGCCATCTGCCCGGGTGTCCTGTACACGGATTTCTGGCAGAAACTCGCGCAGCACATCGCCGATACGAATCCCGCGTTCAAGGGGATGACGGCGCGCCAGGTGTTCGAGAAGCGCGTGAACGACATTGTCCCGATGAAGTGCGAGCAGACGCCGGAGGACATTGGCAACGCGGCGGTGTTTCTGGCTTCGGAGGAGGCGAGGTATATCACCGGCCAGGCGCTCATGGTGGACGGTGGCTGCGTCATGTGGTGAGCGACGAGCGACGAGAATGGCGCATCTGCTTCGTTGCCTCGTCGGGCGCTCCCTGCGGCGTAGGCGGCCTACGCCTCGGTCGGCCCTCCTCGGCGCCTCGCGTCTGCACCACTCTCGTCGCTCGTCCGAACGGTCGCGGTACTCGATGCATCGCGAGAGGTTCTGATGGATTTTGATTTTTCGGATAGGGAAGAGGCGTTTCGGAAGGAAGTGCGGGCTTGGCTCGAAGCGAATCTGCCGGATGATTTGCGGGGGCGGGCGTTTGCGGCGTCGCGGGCGGATGCGGACGAGGTGCGGCGGCTGCGAGCGTGGCAGAAAACGATGTGCGAGGCGGGGTATGTCGGGATCGACTGGCCGAAGGAGTTCGGGGGGCGCGGCGCGACGTTGACGGAGCAGATCGTCCTGTTTCAGGAGATGGCGCGCGCAGAGTCGCCGCAGTTCGTGAACCGTGGCGGCGTGTCGATGCTGGGGCCCACGCTGATGAAGTTCGGCACGCCGGCGCAGCAGAAGCGGTTCCTGCCGCGCATCCTCACCGCCGAGGACCTGTGGTGCCAGGGGTTCTCCGAGCCGAACGCGGGCTCCGATCTCGCCAACCTCCAGACGCGCGCGGTGCGCGACGGCGACGCCTTCGTGGTGAACGGACAGAAGGTGTGGACGTCGATGGCCCACGTCGCCGACTGGTGCTTCCTCCTCGTGCGCACCGATCCCGCCGCCGCCAAGCACAAGGGCATCAGCTTCCTGCTCGTCGACATGAAGACACCCGGCATCAGCATCCGGCCGCTGCGGCAGATCACCGGCGAGGCGGAGTTCAACGAGGTCTTCTTCGACGGCGTTCGCGTGCCGGCGGAGAACCTCGTCCACAAGCTGAACGAGGGCTGGGCGGTGGCCATCACCACGCTCGCCTACGAGCGCGACCTGCTCACGTTCATCCGGCACATCTCCCTGCGCAACGCGCTCCACCGATTGGTGGCGCTCGCAAGAACGCGCGGCGCCGGCAGCGATCCGATCCTGCGCCAGAAGATTGCGGCGCTCTGGATCGGCGAGCAGGCGCTCCAGATGAACGCCTATCGCAGCTTGACCAAGATCCTGCGTGGCGGCGCGCCCGGACCCGAAGGCTCGACGTCGAAGCTCTTCTGGAGTCAGCTCGACCAGGAGCTGGCCCTGACCGCCACCGAGCTGATCGGCCCCTACTCGCAGATCGCCGAGGGCTCACCGTGGGCGGTGGACCACGGCCAGTGGGAGTTCTACGAGCTGCTCGCGCGCGGCAGCGGCATTCGCGCCGGCACGTCGGAAATCCTGAGAAACATCCTCGCCGAGCGCGTGCTCGGACTCGCCAAGGACTGAGCCGTGGCCGGCGGGCTGAAGCCGGAGACGCGCTACGCGCGCAGCGGCGATGTCAACATCGCCTACCAGGTGTTCGGCCAGGGTGATCTTCACCTCGTGCTCGTGCCGGGCTGGGTCTCCAACGTCGAGGTGTCCTGGGAAGACCCCGCGCTGGCGCGCTTCCTCGAACGTCTGGCGAGCTTCGCGCGCGTCATCCTGTTCGACAAGCGCGGGACAGGGCTGTCGGACCGCGTCAGCGATATCCCGAATCTCGAGACGCGCATGGACGACGTGCGGGCAGTGATGGACGCCGCGCGGGCGCCCCGCGCCAGCGTGCTCGGCTGGTCAGAGGGCGGCGCCATGTGCGTGCTGTTCGCGGCCACGTATCCGGAGCGGACGAACGCGCTCATCCTCGTCAACAGCTATGCACGGCGCATCTGGGCGCCCGACTATCCCTGGGGAACGCCGCGGCAGGAGTGGGACGCGTTCATCGACGAATCCGCGCGGAACTGGGGCGGCCCCGTCGGCGTCGACATGCGGGCGCCGAGCCGCGCCGGCGATCAGCGGTTTCGCGACTGGTGGGCGCGCTTCTTGCGGATGAGCGCCAGTCCCGGCGCCAGCCGGGCCGTGCTTCAGATGAATGCCGAGATCGACGTCCGTGCGATCCTGCCCTCCATCGGCGTGCCGACGCTCGTGCTGCATGGCCGTCTCGAGCGCAACGTGCCCGTCGAGGCGGGCCGCTTTCTCGCCGAGCGCATCCCGGGCGCGCGGTACGTCGAGCTGCCGGGTGCGGATCATCTCCCGTGGGGCGAGAATGCCGACGAGATCGTCGACGAGGTCGAGGAGTTCCTCACCGGCATGCGACGAGGCGCCGAAGCCGATCGGGTGCTCTCGACCATCCTGTTCACCGACATCGTCGAGGCGACGCGGAAGGCCACCGAGCTCGGCGATCGCCGGTGGCGCGAGCTGCTGGAGGCGCATCACGTCAAGGTGCGCGCGGAGCTCAGTCGATTCCGCGGCCGCGAGATCGACACCGCCGGCGACGGGTTCCTGGCCGCGTTCGATGGGCCGGCGCGTGGCATTCGGGCGGCCTGCGCCGTCGCCGACGCGGTGCGGCCGCTCGGCCTCGACGTGCGGGCGGGGCTGCATACGGGGGAATGCGAGGTCATCGGACCGAAGCTGAGCGGCATCGCCGTCCACATCGGCGCGCGCATCGCGGGCCTGGCCAGGGCCGGCGAGGTGCTCGTGTCCAGCACGGTGAAGGATCTGGTCGCCGGCTCGGGGCTGGCGTTCGCGGAGCGCGGGCAGCACGCGCTCAAGGGCGTGCCGGGCGAGTGGCGACTGTACGCGGTGGATCGTGGCACATCTGGCGTGTGAGAGGGGCCGACCATGAGTGACCTGCTCTACGAGGTGAAGGACAAGATCGCGACGATCACGCTGAACCGCCCGGACAAGCTGAACGCCTTCACGGGGCCGATGATCGACGCCTGGGCGAAGGCGCTCGCGGCGGCGCAGAGCGACGCGAGCGTCAACGTCGTCGTCGTCACCGGCGCCGGCCGCGCGTTCTGCGCGGGCGGTGACGTGGCGCGCATGGGGGAAGGGGAGCCGACGCCGCTCGACCACAAGAACCAGCTGTGGGAGCACATCCATCGCGTGCCGAAGACACTGGAGACCGTGGACAAGCCGGTGATCGCGATGGTGAACGGCCTCGCCGTCGGCGCCGGTATGGGCATGACCGTGATGTGCGACGTGCGCGTGGCCGCGGAGTCGGCGCGCTTCTCGACGGGCTACGTAAAGGTCGGGCTCGTGCCCGGCGATGGCGACACCTATTTCCTGCCGCGGCTCATCGGCGCCGCCAAAGCCCTCGATCTCCTGTGGACGGCGGACTTCGTCGAGGCATCCGAGGCGCTTCGGCTCGGCATCGTGCAGCGCGTCTACCCGGATGCCGAGCTGCGCGAGCAGACCTACGCGTTCGCGCGGCAGATCGCGGACGGTCCGCAGGTGCCGATCCGCATGATCAAGCGGCTCGTGTACCAGAGCCTCCGCCTCGACCTGCGCACGCACCTGGATCTCGTGTCGTCGCACATGGGCCTGGTGCGGCAGACGCTCGACCACAAGGAAGGCGTGGCTGCCTTCAAGGAGAAGCGCGCGCCGAAGTTCCAGGGACGGTGACATCGGGCGCCCCGGCGGAGCCGGGCGCTCCTCTAAACAGGTCTCACGCCGGTGCGATGGCGCTGGGCGAGCGCCTGGTAGCCCTGCGGATTCGCCTTGACCCAGAACTCCGCCGGCGTGCCCGCGAGCGGGCCCTTGACCTTGGCCGGCGTGCCCATCGCGAGCATGCCGTCGGGAACATCCATCTCCGGCGTCACCAGCGCGCCGCCGGCCACCATGGCGCGCACGCCGATCCTGGCGCCGTCGAGCACGGTGCTGCCGTTGCCGACGAGCGCTTCCTCACCGATCGTGGCCGCGTGCACCGTGCAGTTGTGGCCGATCGTCGCACCACGACCGATGTCGACGCCGGCGCGCGGCGTCACGTGCACGACCGAGCAGTCCTGCACGTTGGCGCCTGCGCGCACGACGATCGGATTGAAGTCGGCGCGCAGCACGGCGTTGTACCAGACGGACGCGCGCTCCTCCACGGTGACATCGCCGATGAGCACCGCCGTCGGCGCCACGAACGCGGTTTCGTGCACGACCGGGCGTTTACCCTCGAAGCTGAAGAGTGGCATGGTCTCGACCCTCGCAGTATGCTCGACGTGAGCCCATCTTACGCGATGCCGCCCATCCACCACCCGATGACGCCACGGATCGTTGCGGTCGGCACGGCCGTTCCGCCGCATCGGTTTACGCAGACGCAACTGCTCGCGATGGCCGGGTACGCCGACGAGCGGCGTCGCGGGTTCTTCGCGGCCAGCGACATCGCCGGCCGGCATCTCTGGATCGATCCCGCGCGCTTCAAGCCCGACGAGTCGGTGGACGAGCTGCACGCACGATTCCGCGAGGGCGCGCTGGCGCTCGCCGAGTCCGCCGCGCGCGCGGCCATGGCGCGCGCCGGCTGGGCCGCGGACGACCTCGACTTCGTCGCCACCACCACCTGCACCGGGCGGCTGACGCCCAGCGTGGACGCGCATCTGATCGCGCGCCTCGGCGCGCGTGCCGGCGTGCAGCGCGTGCACGTCGGCGACACCGGCTGCGCCTCCGCGATGGTCGCGCTCGAGCAGGCGTGGAATCATCTGCACGCGTTCCCGCGCCATCGCGCGCTGGTCGTCTCGGTCGAGATTTGCTCGGCCGCGTACTTTCTCGACGACCGGCTCGAGAGCGCCGTGGCGCATGCGATCTTCGCCGACGGTGCGGGCGCGCTCGCGCTGAGCGGGGAAGGCCCCGGCCCCGCCGTCGTCGCCACGCGAACGCTGTTCCGGTCGGAGCACCTGCCGGCCATGGGCTTCGAGTATCCTGGCGGGCGCCCGCGGGTGGTGCTGTCGAAGGACGTGCGCCGGATCGGGGCCACGATGATGGGCGAGATGGCGCGCATGCTGATGGACACGCAGGGCCTGAAGCGCGACGACGTCGCCCACTGGGTGCTCCACTCTGCCGGCCGTCGCGTTCTCGACCGCGCGCGCGAGCTCCTGGACCTCACCGATGCGCAGATGGCGCACGCGCGCGGCGTCCTGCGCGAGTACGGCAACATGTCGTCGGCCACCATCCTGTTCGTACTGGAGCGGCTGCTGCGCGCGGAGGTCGCCGTGCCCGGTGACTGGGGACTGATGATCGGCCTCGGACCCGGCTTCGCGGCCGAGGGTGCGCTCCTTCGCTGGTGATGCGGCGAGCGGCCGGCGCGCGAGAGCTGCTCGACGGGTCGGTGCCGCCCACCGACCTTGCCGTGACGCTCGGTGACATCGATCGTCTCGATGCGTGGTTCGGCGGGCACGCGCTGTCGCTGGCCCGCGTGCGCCGCGCCGCGCGCGCGATGCCCCGCGACCGCGCGCTCGTGGTCGTGGACGTCGGCGGTGGCGCCGGCGGCTTTGCCCGGCGGCTGGTCGGCTGGGCGCGGCGCCGCGGGCGGCCGGTCCGCGTCGTCCTGATCGAGCGCGACCGCTCGACGGCCGCGCTCGCACGCCGTCACTGTGCCGGATGGCCCGAGATCGAGATCGTCGGTGGCGACGCCACCGCGCTGCCGTTGACCTCGAGGTCGGCGGACGTCGTTCACGCCGCCCTCACGCTGCATCATCTCGAGCCCGACGCCGCCGTGAGCGCGCTGGCGGAGATGGCGCGCGTCGCCCGCGGGCGCGTGGTCGTCAACGATCTCGCGCGCAGTCGCCTGGCTCTGGCGCTCGTGTGGCTCGCCACCCGCCTGCTGGCGGTCCACCCCATCTCACGCCACGACGGCCCGCTGTCCGTGCGCCGCGCGTACGCGCCCGCGGAGCTCGCGGATCTCTTCCGCCGCGCGGGCCTGAGTCGCGTGAGCGTGCAGCGCTACCGTGTGATCGCTCGGCTGGTGGCGGAGACGGCGTGAGCGTGAACCGTCCGGACGTCATCGTGGTCGGCGCCGGCCCCGCTGGCGCGGCGAGCGCGATCCTGCTCGCCGAGCACGGTCTCCACGTGGCGGTCCTCGAGCGAGGGGGCCGGACACGGCCGAAGATCTGCGGCGAGTACCTGAGCCCCGAGGCCGGGCGCGTGCTGGATCGCCTTGGCGTCCTGAAGATCCTGGATGGGAGCGGCGCGGTTCCGCTCGCGGGAATGCGCATCACCGCGCCGGACGGCACCGCACTCACGGGACGATATGCGAGCGTCGGTGCGTTCCGTCCGTATCGTGAGCACGCCATGGGCGTCTCGCGCGCCACCCTGGATGGCGCGCTGGTGGATCGCGTTCGCGCGCTGCCCGTCGACTTCCACGACGGTGTGCGCGTCACCGACCTGGTGATGCAGCGTGGCTGCGTGGCGGGTGTCGATACCGTCGATCGGACCGGCGCCGCGCGGACGTTCCGGGCGCCCCTCATCGTGGGCGCCGATGGTCGGGCGTCGACGGTCGCCGAGCGGCTCGGCTGTCGACATCCCCACCGCCTCTCGCGCATGGCGCTGGTCACGTACGTCTCGGGGCTCGACGACTGTCGTGACTACGGGGAGATCTACGTCGACCCGCCGGACTATGGCATCCTCAATCCGCTGGCGCCAAGGCGGATCAACGTCAGCCTCGTCGTGCCGCTCGCCGACGCGGCGCCGTGGAGCGATCGGCTCGAGGATTTCTTCGTGGCGCGCGTCCGGCAGCTTCCGTACCTCGCGCGCCGGCTGGCCGGCGCCCGGCGCGAGGCGCCGCTGCAGGCGATGGGACCGCTCGCATATCGTGTGAGCACGCCGCGCCAGCGCGGCGTCCTCCTCGTGGGCGACGCCGCCGGCTTCTACGATCCGTTCACCGGCGAGGGAATCTACACGGCGCTCCGCGGCGCCGAGCTGGCGGCGGAGGCCATCGTTCACGCCGTGAAGACGGGCGACGTGGTCGCCGGCGCGCCGGCCGCCTACGAGCGCGCTCGCCGCGCGGCCTTCGGGGACAAGCAGCGCGTGACGCGCGGACTCCAGCTGTTGATCGCGCACCGCGGTCTCGCCAATGCGGCGGCGCGCTGGCTCGCGCGGCGGCCGTCCGCGCTCGCCGCGCTGCTTGGTGTCATCGGGGACTTCGTGCCGCCCCGTGCGCTGGTCGGTTTGACCTGGGCGGCCCTGAGATGACCGCGCAGGTCCCAGACGCTCCGACGCTTCTCTGATCCCGTGTGCTAGGCTCGGGGCCGCCATGGCGTCGCGCTCGGACAACCTGCCGCGTCGATTCGCGAAGATCTACACGGCGGCCATCACCGACGTCCTGGACGAGCTCGGCCTCCTGCGACAGACGCTGCCCCACGCCATCGAGCCGCTGACGCCGGACATGCGCATGGCGGGCTACGCCTTCACCGCCCGGGGACGCGCCCACCGTGGCACGCCGCGCGACCGCGACGCCACGCTGCGCCGATTTCTCGGCATGCTCGGCGCTGTGCCGGCGGAGTCCGTGCTGGTGCTGGCGGCGAATGACAACGAGGCGGCGCATTTCGGCGAGCTGTCGGCCGAGTGGTTCCGCGCCCGCAAGGTGCGCGGTGCGGTCATCGACGGCAGCACGCGCGACGCCGCGTCCATCATCCGCGCGCGCTTTCCGACGTTCGTGCGGTACCGCACGCCCCAGGATTCGGTCCCGCGGTGGCGCGTGAGTGACTGGGGTCAGCCGCTCACGATGGGCGGCGTGCGGATCACGCTCGGCGACGTCGTGGTGGGCGACCTCGACGGTGTCGTCGTCGTCCCGCGCCGTGTCGCCCACGAGGTGCTGCAGCGGTGCGAGCGCCTGGTCGGCACCGAAGGCAAGGTGCGCCTGGCCGTGCGCCGCGGCATGCCGCCGCTGCAGGCCTACGAGAAATTCGGCGCGTTCTAGCTCGCTAGCGCCGGCGGCGGGCGGGACGGGCGGAGGCGGCGGGGGGGTCGTCGGTGGCGGGGACGGCGCCGAGACCGGCGACCTCCTGGAGACCCGCCTGCTTGAGCGGGCGGTTGACGCGGTCCCGGATCCACTTGCCGTCCCACCACTCGAGCGGCGTCACCGAGGCGCCGGCGACGAGCACCTCGAAGTGCAGATGATCGCCGATGGCGAGGCCGGTGGCACCGGTGCGGCCGAGCGGCTGTCCCTTGCTGACCTTGTCGCCGGGCTTCACGTCGATCGACGAGAGGTGAGCGTAGAGCGTCTGCAGCCCGAGCCCGTGATCCACGATCACCGTGTTGCCATAGATCGTGAGCGGTCCCGTGAACGCGACCACGCCCGCGTTCGAGGCCGGCACCGCCGACTGCTTGGTGGAGGCGAGGTCGTAGCCGTAGTGCACCTGCTTGTCGACCTCGCGACCGTCGTAGACGTACGTGCGGGTCTCGGCGAAGTTCGAGAAGACCTTCGTGTTGCGCGGCTGCACGAACGGCCCTTGCCACAGTGGCTGATCGGCAGTGCGCTCGCCGACCTTCAGCTTCTCGTTCTCCGCCTGCCTGCGCTGGTCCCGGTTGATGACGAGAAAGCCGTCGATCAGCGGCTGCGAGGGCGGCCGCTGCGGCAGGAGCTCGGGGACCTTCGCCTGGAGGAACGCCTCGCTCAGCTTGATCGTGTCGCGGGGGAACGCCCGCGGCTTGAGCTCGGCGGGGACACCGCGCGAGGTGACGTTGCCGGCCTCGTCACGCGCCGTGATCGCCATGGGTGTATTGCTCGAGAAGTCGGCGGGGAGCGCAATCAGCGCCACGCGTGCGTGCTTGTCGGGCGCGCCGTAGGCGTAGCTCGGGAACGCACGCGGCCCGACGGTGACGTCGGTCCGGACGGCCTCGTCGACACGGAACGCCACCAGGGCGGCGCCACCGGGCGAAACGTAGCGCGTGGCACCGAGGATCTCGAGCTTCGGCGGCGTCAGGTCGATGGTCACCGGCACGGTGGCGACGGCGCGCGCCGTGCCGCGCAGTGGCCGCCAGAAATCGTCACGCGACCACACCTCGAGGGTGGCGCCGCCCTCGTGCAACCCGAGCGCCGCCGTTTCGAACGTCACCGGCACGTCGGCGCGGGCGCCGAGCGGGGCGTCCTGCCTGAAGACCGTCACGGGCTTGCCGTCCTGCACGATGCGAACCTCGGCGCCGGCGACGTTGCCGCGCGCGGCGGCGAGTGACAGCGTCAACGCCGGCTTGTGGCCGATGGCCTTCGGCGCGGTGAGCGTGGCGCGCACGCCGGGCACCGACTGACGCCACGCGAGATAGGAGATCGGCGCGACAATGGCGATGACGAGCAGGACGACGAGAATCACCCACGGCCTGATACGGGACCGCTGCGGCACGACGGGCATCATACCATTGACACCCCTCAGACCCACCGATAGATTGGCCCGGTGTCCTCTGTCTGGCTGATTCCCGCTCTTCCTCTCCTCGGCGCGCTCGTCAACATGGTGTTCGGCCGGGCCATCGGACGCCGCGCACACTGGGTCGCCGTGCCGGCGGTGGCCGGCGCCTTCATCCTCGCGTGCGCCGTCTACGCCCGGGCGCGGACGGAGCCGCTCACGACCACGCTCTTCTCGTGGATCGTGGCCGGCGATTTCGAGGCGAGCGTGACGGCGCTCGTCGATCCGCTCAGCGCCGTGATGCTGCTGGTGGTGACCGGGGTCGGCCTGCTCATCCACATCTACTCGATCGGCTACATGCACGACGATCCGGGCTACGCCCGGTACTTCGCGTACCTGAACCTGTTCCTGTTCTCGATGACGATGCTCGTTCTGGCGAGCAACTTCCTCCTTCTCTATGTGTTCTGGGAAGCGGTCGGCCTCTGCTCATATCTCCTGATCGGCTTCTGGTACGAGCGCGACTCCGCCGCGAACGCCGGCAAGAAGGCGTTCATCGTGAATCGCGTGGGCGACGTCGGCTTCGGGCTGGCCATCATGTGGATCTGGACGGCGCTCGGCACGCTCGACTACGCGGCCGTGTTCCAGAACGCCGAGACGCTGGCGCCGGCCGCGGCCACCGGCATCGCGCTCCTGCTGTTCATGGGCGCCTGTGGCAAGTCGGCCCAGGTGCCGCTCCACGTCTGGCTGCCCGACGCCATGGAAGGCCCGACGCCGGTGTCGGCGCTGATCCACGCGGCGACCATGGTGACGGCGGGCGTCTATATGGTCGCGCGCAGCCACGTCATCTTCGAGCGCTCCGGCGTGGCGCTCGACGTCGTGATGTGGACGGGCGTGGTGACGGCCCTCTTCGCGGCCAGCGTCGGCCTCGTGCAGACGGACATCAAGCGCGTGCTCGCCTACTCCACGGTGAGCCAGCTCGGCTACATGTTCGCTGGCGTCGGCCTCGGCGCCTACGCCATCGGCATCTTCCATCTCCTCACGCACGCCTTCTTCAAGGCGCTGCTGTTCCTCGGCGCCGGCTCGGTGATCCACGGGCTCGGCGGCGAGCAGGATCTCCGCAAGATGGGCGGGCTCGCGCCGCGCATGGTGATGACGACGATCACCATGACCATCGGCGCCGCCGGCCTCGCCGGCTTCCCGGGGCTGGCCGGGTTCTTCTCCAAGGACGAGATCCTCGCGGCGGCGTTCCATGCGAACCGCGCGGTGTGGGGCCTGTTGCTGCTCGGCGCATTCATGACCGCGTTCTACACGTTCCGGATGATCTTCCTCGCTTTTCTCGGGGCGCCGCGGATGTCGAAGGAAGTGGCACACCACGTCCACGAGTCGCCGCCCACGATGACCGTCCCGCTCGTCGTGCTCGCACTCCTCACCATCATCGCGGGCTGGGTCCTCGGGGTGCCGTCCGAGGACGGCACACGCTTCCAACGGCTGCTTGCGCCCGTGTTCGGGCTTCACGCGGGCGAGCACGAGGGCGCCACCGCGATCATGCTCCTCGTGCTCTCGGTCATCGTCGTGTTCGCCGGCATCCTGCTCGCATGGTTCCTCTACGGCGCCGGCCCGGTGCGCGCGGACGAGCTTGGCCGCCCGCGCACGGTGCTGCACCGTGTCCTGCTGAACGCCTGGTACGTCGACTGGCTCTATGACCGCGTGGTCGTGCGGCCGCTGTTCGTGCTCTCGGAGTTCTTCGCGCAACTCTTCGACACACGCGTGGTGGACGGCGCCGTGAACGGCCTCGGCCGGGTGGTGGTGGCCTGGGCGCAAAGCCTGCGCCGGCTGCAGACGGGCTACGTCGTCAATTACGCGCTGACCATGCTGGCCGGCGCCGTCGCCATCGTCGGCTTCCTCCTCGCGCGATGACGGGCCTGCCCGTCGGCCTGCTGAGCCTCGTCACCTTCCTGCCCGCGCTCGGCGCCGTCGTGCTGTCGCTGGTGCCGCGGCGCCACGCGACCGCGCTGCGCGGCGGAGCGCTGGGCATCAGCCTGGCCACGTTCGCGCTCTCGTTGCCCCTCCACCTGCGATTCGACGGCGACAGCCCCGACTTCCAGTTCGACGAGGCCCTGCGCTGGCTGCCGAGCCTCGGCGCCGACTATCACATCGGCATCGACGGCATCAGCCTCCTGCTCGTGCTTCTCACCACCTTCCTCACTCCGATCGCGCTCGCCTCCGCCTGGCAGGCGATCGAGGAGTCGACGAAGGAATTCGTGATCGCCATGCTGGTGCTGGAGACCGGAATGCTCGGCGTGTTCGTCGCCCTCGATCTCTTCCTCTTCTTCGTGTTCTGGGAGGCGATGCTGATCCCGATGTACTTCATCATCGGGGTCTGGGGCGGCGCCAACCGCGTCTACGCGGCCATCAAGTTCGTCCTCTACACCATGGTCGGTTCGGCGCTCATGCTGGTGGCCA
>Ga0075421_100000940_pt1 | contig 32717 bp, 25 predicted proteins | sample SoiMetdeltSBSDD5_FD_75292 | JGI IMG/M metagenome (GOLD analysis project Ga0075421, IMG submission 75292) | Bulk soil microbial communities from a Populus tree surrounding site in Tennessee, USA - Soil MetaG P. deltoides SBSDD5 | ecosystem: Environmental > Terrestrial > Soil > Tree plantation... | reverse complement strand
GCGGCTCTGGGTGTTCGACCTGCACACGCAGGCGCTCCTCTACGAAGAACTCGTCGCACACGGCAAGGGAAGCGGCGAGAACCTGGCGACACGCTTCTCGAACGAGCCGGACTCCTTGCAGTCGAGCCTTGGACTCTTCCTAACGGAAGATACCTACATTGGCAAGAACGGGTACTCGCTGCGATTGCGAGGCCTCGACCAAGGCTTCAACGACCGCGCCTACGAACGTGCGATCGTCATGCATGGTGCGCCTTACGTGAGCGACGAGGTCGCGCGCAGCAACGGCCGCCTCGGGCGCAGCTGGGGATGCCCGGCCCTGCGCGAAGGCGTGGCACGGGCCGTCATCGATCGGGTAAAGCGCACCGGCCTTCTCTTCGCCTACTATCCCGACGCGGCGTGGCTCAAGTCGTCGAAATATCTAAGCGATTGCGGTACCGCCCAGACCGCGACGAACTGACAAGCAGACTCAAACAACAGCTCCCACGTGGGTCACCTCGATGTGTGCACCCGACCTCGGCCTCTTTGCCGCGACGGACGTATCATTGAGTGCACGCCCGATTTCGAATGCCACCACGTATCTTCATCAGTTACCGGAGAGACGATGCGGCGGGCGATGCTGGCCGCCTCGCCGATCACCTGATCCGACGCTTTGGCAGGAATCAGGTGTTCCTCGACATCGATACCATCGATCCGGGCACCGATTTCGTGCGAGTGCTCCACAAGTCCCTGCAGGAGACAGCGGCGGTGCTCGTCGTGATCGGACCGCGATGGACGTCGGCACTCGCCGCCAACGGTGCCCGCAGGCTCGACGATGCCAACGACTTCGTTCGTCTCGAGGTCGAGACATCGCTGGAGCGGAACATCCCCGTCGTCCCGGTTCTCGTTCAGGGCGCCTCGATGCCGCGCGCGGAGGACCTGCCGGCGCCCCTGGCATCGCTCGCCAACCGTCAGGCAGCGACGCTCGATCACGCAGAATTCCACGATGACGCCGAGCGTCTGTGCGAACGCCTCGCGACGCTGCTCGGGGTGAATGCGCCAACGACGGAATCACGACTGCGACGATGGTGGCCAGCGGCAGTGGTGTTTGGTGTGATAGCCCTGGGACTGATCGGATACGTTGCCCTGCGGCCGTCGGCCCAGGAGCCCGCCATAACCGACACGTCCGGGAACGGCCCTAACGGCGCGGTGAACGTCTCTGATAAGACCGCGCCTGTCGACGCAGGAAATCAGACGGCTCGCGCGCAAGAGTTATTGGCCACGGCGTCGGCGCAACGTCAACGGAACCAGTTCGCGGAGGCGCTCGCGACGTTGAAGGGTGCTCGTGAACTGGCGCCCACGTCCACGTCAGTTCGACAAGCGCAGGATGACGTGGCGATGGAGTGGATCCGCGAGGGCAGGGTCGAGGACGGTAAGGGATCGTTCGGCGAGGCGATTGCTCCAGCGCTTGCAGTCGTCGACGCGTCGCTTCCGTCCGCGACCGGCGCGCGACGTGCCGACCTGCTCGCACACACCGGATGGGCCACCTTCCTGCTGTGGCGCGACGGGGATAGACGATTGAACCCGTCGGACAAGTATCGAGAAGCCTTGTCGGTCGATCCCGGAAATCCCTATGCCAATGCCATGCTGGCGCACTGGATCCTTTTTCAGGACCACGACAAGGTTCCCGACGCGAAGAAGCTCTTCGACACGGCCATCCAGTCCGGACGAGCGCTCGACGCTGTCCGCATCCTGCAATGGGCTGCTTATAGCAACGCGGGCACAAATGAAGCGAACGCCGAGCGAGTGCGGTTGGCCGACGCCATGCGCCGGGGAAACGAACGGCTCGATGCGAGACAGGCGCAGGCGTTGTGGGGGCCGTACTACTTTGCGACCCCACCCACCCGCGAACAGGATCGCCAAGTATTGCTCGATGCCTTGCCGCCGGACGACCACATCAGCACGTTGGGCTGGTCCTTCCACGACTACGCTGCCAAGGACGAATTCCGCCGCCGCACGATCCGATTCTACGTAGCGCTCTTGCACGAGAAGGCCGGCCGGACGGACCAGGCGGTCACCGAGTTGCGAGCGCTCAACGACGAGTTGGCGGCAGCCGGACTCACCGGGTCGCTGCGGCAAGCGGTTGCGGCGACGCTCAAGCGCCTGCAACCGGGCAAGGCAGGCCGCGGGCCGCGTCCACTATAGACTTTGAACTCACTTTTGACCCTTTGACCTTTGACTTTGCGCGGGGGTGTGAGATGCAGGTGAGAGGCCTCGGTTCGGCAATTGTCGTCATGGGAGCACTGCTGACGGTTCCGGACGCGCTCGCGCACCACAGCTTCGCGCCGCACTTCGATTCCAGCAAGCCGGCGAATATCTCAGGCACGGTCACTCAGTACGAGGCGCGCAACCCGCATAGCTACCTGCATATCGCTGCCGTCGACGAGAACGGCAGAACGCGTGAGTACGTGTGCGAATCGCATGGCGTCACGCAGCTGACGCGCAACGGCATCAAACCTGACATGTTCAAGGCGGGCACGAAGGTTCGTGTCACCGGTTCGATGTCGCGGCACAGTCCGTACATGTGTTTCTTCGACAACGTCGAATTCGACGACGGGCGCAAGTTGAACGTCAACGGTCCGCGGGGAACATCGCCCTCGGCGGCAGCGCCGACGCTGGCAAAGCGCAAGGACATCTTCGGCACCTGGCTGCTGGCGCCGATCCCGAACAGAAGCACGAGCGGCCCTCAGCCGATGATGCAGTCCCTGACCCCGGCAGGTGAAAAGGCGGTCGCCAGCTACGATCCGTTCAAGGACGACCCGACCTTCCGCTGCGACCCTGTGGCAGTCCGTCGCGTCTGGGGTGCGCCCGGTACACCGCTCGAAATCGTGCGTCAGGGTGACGATGTCGTGCTCCATCACGAATGGATGGACGTTCGCCGCGTGATCCACATGAACATGAAGGAGCATCCCAAAAATGGCCCGCGCAGCTCGCTCGGTCACTCGATTGGCCGCATGGAAGGGGACACGCTCGTCATCGAAACCGCGAACTACTCGAAAGGCGTGCTGAACCAGTACGTCGAGCAATCGGGCCAACCGACGAAGGGACTGCTCCACTCCGCCGCGCTCACCTCGGTCGAGCGGCTGCATCTCGACGCCGCGCGTCAGCGCCTCGTCGTCGAGATCGACCTGACCGATCCCGAATACTTCAAGCAGTCGTTCCCGCGTTCGACGAATGAGTATGCGCCGTCGGACCTGAAGATCGAGCCGTTCAACTGTTCACCCGAGGGCGTGACCGGCACGATACGAAAGTAACCGCCCCGGTAGTGGCGATTCCATGTGTTGGAAAACCCGCGGTCTCGCGTTTTATGGGTACGGGGTCGCCTCGGCCAGCTCAGGGAGGTGACGTTCAGGAGGCCCGACCATGAAATGGGAACAAGCCCTCGAACGCATCAAGAAGGTTGGAAAGAACTTCGCCAACGGCTTTGCGATCAGCGCGCCGGTCGGAGACTGGGCTAAAGGCGCCAAGAACGTTCCCGAGGATGTCGAAACCGTTCAGTTGCTGCTCGAGTACGTCTCGCGAAAACGCGGACACAAAGAGTTCAGTCCTCGTGGCATCGACGGGGATATCGCACGGACGCACGGCAAGTCCAGCACCGTGAAGGCCATCCACGCCTTCCAGCGCAACTTCATGAAGACGTCGGACGGGCTCGTGGAGCCCGAGGGACTCACCCTCAAGAAGCTTCGCGAGGAGGCTCAGGGCTCTACCAATGTCGCCAAATCCGCTGCCCAATCAGTTATGAAGGCGCCGCGGCCGAACGACGGTATGCCGCCCTGGCTCCATCACTTCGATGGCGTCAAGTTTTTCAACCCGCTCTCGCTTCTGCCAGGCGCATCGCCGCAGAAACCCGACTGGATCTCCATAGCTGAGGACGAACTGGGGGAAAAGGAGATCAAAGGCAAGGAGCACAACCCCCGCGTCCTCCAATATCACGCGACTACCGATGGGGCGAAAAAGGATGAAACTCCCTGGTGTGCGAGTTTCGTGAACTGGGTCATGGAGCAGGGCGGGTACGAGGGCACGGACTCGTCGGCCTCGCATTCGTGGAAAAAATGGGGAGACGGGATCCCAAAGCCGGCTGTCGGATCCATCGCGTTCATTGACTGGGGAAAGGTGGATTCGAAAAAAGCCGGCAAGGGTCACGTCGGCTTCGTGGTCGGCAAGACGGCAAAGAACCGGATTGTCCTGCTGGGGGGAAACCAGAGTAACTCGGTCAGGTACACCGCCTTCAAGGAATCGTTGATTCAGACGTACCGAGTCCCCAAGGGCTACAAACCGGACCCGAAGCTCTATGAGCTTCCAATTCTCGAGGTCTCAAAGGACGGGAGCGACTTTAGCGCGACCCGTTAGTCTCACGATATGGCGAAAAGTGTGTTTCACCTCGTTTTCGTGTTCGGCCTGGCAATCGTGGCGTGCAGCCCTAAACCTGAGGCCCCGCCTGTAGCAAACTCGCCGGCGGAGACCAAGCCGGCAGGCAAGGACGTCGACCGCTACACAGTCGACGAAGGTGGCCGTCGTCAAACCCTGGAGGTAAGTAAGCAGACCGGGAACGCCGTCGACGTCGTCATCACCGTCGACGGGGCGTGCTCGCGTCGGGAGACGGGATCAGCCGTGGAGGACTCGACCGACGGGGACAGCGATGTCGAAGTTGATCCTGATGGCGAGGGACATCCAACCGACGCGTTCTCGCTGAAACTCCGCGACGAGTGTTCCGTTGGGATCCGGCTTGCCGCGCCTGAGCGGGAGTACGCCTGGCTGAGCGAATCGGACTGCAAGTCGAGTTGTCCTTTGAGCGAGGAACCGATGACGCGCAAATGAAGACAGTCGGTCGGCCGCTTGCGTACGCCTGGCGCGCGCGTGGCGGAAAAGCTTGAGCGTCGCGCATGCTGCTGCAGCATCTTGTTGAAACGAGTTCCTCGGTCGCCGCGGCGAGCAGCAGACTCGCGAAGATCGGCTTGCTCGCGGACCTCCTCCGCCACCTCGCAGCGGACGAGATTGAGATCGCCATCGGCATGCTCTCGGGCGAACCGCGTCAGGGACGTATCGGGATTGGCTATGCGACGCTGTGGGCTGCCAAGGATTCTCCAGCAAGCGAGACGCCCGGCTTGCCCCTCCTCGCCGTCGACGAAGCGTTCACACAGATCGCCGCGATCAAGGGGGCAGGCTCTTCGGCAGCGCGCAATGAACGTCTTCGCGTTCTCCTTCGTCAGACCACCCGCGGCGAGCAGGATTTCATCGTCCGTCTTCTGACCGGGGAGTTGAGGCAGGGGGCGCTCGAAGCCGTGTTGGTGGATGCCGTCGCGAAGGCGAGCGGCATCGGCGCGCCCGCCGTGCGACGGGCGATGATGATGGCCGGCGCGCTCGCGCCGGTGGCCAAGGCCGTGCTCCTCACTGGCGAGACCGGCCTCGCAGGATTCGGCATCCAACTGTTTCAGCCAGTTCAGCCGATGTTGGCGCAGCCCGCAACAGACGTCGAAGAGGCGCTCAGTCAACTCCATGAGTCTTCGCTCGAGTGGAAGCTCGATGGCGCCCGCATCCAGGTCCACAAGCGTGGCGGCGAAGTCGCAGTCTTTTCACGCAACCTGCGCGACGTCACACCTGCCGTTCCAGAAGTGGTCGACGCCGTTCGCGGGCTCGACGTGCGCGAGGCGATCCTGGACGGCGAAGTGATCGCGCTGCGGTCAGACGGAGCGCCGCACCCTTTCCAGGTGACGATGCAACGGTTTGGAAGAAAGCTGAACGTCGAGAACATGCGATCGGAGATTCCGCTGACGCCGTTCTTCTTCGATTGCCTGTACACGGACGGTGAGTCGCTGGTCGACGCTTCCCAGGAGTCGCGTATTACGCGGCTGAACATGGTCACGCCGTCACTCGTCGTGCCCATGCTCCTGCGCCCGACGCACGAGAGTGCACAGCGATTCCTCGACGAAACGCTGCAACGTGGGCACGAAGGCGTCATGGTGAAAGCGCTCGGCGCCGAGTACGCCGCGGGCCGTCGCGGCCAGCAGTGGCTCAAGGTCAAGATCGCCCGCACGCTCGACCTCGTCGTGCTCGCGGCCGAATGGGGCCACGGCCGCCGCACGGGCTTTCTCAGCAACCTCCATCTCGGCGCACGCGACCCCGAGCACGGCGGATTCGTCATGCTGGGAAAGACGTTCAAGGGACTGACCGACGAGATGCTGGCGTGGCAGACGGACAAACTGCGCACGCTGGAGATCAGTCACGATCGGCATACGGTCTTCGTCCGGCCAGAGCTGGTCGTCGAAATCGCGTTCAACGAGGTGCAGGAGAGCCCGCAGTATCCGGGCGGCCTGGCGCTACGCTTCGCGCGCGTGAAGGGTTACCGGCAGGACAAGTCGGCGGCAGACGCGGACACGATCGAGGCCGTTCGCAATATCTATCTGCGATCGGTGTCCACGAGCTGGTCATCCAGCTTCCCTAGACCAGAGACCGGAGGCTGAGCCAGGATGACGCGAGAGCAACGACAGGAGGTGGTCACGAGCAGGGCGCTGCACTGAAGGAGTTCGACGTACCTCGCCAACAACGCCACCTCAAACTCGCGTCGCGAATCTGCCACGCCCCGTTCGAGGCACGCTCGAGCGTCGCATCGTATCGGCGTCCTCGCACGGAGTCGTCAGGAATTCCATCGACGACCACTGTCATGCGATAACGACTTGGCCGCTCACCAGTGCCGCTAATCGACCAGATCGCATCGCGGCCCAAGCCTGAGTTGATGAATCTGCCCAGGATCTGGACGGGATCATCTGTCCACTGTTGCCCGTCGGAATGGGCAGCCTCGAGTTGCCGATTGAACGACTCCGGGTCCAGTCTCTGCGACTCTGACAATGGGATCTCAAGCAAGTCAACTGCAACGTCACGAGATGCGTTGTTTGCCTTGCATGCGGCCAGCAGTGAAAGTACGCTGGCGAGCGTAACGGTGGCGAGCCGACGGGAATCACCGACCAAGTCCCAGCTCCGTTCGCATCGAGGAAATCGCGTCGTACAAGCTGTCTCCTGGGCACACCGTTGCGGCGCCCCCGCGTATGACCTCTTTGTGCATCAACAAAGCGTTGATGCCACTATATTGCGCCCTCAGTGCAGTGATCAATTCCCTCAACGCTCGTAGCTGATTCGTCGGGGCGCTGTCCGACGAGAGCCAATCGTCGGCATGGTGGTAGTCGCCCTGGAGAACGATACCGATCGCTCCCCAATCCGGGTCATTGAGGGGCCCGCTAGTCAACCCCGTGCCCGCGTGACTCCCCATGATCTCCAGGGGCCGCCCTTCGAGGACTTTTCCGCTCTGATCGATGAAGAAGTGATATCCGATAGCCGCGTACCCTCTGCCCTGCTCTCTGCGTTCATTGACCTTGATGCTTTCGTCGTTGTCCGTATGGTGAATCACGATCGTCGTCAAAACCTGCGCCAACGGCCATGCGGTGTTGTAGTAGATGACTTCATTCGACCAAATGGGTTCACCCGCGCCCCACTCCTTGCGGGTTTGGACGCGCACCGAACCAATGCTCAAGTTCGTATGCCCCCAGGGTGCCCTCGTGACGACGCTCCTCGCTGCGGTCCCGCCATCAGGAGAGTCAGCAGGGGGACTCCAGTCCTCCGGTCTTGTGGCAACCGTAAAGTATCGAGGGGGTAATTGTCCCTCAATGATCTCCTCGGGCATGTCGTAAGAAGTCGGTGGTATGTGGATGATCCCGGGACTCGCCGAGGCGCTGAACATCCAGTTGTGGCCGTCGCCGGTGGGCCGTCGGCAACCGACGTAGTGACGAAGGTACCAGTTGACCTCCGCTGGTACGAGTGTCTGAAAGTTCGCAAAGACCAACGCCTGCTCACTGATACCGAAGCGGCGCGCCAGGCTGGACCACGAGTCTCCATCTCGTACCCGGTACGAAGTTCCATGCTGGACTTTCCAGCTTCTAGAGACCGGTAGGACAGGCCTACGTTCGATTGGCATGGCACGTCCTCTGAGACCGCAGATGTGTGGGACGTTCTCGCACGAAGATCGGCCACGCGTCGAGTCGGCCGGATTGCAGGCGGGACCTCCACAGGCCGAGACTCATGGCGAAACTGACCCTCGCTCCGCGCCTTATTCCGAGAGCTGTCTCACGCCGCCTTTGAAAGACAAAACGGTAGATCTGGCGAAGTCGAACATTTCGCAAAAAGATTCCGGGCTTGACGGGTCCGCCGGCTACGCCGCGGGCCGCCGTGGGCCGCAGTGGCTCAAGGTCGAGATCATCGGGTTCGGGACCCGGGCCGGGGGCTCGGGACTCGGGACTCGGACACAACTTCACCACGAAGGTCACGAAGCCTCTAGATCATCGTGTCCTTCGTGGCTAAACCTTCGTGGTCTTCTTCGTGGCCTAGAAACTGAACTCCGCCGTGAAGCGCACCATCAGCGGTGTCGCGACCCTCAGCGGCTGCTCATACACGCTCGGCGCCGTTGCCGTTGGCGGCGCATACGTGTTGTTGTAGGTCAGGATGGCGCCGGTGTTGAGCGCGTTATACAGATCCACGCTCAGCATCTTTCGTCCCGACCGTGGCCGAGCCTGAGTTCGCGAGCGATCCCCTTTGGCGACAGAGGACTTACGTGTGTAGCGCCATGGGGTCTTGGGCACGGTTTTGCCAGCCTGGATCGCGGCGGCCGGGCGTAATATGTGCGTCATGCGGGCAACGCGCAACAGACTCCGGGCGACGGGCCGGACGACCCGGCAACACCTCATCATCGGCGCGCTGATGCTGGCGTTCACCACAGCAGTTGCCACACGCGCCGCTTCCCAGACAGCCGCCTCCGGCGGCCGTGACAGTATCAACCCGGACGGCACCACTGCCCTTCACCAGGCAGTTCGGAATAACGACCTTCCAACCGTCGAGGCGTTGATCAAGCGCGGCGCCGACGTGAAAGCGGCGACTCGCTACGGGATCACGCCGATGAATCTTGCTGCGGTGAATGGCAACGCCGCGATCCTGCGGAAGCTCCTCGATGCCGGCGCCGATCCGAACACCGCAACGCCGGGCGGCGAGACCGCCCTGATGACGGCGGCCCGCACGGGCAGTGCCGAGGCAGTGACGCTGCTCCTCGACCGCGGTGCCAACGTCAACGCCAAAGACTCGGTCCGCGCGCAGACGGCGCTCATGTGGGCCGTGACCGAGAAACATCTCGACATCGTGAAGCTGCTCGCCGCGCGTGGCGCGGACGTGAACGCGCACACAGCGATCACGATCCCGAAAGGCGAATATGTGCCCGCGCGGGCGGGTGGGGCATCGGGCGCGGGCATCATCAGGCAGCGCGCGTTGCCGAAGGCGGATGGAGGAATGACGCCGCTGCTGTTCGCCGTTCGCGACGGCAATACCGACATGGTGCGGCTGCTACTGGAGCTCGGGGCCAATCTCGAGCAAACGTCCGGTAATCACACGTCGCCGTTACTCATCGCGCTCTTGAACGGACAGGTCGGGCTCGCAACGGAGCTCCTCGAGAAAGGCGCCAACCCCAATGCCGCGGACGACTATCAGCGCGCGGCGCTCTTTGCGGCGATCGATCTCCGCAACTTCAATCACGACAAGTATCCGTTCATGTACGACGACGGCCGCAGCCCGCTGGATCTGATCAAGGCTCTGCTCACGAAGGGCGCGGATCCTAACCTGAGAACCGACACGGTGCCGGTTCACGGACTGATGCAGTTCGATGCGTCGTGGGTCAACTTCGATGGACAGACACCGTTCATTCGCGCGGCGCTGTCCGGTGACATCGAAGTGATGCGCCTCCTCCTCGAGCATGGTGCCGATCCAAATATCGCGACGGCGCAGGGATCGACTGCGCTGATGGCAGCCGCCGGTATCAACTGGATTCCGGCTCAGACATACAGCCACCCGGAAGCAGACTACGTCGAGGCGGTCAAGCTGTGCCTCGATCGCGGCGGCAACGTGAACGCGACGAATTCGCTCGGCCTCGCCGCGATACACGGAGCCGCGAACCGCGGATGGGTGTCGGTGATCCAGATACTCGCCGACCATGGCGCCAAGCTCGACGTGAAAGACAACGCCGGCAGGACGCCGATGACGTTCGCGGAAGGAATCTTTCTTGCGGTGCGCCCGCCGGTTGCGAAGCCGGAAGCGATGGCGTTGCTGAAGAAGTTAATGGGCAGTGAGGTCGTTACCCAGTAGTGTCCGGCTTTAGCCGGACCCAACTCGCAATATGCAGCGAACCCTTCTTGTCAGCCTCCTCGCCTTCATCGCCGTGGGGGCGTCCGTCATCGCGCAGCGACCTCCCGTGCAGCAACCTGCGCCGGCGTCCGACCTGGCCTATTTCGCCGGCCCATCGCAAAAGGCGATACTCGATCAGTATTGCGTCACGTGTCACAACGAGCGGCTGAAGACCGGCGGTCTCGCGCTCGATACGCTGCCGCTCAACCGGCTCGGCGAAACCAACGCCGAAACGTGGGAGAAGGTGGTTCGCAAAGTTCGGGCAGGTCTTATGCCGCCAGCGGGTGCGAAGCGGCCCGAGCGCGGATCGCTTGATGCCTTCGCGAAATCGATCGAGGACTCGATCGATCACTTCGCCGCCAACAACCCGAATCCTGGTCGGGCACCGCTCCACCGCATGAACAGGGTCGAGTACGCCAACGCGATACGAGATTTGCTCGCCCTCGAGGTGGACTCCACCACGCTGCTCCCCGCGGACGATTCCAGTCACGGCTTCGACAACATCGCCGACGTGCTCGGCGTGTCGCCGTCGCTGCTCGAGCGTTATGTGTCGGCCGCGGCGAAGATCAGCAGGCTTGCCGTTGGAGAGCGCGATGCCGCGCCGGCCCAGATCACCTACACGGTGAAAGGTGATCTCAGTCAGAACCAGACACTCGAGGGACAATCACCTGGAACCCGCGGCGGCACGACCATCCGCCATAACTTCCCAGTCGATGGCGAGTACCTGATCAAGCTGTCGCTTCTGAAACTCAGTTTTGGTCAGGTCTTCGGTGAGGGCGCCGAGGGTGAAGAGCTCGAAGTCACGCTCAATGGCGAGCGCGTGAAGCTGTTCAAGCTCGATGACGTGCCGATGTTCTTCATGCGGGAGGTGGCCGGTTCGCATCCACCCAGGCCACAACCGACCGATCCGCTCGAGGAGCGGGTGAAGATGACGCCCGACATCCGCCTCGAGTTCCGAATCAGGGTGAAGGCGGGACCGCAGGCAATTGGCGTGGCGTTTCTTCAGAAGAGTTACGCCGCGAACGAAGATCTCGTTCGCCGCCCCGCGTCCAGCACCTACGATGTCTTCATCGGCATGCAGTACGGCTACACGACGGCGCCGCACCTGTCGCGCGTCGTCATCACCGGGCCGTACAACGCGACGGGGCTTGGCGACACGCCCAGCCGTCGCCGGGTCTTTGTGTGCCGTCCGGGCACGGCGGAAGAAACAGCCTGCGCTCGGCAGATTATCTCGACACTCGCACGCAGAGCGTTCCGGCGCGCGGTGAACGACAGTGACGTCGCGTCGCTGCTCGCCTTCTATCAGCAGGAGCGCGAGAGGACGGGCAACTTCGAAGCTGGCATCGAGATGGCGGTACGTCGAATCCTCGCCGACCCGGAATTCATCTTCCGATTCGAGCCGACACCCGCTGGAGTTGCTGCCAACACGCCGTACCGAATCAGCGATACCGAGCTGGCGTCGCGCCTGTCCTTCTTCCTCTGGTCGACGATACCCGACGATGAGCTGTTGAAGCTGGGAATCGAGGGCAAGCTGCACGAGCCGGCGGTACTCGAGACGCAGGCGCGCCGGATGCTCGCGGATCCCAAAGCGCGCGCGCTCGTCACCAACTTCGCAAACCAGTGGCTGTACCTGCGCGAGTTGAAGAACGCGAATCCGGACGTCACCGTCTTTCCCGACTTTGACGACAACCTGCGCCAGGGATTTCAGCGCGAGACGGAGATGCTCTTCGAAAGCGTCCTGCGCGAGGATCGATCGGTGCTGGACCTTCTCGAGGCCAACTACACGTTCGTGAACGAGCGGCTGGCCAGGCACTACGGGATTCCGAATGTCTACGGCCCGGACTTCCGCCGCGTGCCGGTACCTAACGAGGCCCGGCGCGGTCTTCTGGGACACGGCAGCCTGCTTCTCGTCACGTCCAACGCGAATCGCACGTCACCCGTCATCCGCGGCAAGTGGATCCTCGAGAACCTGATCGGCAGCCAGGCGCCGCTGCCGCCGCCCGACGTGCCGCCGCTCGAGGAGAAGCCGACGGCCGCCGCACGGTCGGTGCGCGAGCGCATTGAGCAGCATCGGGCCAACCCGGCCTGCGCCGGCTGTCACAAGATCATGGACCCGATCGGGCTGGCGCTCGAGAACTTCGACGCCATCGGCCGCTGGCGCACGACCGACGAGGGGGTCGCGATCGATGCCTCTGCGCAACTGGTCGATGGCACCACGATCGACGGACCCGCGAGCCTGCGTAAGGCGCTGCTGAACCGATCGGACTCATTCGTCACGGCGATGACGGAGAAGCTGCTCATGTACGGCATGGGCCGCGAGATCAAGTACTACGACATGCCCGCGGTGCGCGGCGTCGTGCGCGACGCCGCCGGTAAGCGCTATCGCTTCTCGGACCTCGTGCTCGGCATCGTCAAGAGTGCCCCGTTTCAAATGCGAATGATCGAAAGCGACGGCAGTAGAGCGCGGGCTTTAGCCCGCGCGGATCGATAACGGAGCCAATCATGTCGTTCATCACGAAGAAGTACCTGCCGCGCCGCACGTTCCTGCAGGGGATGGGTGTCACGCTGGCGCTGCCGCTGCTCGACTCAATGATTCCCGCGGGCACGCGGCTGGTGCGTACGGCTGCCCTCCCCAAGAGCCGCTTCTGCGGCATTTACGTGCCGCACGGCGCGACGATGGACAAATGGACGCCCGCGAAGGAAGGCGCCGGCTTCGAATTCACCGAAACGTTGAAGCCGCTCGAGAAGCTGCGCGATCGCCTCACCATCGTCAGCAACCTGGCCCATCCGATGGCGGGCGGCAAAGGATCCGACGCGGGCGCCGACCATGCCCGTTCAGCGGCGGTGTTCCTGAGCGGGGCGCATCCCGAGAAGGGCACCGTGCACGGCGGCAAGACCATCGACCAGGTGCTCGTGGATCACATCGGCCAGGAGACGCCGCTTCCGTCGATCGAGGTCTGCATCGAAGAAGTGGCGCTCAATTGCGGCGCTGGCTACGGGTGCGCATACTACAACACCATCTCGTGGCGGAACGATACGCTGCCGCTGCCGATGGAAAACAGTCCGCAGGTCGTCTTCGAGCGGCTGTTCGGCGACGGCACGAACGCGGCGCAGCGGCTTTCTCGAAAACAACAGGACCGCAGCATCCTCGACGCGGTGACCGACAAGGTCGCGCGCCTGCAGACCGGACTCGACTCCGGCGATCGCGCGCGACTGGGTGAGTATCTCGACAACGTCAGGGAAATTGAGCGGCGCATTCAGAAGGCGGAAAAACAATCGGCCAGCAACCCCGATGTGCCCGAAGCGCCCGTCGGTGTCCCCGAGGCATTCGAGGATCACATCAAGCTGATGTTCGACCTGCAGGTGCTGGCGTATCAGGCTGAGATCACGCGCATCTCCACGATGATGTACGCGCGCGATACGAGCGGCGCCACCTACCCCGGCAGCGGCGTGCGCGACGGGTTCCACACCGCTTCGCACCATTCGAACGCCCGCGCGCGCATGGATTCATTCGCGCTCATCAATCGCTATCACGTGCAGATGCTCGGCTACTTCCTCGAGAAGCTGGGCGCCACGCCGGATGGCGACGGCAGCCTGCTGGATCACTCGGTCGTGCTCTACGGCAGCAGCATGAGCAACGGCAACCAGCACGATCACGATCCGCTGCCGATCGTCGTGGCTGGCGGCGCATCGGGACAGCTCAAGGGCGATCGCCATCTCCTGTTCCCGGCGCACACGCCGATGTCGAACTTGATGCTGTCGCTGCTCGACAAGCTCGGAGTGCGTCAAGGCAGCTTTGGCGACAGTACCGGGAAGCTAGAAATCTGACGCGGGTCGGTGCGAACCTTCGCACTCTCACCGCAGTTGACTCGGCGTGGCCACCAGGCGTATTACCGTGTCCACTGACCCGCATCTCGCCACGTTCGTGCGATCCTCGTAAGTCGGCGGCGGTAACGACTCATTCTTAAACGGCGTTCGGCGCTCTTCGACCTCCACGGTTCATGAAGGGAGCTGCGTATGAAACGTTTGTCGGGCGCCCCGTGCACGCTGGCGTGCGTCGTTCTCGGTGCTCTCTTGATGACGGGCTGCGGTGCCGCGGCCCAGGATCCCAAGGCCCCGGTGGGATTCACCACCTCACCGACCTACATCACCATTGAAAACCGTTCCGGCAACGCGCTCGCCGAAGGCTTGATCGAGCTCGTGCCTTCGGGTGTGCTGGCGCCCTTCCGGCGGGAGCTTCCGCGCCTCGAATCCGGCGCGAAACGAGACATGCCGTACGACCTGTTCACAGGAGCCGGCGGCGCCCGGTTTCGCCCCGGTGCCACCCGGATCAGGGTGGTCCGGATCACGGCCAAGGATATTTCGGGGAAAACCTACACCGTCGAAGCGCCGTTCAACTGAAGGCAGGTAAGTTCAAAGTCTAGACTTTGCAAGTTGGGAAGTAAGTCCAAAGTGCGCCTGGGTTCATCGAACCGCCCGACCGCACTTTTCACTTACCTTCCGACTTTGAACTTTAAACTTTGAACTTGTCCTAGACTGTGTCGGTGAAGTCCCTCGTCATCGCTCTTGCCCTGTTCCTAACTATTCCTTACGCCGCGGCGGCTCAGAACGCGCCGAGCGCCGCGACGACAGTCGCGCTTCCCGCGGAAATACCCCTCTTTCCTCTGCCTGAAGTGTCGCTCTTTCCGGGCGTGACCCGTCCGCTCCTGATCTTCGAGCCGCGCTACCGTGAGATGGTCGCCGATGCCCTGAAAGGCAACCGTGTCATCGGCATGGTCATGCTGCAGCCGGGATACGAGAAGGACTACGAAGGACGGCCGCCGGTCCGTGACATCGGGTGCGCTGGCACGATCGCCGAATACCAGCAGCTGCCCGATGGCCGATACGTCATCCTGCTTCGCGGCCTGACGACGTTTCGCGTCCTCAGCGAGGATCAGCGCAAGCCGTATCGCCTGGCGAAGGTGCAGGCGCTGCCTGAAGTACTGAAGAACGAGGAGCTCGGCCCCCTGAGCACGGCGCGGGAACGCCTCGCGCAACTGCTCGTCGCCGTGCTTCCTCTCGACGCGGAACCGCCGGACCCCGGGCTCGATGACGCCGAGTTCGTCAACGTGACGGCGCAAAACCTGCGCATGCCCGAGGCCGACCGCCAGGCGCTGCTCGAGCGCACCAGCGTGCTCGCGCGCGCTCGCGCGCTGGTGCAGCGACTGGAGACGCGCTAAGCGCGCGCAAGGTCAAGAGGCAAAAGTCAAAAGTTAGGTACAAGGCAACAGGTACAAGGGAAAAGTACGAGGGCCAGAACCGATGCAGAGAATGCTTGTAGTGGCGTGCGTAGCCGCAGCCGGACTGATCGCACCGAGCCGCGTGTCGGCGCAGGATGTGGCCATCACCAACGCCCGCGTCATCGTGGGGAGCGGCCAGGTGATCGAGTCGGGCACGATCGTCGTGCGCGGCGGCAAGATTGTGTCGGTCACCGCCGGCGCGGCGCCGACGCAAGGCCTGCGCGTCATCGACGCCAAAGGCATGAGCGCCATGCCCGGCTTCATCGACGGTCACAAGCACGTCAACAATTACGACGCCGCGCAGATGAAGTCGCTGATCGAGGCCGGCTACACGACCGTGCTCGCAGGCGGCGGGCCGGCCGAGGCCAACATCGCGTTGCGCGACCGTGTCGAGAAGGGTGAGATCATCGGCCCGCGCGTCATCGCCTCGGGGCAGGTGAACCTGCGGCAGACGCCGGCCGAGGCGCGGGCGGCGATTCAGGCGCTGGCGGCAAAGGGCGTCAAGCATACGGGCGAGATCGGGCTCACACCTGAACCCGCGCCGCCGCAGTCCGAGATCGAGGTTCTCAAAGCCATCGTCGATGAAGCCAAGAAAGTCGGGATACAAGTCAACGTGCACGCGGTCAGCAGTCCGGCGATGGTCGCCGCCATCGACGCCGGCGTGACTCGACTGGTTCACCTGCCAAACAAGGACTTCACGACCTACGACCAGGCGGAGAGGGTGGCGCAGACCGGCTCGATCGTCGCCGGCCTGATTGCCTTCGGCGCACCGAACATCGACACGTTATCGGCCGCGCCTGCCGCGGTGCAGTGGCCAAAGGACAACACCGTGCGCTTCCGCGACGGCAAGCCCTGGCCTGAGGCGATCGCCGGCGCGAACCGCGATCCAAAAGGACGTGCCACCGGCACCGAAGCCGGCTACACCATCGTCAACGCCCGCCGCATCTGGGACGCCGATCCGAACCATCAGACCATCTCGTATTCCACCGACCAGAACGCCGCCGATCTCGTCGTCCTCGAACACGAGCTGAAGTCGTACAGCATCGTGTTCTCGATGGCTGACATTCATCGGATCATCGGACTAAATGCGGCTCGGTATGTCGGCATGGCCGATCAGATTGGGACGCTCGAGGCGGGCAAGCTCGCCGACATTATCCTCATCGACGGCAATCCGACCCTGAATATCTACGAGATGTTGAAGACGAAGGTCGTGGTAAAGGAAGGAAAGGTCGTCGTCGACAAGCGCTAGGTCCGGCTGAAGCCGGACACTACGTACTCGCGAAGTTGGGGTCAACGGATGAGAACACTACGGCTTCTGATCGCTGCCGCTGCCACGCTGATGCCATACCCGGCAATCGCGGCGACGGAAAACTTCATCGTCATCATCGGTGAAAAAAACGTCGGCCACCTGAAGGCGGACGTGCAGGGCGCGCGGGTCGCCATCGATTTCGACTTCAAGAACAACGGCCGCGGCCCGACACTCGTCGAAGCAATCACCCTTGACGCATCCGGGCTCCCGACCGCGTGGGCGATCACGGGTGCCACGACGTTTGGGAGCAAGGTGGACGAGCGCTTTGCGCTGACGGGCAACGCGGCCACGTGGACCGACCCGACGGGCACCGGAAACGCCACGCTCACGGAGCCGAGCATTTACGTCGCTCAAGGCGCGAGTCCGTGGGCGCTCGGCCTCTACACGCGGGCGTTATTGAAGGACGCCGACCGGCGTATGCCGGCGCTGCCCAGTGGAACCCTGCGGCTCGATCAGGGGGAAACACTGACCGTGTCAGGAACTCGCGGTCAGCTGCGGGTGACGGCTTATTCCTTGACCGGAATCAACCTCACTCCGGACTACCTCCTGCTCGATGACCACAACGATCTCTTTGCGTTCGTAACCGCCGACTTCGCCATCGTCCGCGAAGGCTACGAGGCTGAAGACAGGCGCTTACGTGCGCTCGCCGCGAAGATGTCGACTGAAAACTACTCGAACATCGAAAGGGAGGTGGCGCACAGGTACGACGCGCCGGTGCGCATCCGAAACGTTCGCATCTTCGATCCTTCGACGGGCGCGTTGACCGAACCCCGGACCGTCGTTGTGAGCGGAAAGCGCATCGCCGCGGTGGAGCCACTGGACAGCCCGGCCACACCCGGGGAGGTCACAATCGATGGCGCGGGCGGAACGCTCGTGCCCGGGATGTTCGAGATGCACGGTCACCTGTCGCAGGACGATGCGCTGCTGAACGTGGTGGCGGGCGTCACGTCGTTGCGCGACATGGGCAACGACAACGCGGTGCTCGACGCGCTGATTGCGCGCATCGACAGCGGCATGATCGGGGGGCCGCGCGTCACGCGCAGCGGCTTCATCGAAGGCAGGAGTCCCTTCAACGCGAACAACGGAATCGTCGTCGACAGCGAGCAGGCGGCTATCGATGCCGTGCGCTGGTACGGCGCGCGCGGCTACTGGCAGATCAAGGTCTACAACAGCATGAACCCGGCCTGGGTGCCGGCAATCGTCAAGGAGGCACACCGGCTCGGGATGCGTGTCGCGGGACATGTGCCGGCGTTCTCCAATGCCAACGCGATGATCGAGGCTGGCTACGACGAGATCACGCACATCAACCAGTTCATGCTGGGCTGGGTTCTCAAGCCGGGCGAAGACACGCGCACGCTGCTGCGTCTCACCGCGCTCCGGAGATTGCAGGATCTTGATCTCGATGTTGCCGACGTGCAACGAACCGTCAACTTGATGGTCACCCGCAAAGTCGCGATCGATCCGACGCTGAACATCCACGAGGCGCTGACCCAGAATCGTGATGGGCAAACGCCGCCGGGAGCGCCCGACTATCTCGATCACATGCCGATCGGCTATCAGCGCTCGGCGAAGAAGGCAATGACCGACACATCGGCGCCGGGCGATGACAAGGCGTATCGCGACGCCTTCGAGAAAATCCTGGCGACGGTGAAGACGCTCCACGATCGTGGCGTCTTCATCGTGATGGGAACCGACACGGGGGGCTCGTTCACCTTCCACCGCGAGCTTGAGCTCTACCAGCGCGCGGGGATGACACCATCCGAGATCCTGAAACGCGCGACGCTCGGCATGGCGAGCTACATGGGACAAGACCAGCATCTGGGGTCGATCGAGAAAGGGAAGCTTGCCGACTTCTTTCTCATCCCGGGTGACCCGACCAGGGATTTGAAAGCAATCAAGACGATCAGCATGGTGGTCAAGGACGGCACCGTGTACTTTCCAAGCGAGGTCTATCCGAAGTTTGGAATCACGCCCTTTGTCGACGCACCCAAGGTGAGCGGAGCACCCAACCCGGTCGCGACGCCGTGAGTTCCAGTCAGCGAGACGGCCGCGTCTATTTCAACCACGCCTTATCTTGGACGCCTCGAAGTAAATCTGAATCCGGTAGACGGCCTTGGTGCGCGTCTTGATTTCGCCGGTGGTCAGGTCGACTCGCTCGGGAATGAGCTGAATGGTCTTGTCGACGAGCGCGTGGTAACCGCGCTCGGAGAACAGGTCGATCAGCATCGGGATGGCCAGCGGCTCGTTGAAGATGGGATCCTCCGAGTTCACGTGCGCCCGACCAGACAGCGCATGCCGCTCGATGATGGGCATGCACTTGGTTGCCACGAGCTCCACGATCTGAGACAGGAGCTGTGTATGTTCGAGCTCGTAGCCGTCGAGCCGCTTGACCAGCTCCTGTCGGGCGTGCACCACGAGTTCTTCAGCGAGCGGGAGCGCACGAACGCGCTCGAAGGTGCGGGGATCGAGCTCCAGTGAGCTCTGATACTTCAGCTCCTTGAGGATATTCGCCTGCACATCGGCGACCGGACCTTCAGCGTTGACGAAGTGATAGTGATAGAGCTGCCTCAATGACGTGAGCGCCGTCCACGTCTGTTCCTTGAAGACCTGATATCGCCGCCGAACGAGATCCTCGGACAGATCGGTCGCGCGCAATTCGATAGGCGCGCCGATGCCGGTCTCCGCCACCTTCCGGTTGTGCTCGGCGATCTCACGGCCGCGGCCAAGCTGCCGCGCAATGCTGGTGCTCTCGCTGACGAACAGCACCATCGCGTGAATCGTCGGCCGCCGGAAATAAATCGCCAGATTCGTGTTCGCGAACAGGTTGTGCAGCTCGTTGATCTTGTCGACGAGCAGCTTGAGGAATTCGACCTGGACCGGCGTGCGCGGGAAGCCGTCCAGCACCACGCCATCTCGATACGTCGGCTCCAGCAGCTTCCGCAGGAGCACGGTCAACACTTCTTTGTCACCGACCATGCCACCCTGAGCCTTGATCTTCTCCATCTCAGGCGTGGTCAACATTTCGCTCATCACGATCGGCGGGCAGGTCAGATCCCGAGCCTCACAGATGAACTGCGTCTGCGTTCCCTTGCCCGAACCCGGAGCGCCGCCGAGCAGGATGATTTCCTTCGGAAAACGAAGTTCTTCTCGGCCAATCTCGGCTTCGAGGTCTTCCCAGATTGGCATGAAGATGATGCGGGCATCCTTGACTTCGAGGTCGAGGATCTTCGGCGCCGGACGGTCGGAAGCAGGTGAGGACATGGCTCCAGAAGAGTATCGGACGATCATCGTCTGGCAAAATCCCGCGTGTGTGATGTGCGCAGAGCTGGCTGAGTCGGATCGAGTCGAATCTCGCCGCACGATTCGTCCAGATCACCGACGGCTCAGGGCTTCTATCGAGGCGGCCACAGGCAGAACGATCTTCGACAGTTTTCCGGGACCGTTCACAACGCTATTACGCGCCACCACGAGCTCGGTGCTCGTATAGGGATCGTGCGCCGTATTGAGGTTGCGGGCGTAACTCGGGAAATTGCTCGACGACACCTCGACGCGCACGCGATGGCCCTTGAGAAACACATTGGCTACGAGCATCGGCGATGGGGCGATCCGATAGATCTCGCCGGGCTTCATGAAGACCTGTTTATCTTCGCCCTCGCGGTAGCGCATGCGCTGAATGGTGTCGGAGATGTTCCAGGCGGTGCCGTCGGGCGCGACGTCGACCAGCTTCACGGTGAAGTCGGTGTCCGGAGCCGTTGATCCGACGAACAGCTCGCTCTCGACGTAGCCGAAGACCGCGAGGTCCTCGACGAGCGGCTCGCTGGTATAGACCAGCACGTCCTCACGCGCCTCGATCGCGCGCTGATCGTAGGAGCCGTCGTTGTTCTCCTGGTCGGTTCCGACACCGCTGATCTCGCCGCCATGGGCGATTACGGGCTTCGCCGGATCGTACGAGAACACGTCAGTGCTGATCGCGGTTGGTGGCGCATCGATCAGCGTGCCGTCGCCCTTCAGTGTGTTCGCGCGTCCGCCGCTCGACAGGTAAAACGCGCGCGACGGATCTCTTCCCGCCCACGGGACAGCGCTGAAGTCCACCCAGCGATTCACCCCGGCCATATACACAGTGATGGCGCTCGTCGGCGTCGGCGCCGATGCGTCTCCTTTCAGCCAGCGATCGAGCCACGCGATCTGGCGGCCGACGTAGTCGAGTCGGGTATCCCCGAGATCGCGGTCTCCGATCCTGGCTATTTCCGTCGCCCGGGCAAAGCCACAGTGCTGGCCGTTGGTGATCACGATGGCCTGATTCCCTGCCGGATTCTCTTTCCGCGTCTTCTCGAAGAAGGCCACCGTCGATCGCGCGGAGATGTCGTACAGCGCTTCGGCCCAGAGGCCCGGCACTTTGATCACGTCGGCGTCGGTCACTCGGTCATCGTCCCAGTCGGGATGCGACGGTCCCCGCCGCAGGTACTCTTCCAGCTCGCTGTCGGGAGCATTGGAAGCCTTCGCCATTTCGATCATTGGCAGATGCATGCGCGCCTGGTCGTAGACCTTCGTGTCGATATCGACCGTGCCGCCTTCGACAGTGAACCCGGTGAGCCGCGCCTGCCGCTCGGCGTCGCTGAGATTGCGTGGAAGTTGCGGCCAGGCGAGCGGCATCTCGGAGAAGAAGTAATCGGCCCAGCCCTGCTGCCACACACCGCCGCGCCAGAAATTCCCCTGTTCGCGGAACGGCCCCGCCTCGGCGACACCGACGCCAGCTGAGTACGCGATCATCGCTTTGTGCGCGGGGTGACCGAGCGAGGCGAGCTTTAATTGATTCTCGGCTGACGATGAGCACCCGTAGGTCGCGACCTTGCCATTCGACCAATCCTGCGCGGCGATCCAGTCGAGCGTGTCCCAACCGTCTTCGTCGGCGCGCCCCAGCATGCGCATCTCACCCTCGGAGAGAAAGCGGCCTCGTTCGTGTTGCTGCACGATGGCATAGCCAGCCTCGATCAATTTGTTGAGGAAGATCGGTCTCGGGCCAATCTCGGTCTTGTAGGGCGTGCGAATCAGCACGACGGGAAACCGGCCGGTGGACGCCGGCAGGTAGACGTCCGCGTTCAACCGCGCGCCATCGCGCATGTGCACCTGCGCCTGTTCGATCCGCCGCCCGCCCGCGGGCAGAACCAGGCCAACGGGCTCTTCCGCCTTCGCAGTAGATGCGGCCGTGCCTGCCGCGGAGGTCGACGATGTCGAGGAGCACGATGTGTTCGAAGCGCACGACGCTGCGAGCACCACGCCAGCCAGGAGGAGCGTCCTGAAATATCGCCGCGACCGGCGCAACTGATCTTCCCAAACCGTCATACCCCTGTTGTACCCGCGTTACCTGTCGTTGATAAGTAGTACCTCTTCCTATAAAAATACCCCGGGGGTAATTTTGCCGATCGCCGGATGTCCAAAATCACCCCCGGGTCATAGTTCGGAGGACACATGCATTCGTTACGGATCGTTCTGAGCGGGGCCGCGGCGCTGGCCCTGATGGCAGGAGTTTACCCGCCCGCGCTCGCGCGCCTCGGCGCCAAGAAGCCGAAGGCCACGCTCACGTTTACCAAACTGTGGACCTATGGGCCCACCACCCCAGGGCAGGTGTCGGAGATTCCCGCCTTCGATCCCCGGACCAACACGATCTGGGTCGTCGGAGTCGTCGGCGTCGATGTCGTCGATGCCGACACCGGAGCGTTCGTCGCGCACATCGACGTGACCCCACACGGAGCCGTGAACAGCGTCGCCATTCACAACGGTCTAGCCGCCCTGGCCGTCGAGGCCCCCAGCCAGTCAATTGTGTGTCCGTCCTGCGATCGTCGCAACCCCGGCAAAGTACTTTTCTTCGACACCCGGACTCGCGAGCAGAGCGGCGACGACGTTGGTGTCGGTTCACTGCCAGACATGCTGACCTTCACGCATGACGGAAGCAGGCTGCTGGTTGCGAACGAGGCCACGCCGAACCGCATGGCCGACGCTCCCTACATATTCAACGACCAGTTGGGCGATCCGCCGGGCAGCGTGAGCATCATCGACATCGCGACACGTATGGTAGTGAAGACGGCCCGCTTCGATAACGTGCCGACCTCTGGCGAGTTTCTGCGAATGAAGCCAGCCACCGCGATGGACTTCGAACCCGAGTACATCGCCATCAACCACGACGACACGAAGGCGTACGTCACGTTGCAGGAAGCCAATGCGGTCGCCGTCCTCGATCTGGCCTCGAATGAATTCACCGAGATCATCGGCCTCGGCGCGAAGGACTTCAACGAGCCAGGGAACGAGATCGATCCGAGGGACGATACTCCGCCGTCAGTGTCGTTCCAATCCTATGGCGCCAGGGGCCTGTACATGCCGGACTCTGTCGCGACCTACAAGTGGAAGGGCGAGACGTACCTGGTTATGGCCAATGAAGGAGACTTCCGTGAAGACAATGCAGATCGTGTCGCGGCCGGCCTGACGGCACCGCTGGACCGCCTGCGCGTCGTCACCGACCTGAGGGCTTTCGGTCTGTTTGCCACTGGTGGCCGCTCCTTCTCCATCCGCCGCACCAACGGCGAAATCGTTTATGACAGCGGCAGCATCCTGGACCGCGAAGCCAACAAGCGTCTCGTCTACGACGATGGCCGCAGCCGCGACAAAGGCGTGGAACCCGAGGGTGTCGCGCTGCTGAAGATCGGCTCGCGCACGTTTGCGTTCGTCGGATTGGAACGCGCCACGAAGAGCGCAGTCGCTGTGTTCGACATCACTGACCTTGAAAACGTGCGCTTCCTGGACATGATCGTGACCGACGGCAATCTCTCTCCGGAAGGCTTGGCGGCGTACAAATATCGTGGCAAGTACTACCTGGCCATCGCCAACGAGGTGTTCGCCCCTGGACAGACGACGGCCAATACCACGCTTTATCTGATTGAATCGGACCAGGCAGACGACAGCGAAGAATAGGCTGCTGGACAGCACGTTGGCTTAGAATCGCGGCGATGCCGCTGGCACCCGGTACACGTCTTGGCCCCTATGAGTTGTCGACCCGGATCGGAGCGGGAGGCATGGGGGAGGTGTACCGGGCCGCCGACACGAAGTTGAAGCGCGACGTCGCGGTCAAGGTGCTGCCGGCCGGAGTGGCAACGGACCTCGACCGGCTCGAACGCCTTCAGCGCGAGGCGCGAATCCTGGCCTCGTTGAATCATCCCAACATCGCGCACGTCTACGGCATCGAGGACTCGGCCGGTCTGACGGCGCTCGTCATGGAGCTGGTCGAAGGCCCGACGCTCGCTGATCGCATCGCGCAGGAACCGATGTCGGTCGCTGAGGCGCTCCTCATCTCCAAACAGATCGCCGCGGCGCTCGAAGCTGCCCACGAGCAAGGGATCATCCATCGCGATCTCAAACCCGCCAACGTCAAGGTTCGACTCGACGGCACGGTGAAGGTGTTGGACTTTGGCCTGGCGAAAACGATGGAGTCATCACGCGTCGCGTCAGGAGAACGGTCTGAATCTCCCACCATCACGACACCCGCGTTCACAGCGGCAGGACTCATCCTCGGCACAGCCGCGTACATGCCGCCGGAACAGGCACGTGGCAAGCCGCTTGACCGGCGGGCCGATGTGTGGGCCTTCGGCTGCGTGCTCTACGAGATGCTGGCGGGCCGGCGCGCGTTCCCGGGAGAGACCATCTCGGATACGTTTGCGGCCATCCTGGCAACGCAGCCTGACTGGAACGCGTTACCTGCGGCGACGCCCCCGAGGCTTCGATGGTTGATGCGGCGATGTGTCGAGAAGGATCTCAATCGGCGTCTTCACGACATCGCCGATGCCCGAATCGAGCTCGACGAGATGCTGGTAGAGCCGACCGAGCCTGGCGCGGATCGATCATTGGACCGTTCGCCACCTGCCGCGCGCAGCACATTGCGCGAGCGCATCGCGTGGATTGTTGCGGGCGTGTGCCTGATCGCGTTCGTGGCGGTGTTGGTCTCTCGTCGCACCGGCCTCTCGAATGGGCCATCGTCCGCCAATGTAGCCACGTATCGCTCGTCGATTCTCCTTCCCGAGCACGTCAGCTTTTCCACGCTCCCCGCCGGACGCTTTGCGCTGTCACCAAACGGCCGGCGCGTCGCGTTCGCGGGAGCGGACGGCAATGGAGAGTCGCAGCTCTGGGTTCGCTCGCTCGACTCGACGGTCGCACAGCCACTCGCGGGAACCGATGGCGCTGCGTTCCCATTCTGGTCGCCGGACTCCCGGTATATCGCGTTCATTTCACTAGGCAAGCTGAAGAAGATCGACGCCACTGGCGGTCCCGTGACGACGCTGTGCGACGCGGCGCCGAACGCGACGGGAGCGTGGAACACAGAGGACGTGATCTTGTTCACGCCGCCAGGCGGCTCACCGCTCTATCGGGTTTCTGCGCTCGGCGGCACGCCAACTCCCGCGACCACGCTCGACCCAGCGAATGGAGAGTCGCAGCACTGGTTTCCGTTCTTCCTGCCGGACAACCGCCACTTTCTCTATTTCGCGATGGGGAGCAAGAGCGGCGGAGCCATCGACCCGCGCGCTGTCTACGTCGGCTCGCTCGATCCCAATGAACCAAACAAGCTGATCCTGCAGCGCGGCTCCAACGCCAAGTACGCCAGTGGTCATCTGTTCTTCCTCCGCGGGCGCACGCTCATGGCGCAGCCCTTCGACGTCAGTCGCCTGGAACTCACTGACCAGCCGGTTCCCGTGGCGGAACAGGTGCAAGTCCCCGGGGCCGGCGACACCGGCACCGCAGGTGCATTCTCCGTCGCAGACACTGGAGCGATCGCTTATCAAACGGGTCTCGATCAAGTCAGATCGCAGTTGGTGTGGTTCGACCGCGGAGGCAAGCAGATCGCGCTGCTTGGCGATCCGGTGGATTACGCCGAAGTGGTGCTGTCGGTGGAGGGCCGGCAAGCCGCTGTGAGCGTCCTCGATCCGGCAAAGAACACGTATGATCTGTGGGTCTACGACGTCGCGCGCGGCCTGCGCACGCGGTTCACATCCGACGCCTCGGACGAGATTGGGCCAGTCTGGTCACCCGACCTCGGTGGCCTCATGTTCGCATCGGGACGCAAAGGCGGCTTTGATGTGTACCGACAGGCGCCAAGCGGGTCGAGCGACGAGCTCGTGCTCGAGGACAGCCTCGGCGAGTTCCCGGAGAGCATTTCTCCGGATGGTCGATTCCTGCTCTACGTGTTCGGCAGCGGCACGCTGAGAAGAAGCGACTTGTGGGTGTTACCGCTCGCTGAACCGCGAAAGCCCTTCCCGTTTCTGGAGACTCCGTTCGTCGAAACACAGGGTCAGTTCTCACCCAACGGCCGGTGGATTGCCTACAGCTCGAATGAATCCGGGCAGATGGAAGTGTATGTCGCACCATTCCCGGGGCCAGGCAGCCGGTGGCGAATCTCTCCAGCCGGGGGTAGTTGGCCACGCTGGCGACGAGACGGAGCCGAGATCTTTTATCTGACACCCGGCAATACTTTGAGCTCGGCCACAGTGAGCGATAAGGGTGCTGATTTTTCTGTGGGCGAGGCGCGTCCGCTCTTCACGGTTCGTCCTCGACCGCGCGTGCGTCTGGATGCATTTCCCTACGACGTTTCGGCAGACGGTCAGCGGTTTCTCGTCAACTCCTTCGTCGAGGAAACGGCATCAACCGCGATCACGCTGGTGATCAACTGGAGCGCGGGCGGAATTTCCCCGTGACCAGCCACCCAAGCTAGTCAGCCACGTTGCTGCTTGACCCCGGCGACAGGCCGTGGTACCACCACACTTCGATAGCGCGGATCGGGAGGCCCAGTATGCAGCTTCGGCGCATGATGGTGTTCCTTGGCGTCGCCGGCGCCAGTGTGCTTCTCTCGCTCGGTGTTCCTCCCCTCTTCGGACAGCAACGTCCACAGTCCGGCCAACAGTTTCCTGCGTCCTATCGCGCGCCGCGCCTGGCTGACGGCCACCCCGACCTGAACGGCATCTGGCAAGCGCTCGTCACGGCGAACTGGGATCTGCAGGATCACGAGGCCCAGCCCGGTCCGCATCCCGAACTGAGTGGCGCATACGCCGCTGGCCCAGCCGGCCAGAGCATCATCGAGGGTGGAGAAATTCCTTACAAGCCGGAAGCCCTCGCCAGGAAGAAATCCAACTTCGACAACCGGCTGCGGGTCGATGTCAGCGACGACAAGACGTGGCACGCGCTCGGCGATCCGGAGATGAAGTGCTACATGCCGGGCGTGCCGCGCGCGACCTACATGCCATTCCCCTTCCAAATCGTGCAGGGGACCGGCCCGTCCATCCTCATGGCGTACGAGTTTGCCAGCGCCACCCGCATCATTCGCATGAACTGGGAGCAGGCGGCGCCAACCGATTCGTGGATGGGATGGTCGCGTGGACGATGGGAGGGCGACACGCTCGTCGTCGACGTCACCGGCCAGCGCGAGGAGACGTGGTTCGATCGCGCGGGCAACTACCACAGCGACGCGCTGCACGTGGTCGAGCGTTACACGCCTGCCAGCCCCTATCACATGATGTACGAGGCGACCATCGAGGACCCGAACGTGTTCACGCGTCCGTGGAAAATCAGCTTCCCGCTCTACCGGCGAATGGAGAAGAGCATCCAGCTTCTCGAGTTCAAGTGCGTCCCGTTCACCGAGGAACTGCTGTTCGGAAAGTTCCGCAAACAGGCTGCGAGATAACTGCCATGCGCAACCGATACCGTGCATCGACTGCCCTCGTCGCCGCGGTTGTCGCGGTGATCCTCGTCGTTCCGGCGTCTGGACAGGCGCCGAAGAAATACAACCCACCCAAGACGCCGTGGGGTGATCCAGATCTGCAGGGTGTCTGGAACGACGCCACCAGCACGCCGCTGCAGCGACCGGCAAACGTCGGCGAAAAGGACACTCTCAGCGACGAGGAGGCCGAGGAGTTTCAGAAGTCGCTCGCCTTCGACCTGTCGCGCGATCGGCGCGACGGCGGCAACGCGGCCGACGTGAACCGCGCCTACAACGAGCACTGGATGGACGCGCGCAGGCTCAAGATCACGGCCGATCGGCGCACGTCCCTCATCGTCGATCCCGTCGACGGTCGAATTCCCACGCTGGCGACAGTGCCTCCTGAGCGCCAGCGCGTGCGCGCCTCACGTGCCGAAGCGGCCGCGCGCTTCGCCGCCGGGCTACCGGACAATTACACCGACATGTCGTGGCCCGTTCGCTGCGTCGTCCGCACCGACGTGCCGCCGTATCTGCCGACGATTTACAACAACAACTTCCAGATCTTCCAGAGTCCCGGCTACGTGACGATCGCGCCGGAGATGATTCACAGCGCACGCATCATCCCCGTCGACGGCCGGCCGCATCTCAACAAAGGCCTGCGGCAGTGGCTTGGCGACACGCGCGGACACTGGGAAGGATCGACGCTCGTCGTCGAAACCACGAACTTCAAGGCCGAGGAAGGCGTGTTGTTCCAGGGCGCCAATCCCGCGACGTTCACCATAACGGAGCGTTTCACGCGCGTCGCCCCGGACTCCATCAACTACGAGTTCACCGTGTCCGATCCGACGACGTGGTCGAGGCCGTGGACGGCGCTCATTCCCTGGAACAAGGTCGATCCCGGTGAGCAGATGTTCGAGTACGCCTGTCACGAAGACAACTTCGACATCGTGCACTTCCTGACAGGCGCGAGACTGAGAGAGAAGAACGGTGAAACCGTCGGCCAGCGGCCGGCTCGCACTGCCGAAGAAAGGTAGATCCGATGCGAAGCTATCGATCGTCTATCGTCGTCGCCTCGTTGCTGGCCGTGCTGGCCGCCGCGCCGGCGCTCGCACACCACGCATTCAACGCCGAGTTCGACGCCAACAAGCCGATCAAGTTCAAGGGGACCGTCACGAAGATGCTCTGGGTGAATCCTCACGCCTGGATCTACGTGGACGTGAAGAAAGACGATGGCACGGTCGAGGAGTGGATGATCGAGACCGGCACGCCCAACACCCTCATCAGGCGCGGGCTGACGAAAGAGTCGCTGCCGAAAGGCACCGAGATCATCGTCGACGGCTACCAGTCGAAGGACGGGTCGCGTCGTGCGAACGGCCGTGACCTGACGCTGCCCAATGGGCAGACGCTGTTCCTGGGCTCGTCAGGGACCGGCGCGCCGTATGAGAAGAAATGAAGAACATTTGTGATTTGGTGATCTTTGATTGGTGATTCGTTGTTGATTGTAGATTCGTGATTGATGATTGATTTGATCAAGGAGCAATCAGGATTCGATAATCTCAAATCATCAACGCATCAAGAATCACCGATCAAAGATCTTCAAATCGTTGTTATTTCAATCGACGAGACAGATCGGTGTAGACCAGGCTGACGAAGCGATCGGGCGTGATGGCCCCGCCCATCCGCCCCTCATCGAAGTCCCTGGTCGGCTTCGACGCAACAACTTCCGCTTCGGTTTTCCCCTGCTTGATCGCGGCAGCGATCCGCTCGCGAACCGCCGCAAACATCGTCAACTGCTGCTCGATCTCTTTGAACCCGACGATCGGTCCGAGATGGCCCGGAATGATCTTCGTGTCGGGCTTGACCACCTTCATGAGCTGACGTGCGGCAGCCATCATGCCATCGACGGTTCCTCCGTCGTTCACGCCGATATTCGGATAGCGCAGCGAGGCCGGGATGTCGCCCACGTGCACCACGTTTGCGTTGCGGAAGTAGATGATCGAGTCACCGTCGGTGTGTGCCGGCGCCGGGTGATAAATCTGAATCTCTTCACCGTTGAAGTGCAACGTCAGGCTGTCGGAGTACGTCAGAACCGGGAGCGTTCCGGGAGCGTTCTGCGTGTCCGCCATGCGCCTTCGCATGTTTTCGTGAGAGATGATCACCGCACCGAGTTTCGCCATCGCGGCATTCCCCGCCGTGTGGTCGCCGTGCAGGTGCGTGTTCACGACGTAGCGAATGGGCTGCGGGCTGAGGGCTTTCACCGCGTCGACGATCTTCTGATGCATCTGGCCGTACATCGTGTCGACGAGAAAAACGCCGTCGCTGCCGACTGACACGGCAATATTGCCTTGCGCGGGCCCGCCCATGAGCACGTACAAACCATCGGCGACCTTGACGGTCTGCAGTTCGAGCTTTGCAAAATCGATGTTTTGTTGCGCAAAGGCGTCCCAGATGCCGCAGGCAAGGATCAGGGCGAGCGTCAGTGCCAGTCGTCTTCCGGTGCGAGTCGGCATGCGTCCCTCCGGCAGCACAAGGCTACACGAAGTTGAAGTTGACGCTGATAGCCGACGCGCGTATGGTCTGGCCCATTGACCAACTCGGAGGCCATGATGACGGCACCAACGCGACTGGTTGCAGCGATGTGTTTTGGACTCTTGACGATCGTCGTGTCAGGAAACTGGCTCGATCGTGTTCAGGGGCAGCAACCACCACCAGGCACCGGATTCGCCGCGATCCCGGGACAGAAAGGCGGCCAGGACATCTTCGGTCCCTACGACGCGGTTCGCAACTGGCCCAGGCAGATGTCGGACAGCCTGCCGAATCACGAGAAGTTCACGTGGTCGACAACGATGGACGTGTTTGCCGAGAGCCCGAACCGTGTCTTCCTGGTTCAGAAGGGCGAGCTGGCACGCATCGACAAGCGGCCCGAGACGAAATGGATTCCAGAGTTCGGCCCTGGCCTGGTCTATCCAGTTTTTCGATTGCCATTGCGGCAGGCCGGTGCGGGCGCGGGCAGTAATCCGCTCGATCCACCGGCTGACGGCCAGCCTGGGGTCGACTGGCGATGGGAACACTGCATTGTCGTCGTCGATGCGGAAGGAAAGATCATCGAAGACTGGACCCAGTGGGACAAGCTCTTCACGCGCCCGCATGACGTCGAGATCAGTCCCTACGATCCTGAAAAGAACGTGTGGGTCGTGGACGCCGAGGGACACGCCGTCTACAAGTTCAGCAACGATGGAAAGAGGCTGCTCCTGACGCTGGGCACTCCGCGCCAGCGCGGCGAGGACGACACGCACTTCAACCGGCCGACGTTCCTCGTGTTCATGGATGCGAACACGATGTACCTGGCCGACGGGTACGACGGGACGCGCGTGATCAAGTACGACATGAACGGGAAGAAGTTGCTGCAGTGGGGTCAGAAGGGCACGCCACCGAACGAGAAACGTCCCGGCTACTTCAACAGCGTGCACGGCATCGCGGTCGATCCCACGACGCGGCGTGTGTTCGTCAACGACCGGACGAACGGCCGCGTGCAGGTGTTCGACGAGAACGGCAAGTATCTCGACGAGTGGAACTTTGGTCCGCGCCCGCCGATGGACATTCACAGCTTCATCGTCACGAGCGATCGAAAACTGTGGGCCGCCGATCAGGGCACACACAAGATCCTTGGCTACGACCTGAACGGGAACTTCCTGTACTCATGGGGCAGCTGGGGTGAGTATCCCGGCGGCATGTGGGGCGTGCACGGGATGTCAACCGACCAGGAGGGCAACTTCTACGTGGCCGAAGTCAACAACGGCCGAATTCAGAAGTACCGCCCTCGGCCGGGGGCGAACCCGGCGTTCCTGGTCGGCAAGCCGTGGAAAGGCGTGTGGTAAAGGCGCGAGCGTCGCTCGCCACGCGAGCGACGCTGCTCGCGCGCATCAACGCGTATGCAGATCGTCGATGACCTTGCTCACGCCTGCCGTTTCGTGTGCCAGTGCCATCGCACGATCGTGTTCGGCCTTTGAGCCCACGGTTCCACTCAGCGTGACCGTCGTGTCGTGCGTCGTGACGTTGATGTCGCGCGCCTTCACGAGATCATCGAGCGCCATCTTGGCCTTGATCTTCGCGGTAAGGGCGGCCTCGTCGAGTGTCTCCTCGACCTTGGACGCTGCGACCGCGGCTTTCTCGCCAATCTCAGCACCGCGCGCACGAGCGCGATCTACCGTATCTGACGAGCTCGCGATGGTTGGACGGCTCAGCGTGTCGCTGGTACGAAGGCCGCCGACGTACCCCATCGCCAGAAAGATGCCGGCAACTACGACAAGCACAACAAGGAATAAGCGCAGGATCGACATCTCATCCTCCGCTCGTTGATTATTCAATCGTGCTGCCACTCCGCGAGTGGCAGCACCCTGTGGCAATTCCGTGACCATCGGGACGGAAGCCTATTGATGGGCAAACTGCACTTTTCGACCCGCAGGAGGCAACTAAAGCACCCAGCCGGTGCACTTTTCTCTGGTGTTTGCTGAGTGAGTCGCAGCTCCAACGTCTCCCTGACTGACGAACTGTTCGGCTTTCGCCCTCCGACTCAGCGGGACGCGCTAAGAGCGGGGGAACGCATGGGTCAGGATGCGAAATGCTCCGTGACCTCGATGTAGGTTCCCCACGGATCAGTGAGAAACGCAACCTTGGTCCGTGTGTTTGGAACCTGGCGCGGTGGACCTTCGAATTTCACGCCCTGCTCCAGTTCAGGTTTCGCCACGCAAAGTAGTATCATCACTACATGAGGCTCGGCTTACGCCAAGCAAACCAACAGTTCTCGCGCGCAATGAAGGCCGTCCGCGCGGGCAAGGAGGTCGTCCTCACCGATCGCGGGCGGCCGATCGCGGTGATCAAGCCAATCCGCCAGGCCGAAACGGAGGAAGCCGCGTTGCAGGCTATGGCGGCTGAAGGCTTGATCGTTCCGCCAGTCCGCAAGGGTATCACTCCGAGCGCACGCTGGCGGCCAGTCAAGGTAAAAGGCCGACCGCTGTCGCAGACGGTCATCGACGACCGCGAGGATCGCGCCTAGCGTGTCGTGGGCGTATTTCGATACCAGCGCGCTCGTCAAACGCTACGTCGAGGAAGCCGGGCGACGCGAGGTCCTTGGTCTCCTCCGCCGGCA
>Ga0075421_100000937_pt1 | contig 32760 bp, 30 predicted proteins | sample SoiMetdeltSBSDD5_FD_75292 | JGI IMG/M metagenome (GOLD analysis project Ga0075421, IMG submission 75292) | Bulk soil microbial communities from a Populus tree surrounding site in Tennessee, USA - Soil MetaG P. deltoides SBSDD5 | ecosystem: Environmental > Terrestrial > Soil > Tree plantation... | reverse complement strand
CGTCGCGGTCCTGCAGACGTTCGCCACGCAATCCGCCATCGCGATTCACAACGCCCGTCTGTACCGAGAGCTCGAAGCGCAGAGCCGCGAGCTCGAGGCGGCGAGTCGCCACAAGTCGCAGTTCCTCGCGAACATGTCCCACGAGCTCCGCACGCCGATGAATGCGATCATCGGCTACACCGAGCTGATCGCCGACGGGATCTACGGCGTCGTCCCCGAGCCGATGCGTGACGTCCTCACGCGCGTGGACGCCAGCGGGCGCCACCTGCTCGGGCTCATCAACGACGTCCTCGATCTATCCAAGATCGAAGCCGGCCAGCTCACGCTCACGCTCGCGGAATACTCCATGAAGGAAGTCGTGGAGTCGGTGCTCGCCGCCGCCGAGCCACTGGCCGTCGAGAAACGATTGAAGCTCGTCGTGGACCTTCCACCGGACCTGCCGACCGGCCGTGGTGATCAACGGCGTCTCGCTCAGGTCTTGCTGAACCTCGTCGGCAACGCGATCAAGTTCACCGACGAGGGGAATGTCGCCGTTCGGGTGGGCGCGGCCGCCGGCATGTTCGCGATTGCGGTGAGCGACACGGGCCCCGGCATTCCGCTCGCCGATCGGGAACGGATCTTCGAGGAGTTCCAGCAGGCGGACACGTCGCACACGCGGCCCAAGGGCGGCACCGGCCTGGGGCTCGCCATTGCCCGTCGTATCGTCACCATGCACGGAGGACGCATCTGGGTCGAGTCGACCCCGGGCGCGGGCGCGACGTTCCGGATCACGATGCCCACGCGCGTGGAGGAGCAGGTCGCTGTCCCTGGGGCTCGATCGTGACGGCGCCGCGGACGGTCCTCGTGGTGGACGATCACGAAGATAATCGACGCATCCTTCGCGATCTTCTCCGTAACGCCGGCTACGAGGTCGTCGAGGCCAGGACGGGCGAGGACGGCGTCGCGACCGCCAAGGCGCGGACGCCGGACCTGATTCTCATGGACATCCAGCTGCCCGGCATCGATGGGTACGAGGCCACGAGGCGAATCAAGGCCGACGACGCGCTTCGGCGCATCCCGCTCATCGTTGTTACGTCGTATGCCCTGAGCGGCGACGATACAAAGGCGCTCGCCGCGGGCGCTGACGCGTACGTCGCCAAGCCGTTCAGCCCGCGCGCGATTCTCGCCAAAATCCGCGAGTACTTCGCGGACTAACGTATACTTCGCCCGCGTCACCTTAAGCTCTGGTGCTGACCACGGTGACGTTCGCGTCGCTGTACGCGCTGTGGGTGCTCTCCGACTATGCCCCCTCACTGCCGCCCGAGCTCGAAGAGGCCGGCGCGAATCGACGGCGCGGGGACGCTCGCGACATTCGTGCAACTCTACCTGCCGCTGATCCGCCCGCCGCTGATCGCCACCGGCACGTACGCGTTCCTTTACCCCTGGAATGAGTATCTCTACGCGCTGCTGCTGACGGGCGAGCCGCGCATTCTCCTGCCGGTCGCGATGGGCAATTTTCTGACGACTGACAACGTGCCGTGGAACCTGCTCATGGCGGTGTCGACCGTGTATTCGATCCCGCCGGTCGTCCTCTATTACGTGTTCAAGCGGTATCTGGCAGCGGGCTTGGTCTCGGGCGCCGTTTCAGGAGTGTGATCTGCAGCGTGCGAGAGTTCCTTTTTTACTCTCGGGAGACTGCGACGACGCCGGAGTCGCGGTGGTCTGGCGCGCTGGGGCCGACCAGAGACCGGATCCACGAGGCATCGTCGGGATTGCGCCGCCGGTAAGTGATCTGATCGGCGCGGACCCGCGCAAGCGCGCGTTCGATGGTCGCGGGACTCAGTTGAATCCCGAAGTCCCTTGGGACGCTCCGCTGCGGATGGCTCACGCCAAACACCCGATCGAGGACGAAGTCTCCGACGAGCTCTTTGAAGTGCGACGAATCCCAGTAGAATCGCATCTCCGCACGGCTCTGCGGCCCGGGAAGGGCTTCCGTCGTCACGGAGGAATACCCGCTGAAGTCCCAGAGAGGGATTGGCAGCGCATCGGGATTCTGAGCTGCGTCATCTGCCAGAAGGCGAACCAGCGCACGCTTCGCACTCTCGATCGTCGCCCATTCGCCGATGGCCGCGGTGATTTCGAGTTGGTGCGCGTGCTCGGGAGTGATGAAGATGCGCAGGTCGATACCGTTCCTACGGCAGAAACTCACGATGCGCTTGATGTAGTCCAACGATGTCTCGCCGGCTGGTTCGGCTCGCCGCCCCGCACGGGCGGACTCCGGTGTGTTGGCGGTGAGCTGCCCCTCGCGCTTGAAGCCCACCTCCAGCCGATCGATCCCCTCGAAATACCCACGCGGGCCGAGCTCTTCGAACGGCTCACCCGGTCGGCGGAAGAACACGTCCCCCAGGCGCTGCCCGTCGGCCGCGAACCATTCCGGCTCGTGGTCGTCCTGTGACCGGACAGTCGCCAGACTCGCAAGAAGCGTATCCAGGCTGCTCAGCAGTCTGAGGTCCGTCAATAATGGTGAACCCGGAATCAGAACGCCAGGCCTCTCGAGCACGTGCACATCGAAGTCCGGCCGGGTCGTCGCTGGAGCCGCCGTGGCGTGATACGTATCGAGGCCCAGAACGACCTGCCGGAGCGGCTGCACGGTGTGGGCATGGACGAGGTAGTGGTACATCTCTTTCGTGGTGGCGCCGTCGAAGGCGAGATTGTAGACGGGTCGGGCGGCAGGGTCCCATCCTTCATACGAAGGCCGCAGCCCCACATGGCTTCTGGATGTGCCGAGAACGATCCCACGTGGCCGGACACGGCGAACCTCGTAGGCCTTGACCAGCCGGACGCGATGATAGACGGCGGGTTTGTGGGCGTTGATGGCGTCGAGCTCGACGATCCGATACATGCCGAACGGATCCACAACGAAGTTCACCGAAATGGTGGCGGCGAGCAAGAGGACCGCGATCGACGCCGCGATGGCGCAGTACCGCGTCGACGTCGGCCGCGAGGTCGTGGTCGCCCGCGTTCGCTCAAAACTGAAAATAGATGAACTCCGAAACTTTTGACATCAACATGAGCGCGACGGCGAACAGGCCGCCGATCGCCACCGCCCAGCCGGCCGACGGCTGCCACCTGACTGCGGGTGGCTGATGCGTTTCGTGAGCGGTGTGGGCGCCGTGCGGACCGACGTAGCCTGTCACCTCCTGCGTGTTGGGCGCAAGCCAGGCAATTGCGAGAAGCGCAAGCGAAACGAGGACCGCTACCGCTGCGTCGACAGGACCGGTCGCGAGCGGAAGGCTTGACCAGTGCCCGGCGAGCGAAGGCGGCACCGCGAGACCGTTCCGCCCGACCATCGCGGCCAGCATTCGGAGTGCGCTCGGAACATCGGCGGAGCGGAAGAACACCCAGGCGATGACCACCGCGAGAAATGTGATGGCCTGGCTCAGGCGCCGACCAAGCTCGGTGGACGTTTCGACCGGGCCGCTGACCTGACGACGCAGCGCACGCCACTGGTGATTGATGACGAGGTACACGCCGTGCAGACCGCCCCAAATGACGAACGTCCATCCCGCGCCATGCCAGAAGCCGCCCAGCAGCATGGTGAGGAGGAGATTCGTATAGCGCCGTGCGGGCCCCCTCCGGTTGCCTCCAAGCGGAACGTACAGGTAGTCGCGGAGAAAGCGCGACAACGTGAGGTGCCATCGGTGCCAGAAATCGATGATGCTGTCGGCCTTATACGGCGACGCAAAGTTGATTGGCAGACGAATGCCGAATAGCAGACCGCCGCCAATGGCCATGTCCGAGTACCCCGAGAAATCGAAGTAGAGTTGCGCCGTGTAAGCGAGCGCCGCGCCCCACGCCATCAGTACATCGGGCCGGGCGCCGGTCGCGACGGCATCGAAGACAGGCGAGCCGTAGAGCGCTGCCGTGTCGGCCAAGAGGACCTTCTTCGCGAGGCCGATGGTGAACATCGTGACGCCGAGGGCAACCGTCTGTCCCGAGACCGGAGCTCTGTCCCGGAACTGTCGCATGACCTCGCTATGGTGCACGATGGGACCGGCGATGAGTTGGGGGAAGAACGTTACGAACAACACATAGTCGACGAAGTCGAGCCGGTCCACCCTGCCCCCGTACGCGTCCACGAGGAACGCGATCTTCTGAAAGGTGAAGAACGAGATGCCGATCGGGAGCACGACCTTGCCGAGGACAAGATCGAGGCCGCTGAGCGCGTTCAGATTGTCGACGAAGAAATTGGCGTACTTGAAATAGCCCAGCGCACTAAGGTTCAGGATGATGCCGAGTATCAGGAGCGGCCTGGCCGCGCATGCTGGGCGGCCGTCTCGGGGAACAATCCGGGTCGCGAGCGCGAAATTCAGCAGCATCAAAGCGACGATCAGCAGCAGGTAGACCGGATTCCACCAGCCGTAGAAGACGAGCGACATCAGCGCGAGAAGCCCGATCGAACCGCGGGCAAATCCGGCCCTTCGTGCCCCGTGGAACAGCAGCAACGTCAGCGGCAAGAATCCGAGGATGAACGCGTATGAGTTAAAGAGCATGCGATTCCAGGCTCAGCGACACATCGCCTCAGTCTGCGTCCACGGGTCCGACGGCAACCGCTCAACCTGCCGACCCGTTGCGTGCAACAGCTGCAGCAGGAAATTGCTCCGCCCGGTCATGCCGGGATCGATGCCGTAGATCGGGTCAGTCATCGCCTCGGCGACAGGAATGAAGTGCGCGCCGCGGCGCTCGTACAACGTGAGCAGGTCGTCGAGCACCGCGGCGTTGATGGCCCCGACGTGGAGCAACACGACGTGCTTGATTGGACGGCCCATGATCGTCCTGGCGGTCTGCTCCGACCAGTCCAGTGCCGCCTCCGCGTTCTGCAGTAGTCTGCGTTTGACGAGATCCACGGCGTGCGAGTCGCCGCGGCCAAGACAGCGAACGTACGCTTCGTTCCATATCCAGTCCGAGAAGTTCATCGTCACAGGAACAATTTCGTATCCGCGACTGTGCAGCGCCCTTCGCACGGAGCGCCGCTTCGCGACCGTGTCCCCCTCGTGCAGATACGGGTATCGAAACAACATGGGTCCGGGGCCACCCGAATAGGGAGACAGAACCTCCTCGTTCCGCTCGATATCCTTGACGTACGTCGCAGTATCTGACCGATGGAGATCCGCGTGGTTCAGCGTATGATTGCCGATGGGGTATCCGGCCGCCAGCCATCTGGCGATAATCGCCGCACGCCAACCGTCCACACTCAACCGATCGCCGTTCACGAAGCCGACGGCCCCCGCCACCCCGTGCCGCTTGAGCGACGCGATCGTGACGTCAGCCACCGCCTCGTGATCAGTTCCAGGCGGCAAAGGCCCGTGCGCCGGCAAATCGTCGACCGTGATCGCGATCTCCAACCCCGCGGCCGCCGTCGGCAGCACCAATAGGCCCAGCACGACGAGCGCCGGTGTAGCGAGACGTCGGGTCCTGGTCGTCCACAGCGCCCGGAGTGTGGCCCAACGTTGGCGTACCGTCTGCCCGAGTGGCGCCAGATCCTCGCACGCTGCACGCACACCGATGAACCGCAGCAGGGCATAGAGCAGAAATATCGCGTTGCCGAAACTGAATGCGGCGTTGAGCCGATGGCTGAAGTACAGCTCCATGCCCGCGCCAAACATCCACGACACGAACAGGGTGGCCTCGGCCACGATATAGCCGGCCGGCGCCGCCGTGCGCCCGGTGACTTTGGGTGTCCGCGCGAAAGGTGAACGGTTTCCTGTGCACGCCTGGCGCAGCGACGACAGCACGCCACCGAGGCTCACCGGGATCAAGAGCATGTTGAGCGCATAGACGCCCAGAACGTCACGACCGCGATAGCCAGCTCGGCGGAGATCGACCGCGTAGAGCGCATAGTACGGAACGGCGGTGATCGGCAACCATGCGGATGCAAGGCGATCGTCAAAGCCCCAGGCGAGCAGGGTGAGTAGCGCGACGTTGCTCGCCGCCAATGAAATCAGATAGTGCAGGCGCAGCACGACTTCGCCAACAGTCATGCCGTGGCGCCCGCGTTTCCAGCCGCACCGCCAGAGCTTGGGCACGATGAGCAGACCGCCGTTGGCCCAGCGGCGCCGCTGGATGAGCAGCGAGCCAAAGTCCGGCGGTGTGGCACTGAACGCGAGGTGCTCGGGATAATTGTGCAGCTGCCAGCCGCGATCGCGCAGGTCGACGGTCGATTCTGTGTCCTCGATGACGGTCCGATCGTTGATGAATATCTGGATCGTGCAGCCACGCTCCTCGCGTGTCTGCGCGATCTCGCGCAAGGCTCGCATCCGGACCATGGCGTTGGCACCGACCCAGAACGTCGCGCGATAGTGCGTGAATCCCTGATGAATCTGGTACTGCATGTCCGTCGTCGCGCCCGCGATCCGCTCGAGGACACTGGCAGGTCCGGGAAACGCGCGGTACGGCGTCTGGATCACCGCCACGCGACGATGTTCCGCCTGGCTCAGACGGTGTGCGAGACGAACCGTGTACTCGGGGTGCAGGATGCTGTCGGCATCGAGGATCAGAACGTATTCGCTGTCAGGGATCTCCAGGCTCGCGATTGCCGGCGCTGCCGGCCTGAGGAAGAGCCGCCCGTGCTCGTAATGCTCCTGGAAGCAGCCACCCAGCAGCGCCAGATAGCTGTTGAGGTTCATCGCCTTGTTCGGCTCGTGCGAGAGGTTCGCGTACCGCTTTCGCTCGAACGAGGTCAGCGTCACATCGAATCGCCGCACGAGCCGACGATACTCCGCGTGCAGTATGGTGACGTCAACTCGTCCAGCGTCGGCCTGGTTCATGAGCTGCTCGGCCTGCTCTTGCAACCGGCGACGTTCAAGGACAAAGGTCAACTCGACGAAGAGAAGATCGCTGTGATCGCGAATCTCGTGACGGCGCGCTTGTTCGCCGAGCCATTCGGCCGTGTCGTGTAAGAGGTCGGCCAGACGGTGAGTCTCCGCGTTGATGCGCAGCGGCGACGCCACGATATCCGTCGCCTCGAACGCGGCGAGGGCATTCTCTATCCGACTTCGCATCGGGGCCAGCAGCCGCGCGATCTCTGCAGGGATCTGCCGCACTTCGTTCAGCGCCCTGGCGTCCTTCACCGTTGCCGGAATCGGCGGATCATCGAGCAGCAGCACGACGGAACGCCGTGGATAGTCCTGAAGCGCCGCCGACAGCAGTGTCTTGCGGACGACGCGCGGGTCTTCCTTGTAGGATGGCACCAGGATCGTCACCGCCGGCACTGGCCCGCGCCGAAATGCCGCGAGCTCGCCCTTGCTCGCTGGCCGGTGACTCCGCACGCGTGTGAGATGTCCCCAGCGCGCGAAGAGGTATACGAGGCTGCCATAGACCAGCACGCTGGCGAGCGCGATATACAGACATGCTTGCGTCGCAGCGAGGTATTCATGCTGTCGACCGGCGAGGCGTATGACACCGAAGGCGTGAACGACCATCCCGACCCATGCGACGAGCGTGATCACAATGCCGGCCACCGTGACGGATCGAGACACAGATGTGTTCCTCCGCGAACGTGGCTTGACGGCGTGGGATCGGCGACATTGCCGGAACGCCGAGCGTCGGGAGGTTCAACAGCCGTGCCACACGTGGGGGCGTTGCGTGACAGGTATTACGAGCGCACCATGACGTGCTGTCGTTGACGACGAGTCAGCAGTGTCACGATCGACGAGGGCGTTGCCTGTCATCGTGGCATGGCTCGTTGGCATCGTCATGACAGCGCGCGGTCGAAGCGCGCCTGTTTTACGACTGGCTCAGTGGAGGATTTATCGTTCCCCCGAGCGATTCATCGACGAAGATTTTGTCGCACGCCCAATCGAGCCGTCGCTCGGCCCTCTCAGTGACAACGTCGTATTCAATCTCGCCCGACTTGATGACTTTGCCGCACGCGTGGCACGCTGCGCCGCGCGCTGCTTTCGGCCTGCGCCGACCCTCTTGATCGGCCACGGCTTCGGGCGTACGCTTCGGGCCGGACCGTCAACGCGGGAGCTCGGGAAACCCGGGCTGAGAGGGCGGCCGTTAGCCGCCGACCGCAGAACCTGAACTGGGTAATACCAGCGAAGGGAGGCCATGATGTCTCGTTCCCGCAAGATCTATCTCACCGGCTCGCGTCCCGAGATTCGCGTTCCCATGCGTGAAGTGGCGCTGTCGGGCGGCGAGCCGCCGATCGTCCTCTATGACACGAGCGGCCCGTATACCGATCCCGACGCCCATACCGACATCAAGCGCGGATTGCCGCCGCTGCGGCTGCCGTGGGTGCTGGGGCGGGCCGATGTCGAACAGCTGCCGGGGCCGACCTCGAAGTACCGTCGGCAGCGCGACGACGATCCGACGCTCGGCGGCGTCCGCTTCGCGAGCGTGCGCCGGCCGCTGCGTGCCCGTCCGGGCAAGGTCGTGACCCAGATGCACTACGCGCGCCGCGGGGACATCACCCCCGAGATGGAGTTCGTGGCCCTGCGCGAGGGGATGGACGCGGCCTTCGTTCGCGACGAGGTCGCGCGCGGCCGCGCGATCATTCCGTCGAACATCAATCACCCGGAAAGCGAGCCGATGATCATCGGCCGCAAGTTCCTCGTGAAGATCAACGCCAACATCGGCAACTCCGCCGTCGCCTCCTCGATCGACGAGGAGGTCGAGAAGATGACGTGGGCGATCCGCTGGGGCGCCGACACCGTCATGGACCTGTCGACGGGCAAGAACATCCACGAGACGCGCGAGTGGATCCTGCGCAACAGCCCCGTCCCGATCGGCACGGTGCCGATCTATCAGGCGCTCGAGAAGGTCGGCGGCAAGGCCGAAGACCTCACCTGGGATCTCTATCGCGACACGCTCATCGAGCAGGCCGAGCAGGGCGTCGACTACTTCACGATCCACGCCGGGGTGTTGCTGCGCTACGTGCCGCTCACCGCCAAGCGTGTCACCGGCATCGTCTCGCGCGGCGGCTCGATCATGGCCAAGTGGTGCCTCGCGCACCACCAGGAGAGCTTCCTCTACACGCACTTCCGAGAGATCTGCGAGATCATGGCCGCCTACGACATCGCGTTCTCGCTCGGCGACGGGCTGCGTCCCGGCTCGACTGCTGACGCCAACGACGAGGCGCAGTTCGCCGAGCTGGACACGCTCGGCGAGCTGACGAAGATCGCGTGGGAGCACGACGTGCAGGTGATGATCGAGGGGCCCGGCCACGTCCCGATGCACCTGATCAAAGAGAACATGGATCGCCAGCTCGAGGTCTGCCACGAGGCGCCGTTCTACACGCTCGGCCCGCTCACCACCGACGTCGCGCCGGGCTACGACCACATCACGTCGGCCATCGGCGCCGCGATGATCGGCTGGTTCGGCACGGCCATGCTCTGCTATGTCACGCCGAAAGAGCATCTCGGACTGCCGAACCGAAAAGACGTGAAGGACGGCGTCATCGCCTACAAGATCGCCGCCCACGCCGCCGACATCGCCAAGGGCCACCCGCGCACCCGCGAGTGGGACGACGCCATCTCGAAGGCGCGCTTCGAGTTCCGCTGGGAGGATCAGTTCAATCTCTCCCTCGATCCCGAGACCGCGCGCGAGTTTCACGACGAGACGCTGCCCGCGGAGGGCGCGAAGGTCGCGCACTTCTGCTCGATGTGCGGGCCCAAGTTCTGCTCGATGAAGATCACGCAGGAAGTGCGCGAGTACGCCGCCCAGCATGGCGTGGCCGCGGAGACGGTCGTGCTCGCGCAGGGGCTCCGCGAGAAGGCCGAGGAGTTCAGGAAGGGCGGCGGCGAGATCTACCGCAGGGCCGAATGACGCCGCCGTCGTAAGTGGGCGCCACGGCGAGGCAAACGTGCGCCCACGATTAGGCTTGGAACTCGCGTTGACGTCCATCCATGATGGGCGATATGGCCGAAGACCCGAGCACCAGCCCGTTCGCCCGAGCGCAGCGTCAGGAGCCGGCGCCCGCCGCATCGTCGCCTGGCGTGAGCCAGCCTGCGGCGAGCCCGCCGGGGGTGAGCCCGTTCGCGCGACGACCGACGCCGAACGCGTTCACCACACCCGCGACCTCGGGCGCGACTTCGGCGCTGCACCCGAGGCCTGCGGCGAAGCCGGTCCCAGAAAATCTCCCGATGGGTTTCATGGCGGGCCTCTTCGCCGCGATCGTCGGCGCGGCGTTGTGGGCCTTGATCACGCTCGCCACCAATCACCAGATCGCCTGGATGGCGGTCGGCGTCGGCTTTCTCGTCGGCTGGGCGATACGGGTGGCTGGCAAGGGGCGGCACACCGTCTTCGGAATCGTCGGCGCGGCGTTGGCGGTGGGCGGCTGTGCGGTGGGTAACCTGCTGGTGGTCATCGTGATCGCCGCGAGGCAATTCGGTGTACCGCTCCAGGATCTGTTCATGCGGCTCACGCCCGACGTCGTCTACAACCTCATGCAAAGCTCATTCAGACCGATGCACATGTTCTACTACGCAGTCGCCATCTATGAGGGCTATCGCTTCTCGATCATCGCTCGCACCCCGTAAGACGCAACGCCCGACGGCTGCGAACGCAATGCGTCGAACACTCATGGCGGTGTGCGCGTGCCTCGGCACCACCATCGGTCTCTCCTGCGCCGAGGCGCAAATCGCCGCGAGCGTGAACGGCGTCATGGCGGCACAGGATGTCACCGGAACCTTCACGGTGCAGCGCTTCGTCAGCGATGGCGACCGGCTGATGGCCGTGGGTCTGCTCGGCGACGTTGGGGCGGCGCCTTCCTCGCCGGCGCGCCCGAAAGAAACGCTCCGTATCACGGTGACCGACCTGGCGCGCAGCTGCGAGACCCTGCGCATCGATCTGGGGCCGGTCGATCTCGAGCTCCAGGGGGCGCCTCTTCACCTCAACGAATTCGCGATCTTGGTCTCGGACCCCCAGCGTGGACCCCTGACGCGATCCCTCTGCTCGATCGCCGGCGCGCCGAACGAGGCCGCCTCGCTCGCCGGCCGCCTGAACGAGCTCGTGGAGCTTGTCGGTTGTCTGATGCGCGGCGCCGCCGAGTGCTCCGAACGGGCCTCTTGAACAACCAGTAGGCAGGCTGATAGATTAGCGGTCTTTCGCGCTGACCCTCGTGTGGAGGTGAAGGATGAGGCGTCTCATTCGCGCGACGCTATGCGGCTCTCTCGTGTTCGCATCTGTAGCTCCCGCCGCGGCTGAGCGTCCGACGGACCCCGCCCAACTCCTCCTCTGGCTCCTGAGCATGGGCAGCTCCGTCGAACGAACGCCGGTCACGAAGATCGATATCAACTCGGCCAGCGTCGATCGGCTGACCGAAGCACCGGGCGTCGACCGCCGTCAGGCGCTTCAGATCATTGCCCATCGGCCGTACGCGAGGCTGGAAGAGCTGGTGCGGGCGGGCCTCACGCCCCGAGTGATCGAGCGTCTCTCTCGATTTATGAGCGTTGAGTCGCACGCCATCGGACGTGCGTCGGCCGTCCCGGCCGGAACGGCTTCGGAAGCGGCGCGGGCGGCGACCAGCCCCTAGACGCACGCGACCGCGCTCCCGTGGGTCGAGGACCGCGGACCGTGCGGGCTGCGCCTCACTTCGCAGCGACACGCACGAAGAAAAAGTCGCCGGATTCATGGCCGGCAAACTTGATTGGCGCGTACTCTGGAACCTGGTGCATCTCGACCTTGTCAGCCGTCGCCGTCACTCGCAGCCGTATGGACTGGAACATTTCCTGGCCCGGGAGGACTCCGGCGTTGGCCTGCAGGAGCGCGATGAACGACACCGCGAAGACGGAGTGGGCGCCGCCGGCGCTGTCGATCACGGGCTCCACGCCGCCGGACGTCAGCACCATCCGCGAGCGCTTCTGTGCCATGACCTGCATCAGCCGGACCTTCTCCTGCTCGCTCATGCCGCCCTCGAGCCGCCCCAGCGCCGAGCGCGTCAGCGTCCCGGCGTAACAGGAATCGGCGACGACCAGCAACTGCTGGACGGTCATTGCGTTGAGGATATCGGTGATGGTGATGTTGGAGACCCAGTTCGCCGAACTGCTCGGCTCGGCGTCGATGGGAAGCCAGTGCCCCCGCTGGTTCCGCTGATCGAGCTCCCCGTGGCCGGCATAGTAGATCAGCAGGTTGTCCTTTTCGGTCAGTCGTTCGCGCAGATCGTTCAGCTTGGTGAGGATGTCGTAGCGCGTTGGGTTCAGCACTAGGGTGACCCGAAAGCCGTAGTCCTGCTCGAGGATCCTCGCGACCTCTTTCGCGTCGTTCACAGCCGTGCGCAGAGGTCGAATGTATTTGTAGTCGTTGATGCCGATGACCAGAGCGTGGTAGTTGCCGAAATTCACCCGCTGTTTGGGGAGCGGAATGCCGATGGTGGGGGCGGCCGGGGACGCGCTGACGCTCGGCGCCGCCGCGACCTGCGGCGTGCGGTCGATGATGACGAACTCCACCGTCGCCTTGCGACCTCCGCGGTCCACCGCCACGATGCGTACCCGCTCCTGCGGTTTCTTGACCGGGATCTGCATCCTGAAGATGTTTGTACTGTCGACTTTTTCTTCACGCCCGTTCACGGTCAGCGACGCCAGCCCACCGGCCGCGACCACGCGACCGATGACCGCGACGCGATCGGTGGTGGCCATGACGACGCGATCTGCGTTCGCGGGGGCCTGAACGCGAGTGGGTTGGATGTCGCGTGTGGCGACCACGAGCTCCGGCTCGATGAGCTGGATCTCGGGACCGGCATCGACGGCCTGCTGGCGCAGGCGGTCCAGCTCAGCGCGGTGCGCGGAGGAGTCGCCCTCCAGCCGCACGACTTGGGTTCGGAGATTGGCGAGCTCACGGTCCTTCGCGGCGAGCTGAGACTCGCGCTCGACGATCGACTTCTCCAGCTCGCGAATCCGGGCGCTGTCCGACCCCTGAGCGGTCGTGCGCTGTCGCTCCAGGTCCGCGCGGAGCCGGGCCACCGCCGCCCGTTCTGCGTCGATCTCACCTCGCCGCTGTTCGAGACTTCGCCGCAGATTCTCGAGCTCCCGTTGCGTCTGCTCCAGCGCGGCCTGCTTGGCCTGGAGCTGGCGGCGCAGCTCCGCAACTTCCCGGCGCAGCTGCGCACCCTCGTCGGACGACGCGGGGGACGTCGCATTGAACGTGAGATCACCGACACCCGCCGCCCGCCGGTACCAGTTCAGCGCCTGTCCGACGTCCTTCGGCACCCCGAGCCCTTGCTCGTACAGAGCGCCCAGGTTGATGGCGGCCCGTGACGAGCCGCTGTCGGCGGCGCGGCGATACCATTCCGCCGCCGCCGCGTGGTCAGGCGGGACGCCGAGCCCCTTCTCGAAGATTTCGCCGACGTATGTCTGGGCCGCTGCGTCGCCCTGCTGGGCGAGGGGCAACCACACCTTGAGGGCGGTCGCGTAATTCGCTCGATCGAAGGCCACGTATTCGCCGCCGCGGATCTCGCAGTCGCGAGCCGACGTCTTGACGGCGCGCCGCGCCGTGACGTAGGTCACCTGGCTGCCGAGCCGCCGGATCTGTCCGGGAAGCAGGCAATCGACGACGAGCAGGTCATCGCCTTTCGCCACCTGCTGGGGCGCGTGGGCCGTCGGCTCGCCCGCGCGTGTCGCGCTCGGGGCACATCCGAACAACGTCGAGAACAGAACGAGCAGCGCCGCCGGAACCCATCCACGTTTCATGACTACTCCTGAGCGGGATTCATCCTACGCCTGCAGCGGCACCTTGTCTTTGACGAGCAGCGTTCGCCGCTCCTTGAGGTCGCGGTACACGCAGCAGTCATCGATCTGCCAGCCCGACGGCCCGCCTTTGGTCCAGAAGAATGCCTTCGAGGTCCCCCGTGTCACGCGCGAAACGACGAGATTCTTGTCGCGAAGGACGGTCTCGATGATCTTGGCGTGATCGCGGAGGATTTCCGCCTTGGTGTACACCCGGCCCACCGACTGATAGCCCGAGTGGGTATGGCCCTTCGGGCAGAAGAGGTAGTCGGCCAGGACGGACCCGCTGCGATTGACAGGCTTGCCGTCGAGCTTCGTCTGATAGGACATCGACCGGATCTGAGCAAAAAGCTGGAACTGGTCGCCGGACGGTACCGTCGGCGCCTTCATCATGCGTTCCGCCTCGGCCAGCCCCTGCTTGGCGCCGGCGTGTGAGGGCACCAGCGCGAGGCCCTTCTTCAAGAGGTCGATGGCTTGTCGGTGGTTTCGGGACCGGACGAGCGCGGCCGCCTCCTTCGTCCAGAAGTCGACCTGCAGCTCCTTCTCCTTGCGGTCCAGGCCCGCCGTCCGCTTGACCTCCTGGGTGATGCGCTCTCGATTGCGCTCGAAGTCGACGCGCGGCAGTGTTCGCGCGGTGGGCAGATAGCGCGAGGCACGCGCGGTATTGCGGCCGGCATCGGTCTCGTCGAACGCCTGGAAGCGAAGGAACCGCCCATGGGCTTTTTCGCGAGCGTCGTCCACAAGCTGGTAATAGACACGAACCGTCGGTGCTGTCGCCATGTCGTTCTCGTTCTATCGCCGAATACGATACGCTCTGGGCCCCGACGTCTGGACGAGCCGGACGAACAGCTGTCTCACGATTCTTTCGGCGAGATCGCCAGGCTCGTCGGGAACGACTTCGAACTTGTCCTTGTCATCGGCCTTCCGATACAGGTGCCAGCCGACGCCGTCCCGCTCGAGCCGGCTGAGAACGGCGAACAAATCCGTCTTCGGCGGATCGGTGAACGAGAAGACGACGTTCCAGTCCGCGCTCTTGACGACGGCGAGTTTTCGATTGCCGCGGGACACCGCGAAGCCGGCGCCCTTGAGCCGGGTCACGGCGACGGGTTGGGCTGGGGATGACGCGTTGAAGGCAGTCGCCGCGGCCTCGAAGAGGCTCCGGAGCCTCGTCACCATTTCCATGGCCGCCGAAGCGAACTGCTCTTTGCGGCGTTTGGTCTCGGCCTCGGCGGCCCTGGCGTCGGCCCCGAGTCGCCGATCCGCGGCGGCGATTTCACGGACCCAGTCGGTCACCGGACCCGTCACTCGCGCCATCAGGCCGCACCCAACAATCGGCGGAACACCGCCAGGAGCCCGGGGCGCGGCGGCGGCGCGGCCTCGCCGGCGTCGGCGGCGGCACCGATGCGGACGAGCTGCACCGTGATGTTGTCACGCCCACCCCGCTCGTTCGCCAGCGCGACCAGGTCGCGGCATGCCGTCTGGAGATCCGGGTTCGCCATGACCATGCGCAGGAGCTCGGCGTCCTCGACGTGGCCCCAGAGGCCGTCAGAGCACAGCAGGAACCTGTCGCCCCTCGAGACCGGGAGCGGCGGGTCGACGACGTCGACGTTCACCGTCGCGTCGATCCCGAGCGCGCGTGTGAGGACGTTCGCGCGTCCGCTCTGCGCCAGGGAGTGATCGGACGTGAGCCGGGTCATCGCGCCGGCGCGGATGAGGTAGGCGCGAGTATCCCCGACGTGGGCAACGTGGGCGAGGTCATCCCGCACGACGAGCGCGGTGCACGTGGTGCCCATTCGCGTTCCTTCGGGCTGGGTTCGCGCGCGGTCGTAGATGACCCGGTTGGCCGCCTGAAGGCTCGCGCGAAGGGCGGCCGTCAGATCGTCGCCCGCATCGGCAAAGTACGCTTCGTGGACCGTCTCGACGGCGAGTCGGCTCGCGACGTCGCCCGCGGTCTCGCCCCCCATGCCGTCGGCGACCACGAAGAGACGCCCTTTCTTCGCGACGGCGTCGGCAGGGGCGAAGTAACCGAAATAATCTTCGTTGCGCTCTCGTACACGCCCGACGCTCGAGAGATTGCCAAGGGCGATGTCGACGTCCGGGGCCATCGTCAGCGTGACGCCATCTCGAAGATGAGCTCTACGTCGCCGATCCGCACGACGTCGCGGTTGCGCAGGAAGCGCTGGGTGATCCGGACGCCATTGACGTAGGTTCCCGTCTCCGAGCCGGAGTCCGTCAGCTCGTATTTCTTGTCGCTCACGCTGATCTGGGCATGCTGCTTGGCGATTCCGACGCCGGTCAGGACGACGTGATTTTCCTGGGCGACGCCCATGGTGTTGATCAGCGCGGCCAGCGGATACTCGAGTCCCTGGTTCGGTCCGCTCCTCACGATCAGTCGTCCGAAGGTCGCGGCCTGCGGGACCTTGGTGTTGCAGTACAGACATTCCACCCAATCGGGCTGCACCACCTGACCGCACCCGATGCAGGTTCGCATCAGCGGCCCCGGTGCAGGCTTTCTCCTCAACGCGAGGATCCCCCCAACCACACCGACCAGGACCACGGCAGCGACGAGCGCCCAGAACCAGAGGCGTCGATAGAACGGCGTCGCAGGCTTCGGCCCCGGCAGCCATCTCTTGACGAGCGGTGCGTCGACGAGGCGCTTGGAGGCGTCGGCCTCGGCGCCGTCCAGCACCACCTTCACCCCGAGGGGATGGCGTTGCCCGTCGGCGGCCAGCGTCCTGGCGCCGAGCGTGATCACGTAGAGGCTCTTGAGATGCTCGAAGATGCGCGCGTATATCTCGCTCAGCTCGCCCGAGGCCCGCGCATCGAGATAGAGGCCACCCGTCAGCTCGGAGATGCGCCGCAGATTGGGAAGATACTTGGGGCCCACGCGAGTGAACCCCACGCTGTACACGGGGACGTTGGCCGCGAGGGCGCGGTCACGGACGTCCTCCAGCGTCTTGGCGCTGCCTTCGTCCCGGCCGTCCGACATGACAACGATCACCTTACGGGCCGGGAGCTGGGCGCCCCGCGCGACGATCTCGTCGACCGCGCTGGCGAGTCCGTCGTACAGCAGCGTGATCTTCGCGGTCGCCTGGGCCTCCTCGACCTTGGCTTTCACGTCTTCGATCTTCGGCGTGAAGCTGACCGGAATCTGCACCTGGTCGTGCAAGACCATCAGCGCCGCCTGATCCATCGGACCCAGCACCGAGAGAAAGCTGGTGACCCCGCGCTTGGCGTCGTCGAACGGCCGGCCCCGCATGCTGCCACTGGCGTCGAGCACCAGCAGGACCGCCATCCCTTCCTGAGACTCAGCGAACGTCTTGACGCTGAGGTCCTTGCGCGAAGTGCCGAGCTCGTCGACGACGAAGTTCGCCGCCTGAAGCCCTTTGATGGGTCGGTTCTGAAGATCGTAGACGCTGACATAGAGCTTGAGCGTCGGCCAGTCGTTCGCGACGGCGACGATCTGGTCGATGCGAGCGTAGAGCTCGGCAGGCTTGGCCGACGTCGGCGCGGTCGACGGCGTCGCGGTGGGGGAAGAGGCGCCGGTGGGAGCGCCCTGCGTCGCCGATTGCTCTGCGGGAGGCGTCTGGCTCGGCGCCGCCGGCGAGGAACCGACGGCCGGCGCAGTCGCGGCCGCGCCGGGCTTGGAGAGATCGGACTTCTTCGGGAGCTGATCGACGAGCTGTCTGGCGCGATCGGCAGCCGCTTTCGCACGCTCGGCCTCTGAAAGCCCCTGCTCGATCCTCTGAAGCTGAGCATGGGCAGGCAGCCCGGCGGCCGCGACCAAGACGACCGCTACGAGGAGAGACGTGATGACCGCGACTTGCCTTCTCATCTGCGTCGGTCCTCCCCCGTCACTGGGAACACGCTACCCCAGGCACTTGAATCGAAGCTGCGTCTCTCCCACCTTGACCGTGTCATTGTCGAGCAGCTCTCGGCTCGTGATCTTCTTGTACTCGCCGCCTTCGTAGACATACGTGCCGTTGGTCGAGCCCGTGTCCGTGATCAAGAAGTGCTTTTCGTCCTTCTCGTAGTAGATCAACGCGTGCTCGCCCGAAATGAAGTCGTCGGTCAGCACGACCTCGCAGTCGGCGTTCTTGCCCAGCTTGTTCTTGCCCTCGACGATCTTGAAGTCCTCGCCTTTGTGCTTGCCGTCGAGGGCAATGAGCCATCCCACCACCGGAGGCTTCTTCGCCGTCGGGAGAAACACCGTCTTCCCGGGATCCGTGGCCGCACCGCGGCCTGCGGCCGCTCCGGTCCCACGGCTCACGGTCGGCGGGGGCGCCACGGTGGCGGACGCGCGCTCGGTCGCGCGGGGCGGAGCGGGACAATACGGACAGCTCAGCCAGGACGCTTCCATCACGTGGCCGTTCGGGCACATCCGCACCGGCGCTTTCGGCTTCGACTTCCAGAACCACCCCATGCGGTCTCCTCCCCCTTTACTGCATCTGATAGAACCAGAGGCCGTAATAGTTGGCCTCAACCTTGGCTGTCGCGGTGACGTGTTTGATCCGCACCGTATCGGAGGTCACGAGCTCCGCGGGGATGCGGAACAGCCAGTTACGCCACCGAGCCTTCCGGTCCGACTCCTTGACCTCCCACGGCTCATTGATCTTCTGATCGTTCGCGTAGACCTCGGCCACGAGACCGGCATTGACCATGTCGATGCGCTTCATGATCACGATGTCCTTGGCCGGCTTGACCCCCTTGATGAGCCACTCGGCGTACCCGCCGAGGTGCCATCGCCCCCTCGCCTGGACGCGCGTGCCGTCGGGATACGAGAACTCGTTGTTCTGCGTGCCCTGACTCTCAGCTCGCACGTCCTTGATCGCGAACTGGTGGCCGTCCTCGGATATGCGGCTGGTGAGCGCGATCTGATCGACGAGGTTGAATGGAACACCGTCGATGACGATCTGATTGGGAGGGTCGCCGACGAAGCTGAGCTTGGTGAGCTGGTCCCACGAGACCTGCTTCACGCCCGGCGGGGCCGCGACCGGCGTAGGCGCCGCAGCCACGGTGGGCGTCGGCACGGCCGTCACGGTCCGCACGGGCGCCGGGGCGGGCTCGTTCAAGAACCGCGCGATTCCCGTACACGCCCGCGATTGGTAATCGAGGGCGATCCGGAGGCGATCGACCGTGGCCGTCGGCTCGCGAAGAACGTTGATGAGCTCGCCGATATTCTGCTGAAACTCCTTGAAGCCGTCCCGAGCGCTCAGCTGCGCCGGTGCCGACTGGATCTCATCGACGGCTTCCTTCTCGAGATCGACGATGACCGTCAGCGCGCGGAACACCTCACGCAGTCCCATCATCGAGGAGCCGACCAGCATCTCGGCCGTCGCCACGATCTGCTTCACATCCCGCGCCGCCATGATGGAGTACTGCCGGGCCAACGCGCCGTAGAACTTGCGCTTGTCGGCGAGCAGCGCGGCGAGCTGGTTGCGCAGCGAGGGAGGTAGCAGCGCACCCACACCCATCGAGCGGGGGACGAAGCGCAGGTCGATCTCTCCAACCCCCGGGTCCAGCGGGTTGACGGCGTCCTTGATGACGACCGTGCCCTCGGCCAGCTTGATGCGCGCCAGCTCGAGCGTTTTCACCGTATCCGGCTCGGTGCCCGTGACCTGCACACGCGCCGTTTCCAGCACGCGTCGATGACCCTTGTACTGAGGGTTGGCCTTGTTGACGATGAAATCCATCGGCTCGTCGACGAACTCGACGGCGACGAAGACGGTCTGCGGCAGCTTCCATTCGCTGAGGTCGATGGTGCGGATTTCCGGCTCCCAGATGAAGATGTCGTTCCCCTGGCCGTCGATCCCGTACCCGGCGGCGATCTCGAACGACATATCGCCCCGCTCCCGCGCCAGCACCTTCAGTTCCCCCATCACGCTTCCCACCACGCCGGGACTGTGGAAGTACTGGTTGTAGAGCCGGTGCTTGTCGACCGTGTAGCGGAGGATGTCGTTGAGATCCTCCTCCTTGACGATGAGTCCCTCGAAGAAGTTCGGTTTCAGATACCCCTTTTTGTCAGTGGTCATCGGTACCCTCTCCTTCGACGGACTCTGGGGCCTTGGCTTCGATACCCGTGACCCAGGTATCGACGCCGAGTGTCATGCGGACGCCGATCTGCATGAAGCCCTGCTCTTCGACGGCCTTGGCCGGCGCGAACAACAGATAGTAATTGGTGTGGGCCGGCCGCTCCAACCGAATGATGGCGTGAATCTTCCGGATCAGGTCGATGCTGGTCTCCGCCAGCGACATCGGCAGTGAGACCGTAAAGCAGTGCGCCCGATCGACAGGGGGGATGAGCACGGTATCGATGCCGGCGGTCGAGATCAAGCCGACCTGGAAGCCATCGAACGGCCACTGGTTCTCGTAGATCTCGGGTTCCAGCTCGGTGAAGATCTTGAGGAAGAGCTTCAGGCCCCGGACCGTGCCTCGGAGCTTGTAGAGCTGGATCGCGCGCTTGATGAGGATGCGCTTCTTCTGCTCGGGCCATTCCTGGTCGAGCGCCAGCGCCAGCCACGAGGCGAGCCACGGCAGGAACTCCGCCGGCGTCTCGTACGGATCGAAGTACCGCTGCAGCTCGTCGAGCTTTTCCTCGATGTCGCTCCATACCTGCTGAAAGGGCCACAAGAACCCTTCCAGGAAGCTCCGTCCTGCGCCGTTCTGCGTCTGATAGAGCGCCGGAAGGAACTCGAGCCAGCTGCGGCTGGCCACACCCACGCGCACCGGCTTCGCGGGATCGGCCGTTTCTCCCGGCAGCGGATACTGGTCGACGATCGTCCCCAGCGAGTCTTCGCTCTCGCGGTAGACGATCTCGGCTCGGTTCAGGCCGACATGATCGAGCAGCTTCCGTCCTCGCCGGAGCGAGAAGCCGATCACCTTCGGGACGCTGACCGTGGTGGCCACCGCGCTAGACCAGCCGCTCCCTGACCAGCTCGACCACGTTCACCTCGGTCGGGAAGATCAAGTCTTCAGCCGCGACGTCGACACGATCGAGCGACAAGGTCGAGCCCTCGCGAAACAACCGCACGTCTTCGACGTAGTCCATGCCGTCCACGGTGTTCACGAGATGGTAGAGATCCGACTTGTGAAGGCCCCGGCCGAACGGCCACCCTTTCCCATCGGGGCCGCCGCGCAACGGATCGAGATAGCGCTTCACGCCTTCCTCGATCTGCTTCTTGACGACGGTCACCTGTGAGCTCGACGCCTTGAGGTACACCGAGATCTGGATCGAGACGTCCACGTACTTCGGCTTCACCACGTGGACCACGGTGGTGATCAGTCGCCGAGGATCGAGGAACGTCTTGACGCGGTTGATCAGCTCCGGAGACGGCATCGGGCGCCCGTCGCCGTTACCTTCCTGCGGCAAGATGACGACGGAAACTTCTCCCTCTTTGGGAACCGACGCAAGACACTTGGCGCGGCCGACGTTTCCCGAGGCCTTGAGCGCGAGCCACTCGAAGTCTTCGGTCGTCACCGCGCGGTAACGGCTCTTGATCGCCTGGGGTCCGCGCAGCTTGGCCTCCTCCAGCGTCTCGGCGTCGGCGCCGCCACGCGCCGGGAGCGGATTCGTAACCTCCTCGACGTACGGGATCGACTCGCGGAGCACCTTGAGGCTGCCGGCGCCGAGATTGCCCCGGACGCCGCCTCCCGTCTGATAAACCTCGGCCTTGATGTTGTCCACGCCGACCGGCGGGATCAGCCCGTGTTTGCCGTCGGGGAATCGCACGATGCCCGTCACCGGATCGAGGACGTAGTAGCGGCTCGTCGGTGTGGCGCCGTAAAAGCTTTCCACCTGGTGCCAGCGAACCCAGATCTCGGGACCGCCGACCGCCTGCACCTGCGTCACCGCGTCTTCACCCTCGTCCTGGACGATGGCCGCCAGCTCCTTTTCCGAGGGCATCTCGCGCTCACGGACGACGATACGCTGGCCCTCGAGCACCGGCGGACGCGAGAACGTGAACGTCTGGTCGGGCATCCCGTCACTGGAGCCGAGGATCGTGTTTCGGAGCGTGATCCCGTTCTGCGCCCGAACGGTGTTGAGGTAAATGGACCGGAGCTTGGGCGAGCGGGCGTAGCTGCCCATCTCGAGCCGCGCCCGCAGCCAATAACACTCCCTGCCAAACTCGCCCTTCACCTGGAGATCCTTGGGTCCGACGAACTCGAGCTCTCCACTCAGGGCAAAGCCCTTGGTCTTGTCCTGCGGCGACAGCGCGGCCCAGCCCGTGCCGTTCCAGTACTCCCAGCTCACGCGGTGTCCTTGCCGATCGGCCGTGTGCCCGTTCGACCGTTCACCGAGCTCCGTGAGCACGCGCTCTTCGAAGGCCTCGAAGGCATCGGACGCGAGCGCATCTTCCACGACGTCGAAGTAGATCTGAATCGGCTCGTTGGGGAACGGCCGGTCGAAACCCAGATAGATCGCCGCGCCGCCCTCTCGGGCGATGTCGAACGGCTCGAACGTCACGTGACGGGTCCGGATGGCCTCGGCGCGATCCGCGAACACGTAGTCGTTGTAGCTGAGGCACTGCTCGGGGAAGAACGCATCCATGGTGTAGCGGATCTTCACGGACTTGAACCAGGGCGGGGCGAGCGGACGCTCATCGCGCCACACGAACTGGTCCTTCACCTGCTCATAGCGACCCGGCACCCCGTAATCGCCGGTCTCGATGCGAACGCGCAGCCAGTAGCTGCGCTGCGCATTGATCTCGGACTCGACGATCGCATCCGGGATGCGAAAGGTCACCGCCCCGGTCTCGGTGAAGGCCTTGGTGCTGTCCGTGAACGCGAAGCCGCCCGACGGCTCGCGAACACCCGCCGGTGTCGTCGCTTCGATCCGTTCCCAGCGCTTGCCGTTCCAGTACTCCCACACCAGCTTGAGATTCTCGGAGGCCCGCGGCGCGGGGCGCGCGGACGGATCGGTCAGCGTGAATTCCAGCACCACAAGCGCGCCCTTCTTCGAGAACACCTCGTCGCTGCCGACGTAGAAGGCATAGTCGAGCCGCGGTTCCGGGCTGAACGGATCGAAGTTCTTGCTCAGATCCATCGGAACCAGGATCGCGGAGCCGAGATTCTGGAAGGCCGCGTCCGGATCGACGCCCTCCTCGACGAGGATCTCGGCGGAGATGTCATCCAGTGTCTTCTGATCGCGGTCGTCCGGCAGGTCGGCCAGCCGGCCGCGCAGCCAGACGCTCTCGATCTTGTTCACGCTCGTCGGCGCCAGATTCGTCAACGGTCCCGTGAAGGCAACGATCCCCGTCCCCTTGCCGTCGCCCTCGCGTCCAGAGACCGGAAGCTCCTTCCACCGGCTGCCGTTCCAGAATTCCCACTCGAGCAGCAAGGGCAGCGCGCGGCCCTGGGCGCGGGGGCCCACGAAGCGCAACTTGACGGTCGACCCGCCCTTCAGCGCCGCAAGCCGGCGGTCCCCCACGTAGAGGAACATGTCCACCCGGTCGCGACCCTGGAACGCCTCGAACCCGTCACGGCGTCCCGTGGCCAGGCTCTCTCCGTGATCGCTCACCATCAACCGATCGCGGGAGAGGCACTGAACGAGCTGCACGTCGGTGAGCAAGACGTCCTTCTCGGTCTCGAAGATGATCGGCTCACCCTCGGCGGCCAGCTCCGAAGCGACCTGGGTTCCCTTGCGAACCCACTGATGACCGCGGTAGCCCTCGACCAGCTTGAATCTCAGGAGACAGCGTGCGGGCTGCGGAGCCCTCAGCCGGATCCCGATGAGGTCGAGAAGCGTTACGTAGACCTTGTCGGGCACGCGGTTGAGTCGGTACAGGATCAGCTCGGTCATCCACGCGAACAGCTCGACGAGCGTGATGCCGGGATCACTCGGGTTGTGGTTCGTCCAGTCCGGGCAATAACGAGGAATCAGCCGGATGACGTCCTCGACGATATCGTCGAAGGTGCGATCGTCCAGGTTCGGGCTCGGCAGGCTCACGGCATCTCGCTCTTCTGGAGATAGAAGGGATAGACCACGTTGAAGACGTTGTTCGTGGCGCGGACTTCGTACTGGACGTTGATCGACAGCTGCGCCGAATTTCCGGGCTCGGTGATGACGTCCACGTTGATGTTCATGATCCGGGGCTCCCAGCGGACGAGCGCCTCGGTGACGGCGGTGATGATCATGCCGTGGGTCCCGGCGTTGTTCGGGGCGAACACCAGCTCATGGATGTCGCACCCGAAATCCGGCCGCATGACTCGCTCACCCTTCGCCGTGCCGAGGATGATCCAGATGCATTCCTCGATGTTCTTCTCATAAGAGGACAGCGCGATCCCGCGCCGCTCGTTGAGCCCGACGCCGAATCGCCACCCGACGCCGAGAAAATCCTTGCTGGTGATCGGCATCGTTCGCTACTCCTCCCCCCGCGTCAGCCGCGTCATCATCGTCGATGTCTACCCCCCGACCAGGACGGTGAACTCACCCAGCACGATGGCGTTCACCGACGTGGCCTCCACGATCATGTCGCCGAGACGCGCGGCCGGCATGGTGTTGATCAGGACGTTCATGCTGCCCTTGACCACCACACCGCCGACATCGGGCACGAGGACCTTCACGATGGGGCACGCGTGAAAGTCGACGAGCGCCCGCCACGCGGGCCGGCCGCCGATCAGCACATTCGGGCTGCCGATCCCCGGAGCGAGCGGGCTCCCGTGGGCCGTCATGTCGGCGAGTCGAGCGGCCGGCATTCCCATGTCGCCGTCGCCTCAGTTGATCATCACGAGCGCCGCGTGGGCCTTGAGCAATCCGCCGCCGTTGATGTCCATCATGGCGCTGGCCTTGATGGTCATGGTCGCCATCGCCTCCACGTCCATGGTGGTGTTGGTCTTGATCGTCATGGGCGCGGTCGACTTGACGTCCATCGTCGTGCCGGCCGTGAACTTCGTATCCGTCGTGGACTTGAGCTCGATCTGCTTGCCTTCGAGCAGGATCTTGCCCGTCGGCGCCTTGACCTCGATGTCGCCGGTCTTGTTCGTGATGATGATCTTCTGTCCGCTGACGTCGATCTCGATGCTGCGCTCGTTCTTCTTGTCGATGATCTCGATCTTCTCGCTGCCGCTGGTGTCGTCGAAAATGAGCAGGTGGCCGCTGCGAGAGCGCATGAAGCGCATGTCGTTCTTCTTCTCGGCGTTGAGCCCCTGCCCTTTGAACGTCTTGGGCGGCGTGTCCTTGCCGTTCCACAGCGTCCCGATGACGTAGGGGAAATTGACGTCCCCGTGCTCGAACATGCACAGCACCTCGTCATCGACTTCGGGGATCCACCAGCTGCCGCGATCCTTCCCGGCGTCGAGGCGGGCGAGCCGAGCCCAGTGGCTTTCGTGGTCGAGCGCCAGCCACGGGAACTTCACCTTCACGCGCCCGAGCTTGTCGGGGTCGTCGTTGTTCGTCACGATGCCGACGACCGCGCCGTAGATGCGGCTGGTGGGGATCGTCTCGTCCCGTCCCGGCCCCAGGATATCCAGGATGCTGTCAGCCACCGGTGTTCCTCCTCACGGTGAACTCGGTACGATAACCACCGCCGCCGCGCCCGCAGATGTGGTTGGATGACACAACGTAGTAGAGGCCGCTGAAGCGACGGCCGAACCCCTTGACCTCGATGACCTCGCCGGCGCGGATGTCGGGGTTCCCGATGCAGATGCCCTCCCCCGAGATGTAGCCGAGCGAGAGCTCGTTGAACCTCGCCTTGGCGAGGGCGTCCGCCTCGCGCTGGTCGAAGATCGGGTGGTCGACCACGACCGTCTTGACGGAGCCGAATGCGCTCGTCGCCGACTGTCCACCCGAGATCGATCCCCCCATGCGGGTCGTTTCGTCGCCGACCCGGGCGCGCCCCACGATCTCTTTCTTGTCTTTGGGGCTCCAGCCCCGGACCGTCACCTCGCTCACCTGATTGGCCGTGCTGAGCCGCGGTGAGAAGCTGATGAGCTCGTCGTCGCCGGGCTCGCCCCACTTCAGCGTCGTGACCTTCGAGCGCGACTCCTGCGACTTCCGGAAGTGCAGGTTTGTGTTCTCGATCTCGACCTCGTAGCCGATGCGCGCGGCCCGCATCCGGAGGAAATCAAAATCAGTGAGATTGTTCTGGTACACGTGGTCATAGCGGACGCTGGTGGAGTCGCCGCGCAACGTCAGCCCCTGCTCGCTGGCGATCTTCTGCGCGATGTCCGAGTCGGTCATGTTCTGGAACGTCCGGCTCTTCCGGCCGCGCCGCAGTCGATGATGCCGATCGTAGCCCTGCAGGACGAGCGTCTCCGGCCCGCGGGACGAGAACATCACCTCGACGCCGGTGATCTCGCCCTCGATCATCGTCTTCACCGCGCGGCCCTCGTGGCCCATCTTGATCCGAACCTTCCCGCCTTCCTTGTAGAGCGCGTCGTCGATCCAGTCGGGCTTGCCGATCGCGTTGTCGACGAGTCCCAGGCGCACCGAGAAGAAGTCGGCCGCGTCGACGTTGTCGTTGTACACGACCTCGATCGGCTTGGCCTCGTCCTTCTGATCGAGGTCCTGACCATTGACGGTCACCTGAAACGCCGGAACCCAGACCCACGTATCGCTCACCGCTCACTCCACCGGCGGGATGACGAGCTGCTGGCCGGGACGCAGAATCCGCGGGTTGTCGATGCCGTTGGCGATCGCGATCGGACGCCACCGTCGCGGCTCGCCGTACTCTTTGGCCGCGATCAGCGCCAGGTTGTCGCCCTGCTGGACTGTCCGGCGCTTCGTCCGGTCCGCCGGTCCCGGGTTGGACTTGGCCTGCTTCGCCTGCTTGGCCGGCACGTACTTCACCAGGCTGATGTTCATCACCGCGCGGACCGGCGTCAGGTCGTCCAGGAACATCGTGTGGCGAACGCTGTAACCCTCCAGAAAACACTTCTGGGCAAACTTGCCCCAGACGAACGTGCACAGCGGCGGCCGCTTGAGACGGGGGAGGATCTCCGTCAGCTTCGCGATCTTCGCCGTGTACTTCGTCACGACGTTTTCCCGCGTCTCGTACGTGTCGAACAGCAGCTCCATGACCGTTCGCACCTCACCGCCCTGCGTGAACTGGGCCTCCGGGCTATCGGTGCCCTTGACGGGATGGCGGGTCCACGGCACGCTCTTGTTGACCTCGATCTCGCTCGGGTTGAAGCAGAACTCGATCTTCTCCCCGGTGTCCTCGTTGATGATGGCGGCCTTTTCGAGCGCCATGGCATGTCCTCCCGTTACCGCACGAAGCCGCGTCGCTCGCGGTCGATCGCGAGACGCTGTTTGATCCGCCCATAGATCTGAGCAGCAAGACGGTCGAGATCCGGGGGATTGATCGTGCCCTGGCGCGTCTCGTCCGCGCGCTGGCCAATTCCCGCGGTACCCGAGGGTTGCGGACGGTGATCTCGTCCCACCGACGCTTTGAGGATTCGCGCCGCGCCTGCTCGTTCTCTCTCGCGTTCAGGAGGCGCCTCGATGAAGTGCGTCTCGGTGATGACGCGCGCGGGGCGCTGCTCGGTGCTGGCCCCGCGGTTGCGCGAGCCGAGAATGACGTAGCTCATCTCGGGCGAGGCCGCGTGACCGCCCTCTGTGGCTTCGAAGGGACCTCCCGGCCGCCACATCGGTGCACCGCCGCCGCCGAACATCGCCGGGTGTGGATGCTCGGTCGCAGCGGGCACGGCGCTCAATGTGCCGAGACGGGGGATGTTGAGCCGCGGCATCCAGAGTCCGGGGATCCGAGGCGCACCCTCCGGCACGGCTGACAACAGTCCGTGAAGCATCGGGGAGACGTGGTGCGCGATCGGCGGTCGTGCGATGAGCCGATCCGGGTTCCACAACTCCGAAGGCGTTACGCGCCGCAGGGCCGTCGCTCCGGCCATCGTGTTGTGTGCGCCGATCGGAAGCGGAAATGCTCGAGGGCCCGGGCCCGCATACCCGGCCGCCGCCGCGAGCGGCTCGAGCGAGGCCGGCGTTGCCCAGGCTTCCGGCCACGTCCACGGCACCGCAGGCGTCGCCGCTGCCGATGGCACAGCTGGGTGAGCCGCTCGGCCAACCGCCGCATGATGGGACGCCGCCGAGGTTGGGGTGGCGTCGAGGGTCGAAGCACCCATAGCGGGAATGACCGACCGAGCGGTCGTCGCGGCGGCGGGCGGGTGATGCGGCGCTCTGGACGTGAGCGGCGTCAGCGCGCGACTCGACCCGTCGGCGTTCGGCCTCGTGGCCAACGGCTCAGGCCGGACGTGGGACGGCCCTGGCGCGGCGACCGGCGGCACGGCCAGCCAGCGATGCGCGGCGTTGCGCGGTCCACCGGCATGCGCCGGCGCGAATCGCGCAGTGGGCTGCGCGATTCCGGACGCACCCCGCGCCATCGGTTCGCCCGCGTGTACGCCGATCAACGGCGGTAGCGTCGGTCGTGCGAACCGCGGCGCAGCGCCGGCCGACTGAGGACCGGCAACGCCGTGCCTGAAGCTCGGAAGACCGGCAAGCCGTGCGAGCGGTGCCGCCGCGTGTTCTCCGAACGTCCCGAGCATCGGCACGAAGTGAGGGTCGCGCACACCGGTTGGCCGGCGCGCACCTGCAAGCGGCGCGTGGGACGCTGCCGCGAGCAAAGGGAACCAGTGCGCTCCGCCGTGTGGTGTCGGCACTTCCGCCATCGCCGGCGTGAGGCTTCCGAGAATCTTCGATGGCCGTGGCGCCGCGTGGAGAATTCCGGGCAACGGCAAATGTCGTCGCCCCGGTCGCGACGCGGCCTCCCTCACAGACGAGTCATCGCCAAGGATTGCCGCGGCTGGACCGGCGAGGTGCTGAGCAGGTGCGTCACCCCACGACGATCGCAGCGGCCTGCCTGTTGGCCGCGGCGCACCTCGTGGGGCATCAAGGAACCGGTCGAGGACGTGGAACGGCGACGCGGGGGATGCCGCCAGCACTGGAAATACCGAGCCCAAGGCCGACGGCAACGGTCCGCGTCGGGGACTGCCATGAGAGGAACCGGCAGCGGCCGGCACGTAAGGTGCGAACATCTTCGCGCGCGTCGCACCGTGGGCGGCTTCGGCCGGCGGCTGCATCGCGCCAGGCTGCACGATGTGAGCGACCGGTGGAACGGACATCGACGAATCTCCGGGTCGCTGCTTCCTCGCGCGGCCTTCGGCGGTTCGTCGCCCAAGCGCAGGAATCCGAACCGGCTCGAGCGGCTCGAGGGCAGACGTCGACGGAGCCGTTGACGACGAGCGCACCGGGAGTCGAGGGCGCATCGGGTGGCCGACCCGTGCGGAGCGAGAAGGCGCGGGCGACGTCGCGCCGAATCCCGCGGGCGCACCCGCGACGGCTGAGCCCAGAGCTCTCCCGGCGTCCTTGCGGTCACGCGACGCGTGATGCTGCGGCGGCACCGAACCTCCGAGACCGCCGCTTGTCCGCGCGGCTGCGGGAGCGGCCGGGATCGAGGGCGATGGCGGAATCGGCGCACCCGGAGCGCCCGCTCGGAGCCAGGGAACACCCGCAAGCGTTCTCGGCGGTGTTGTCGGCATTACGCCGAGTTGCGGTGCGGACGATCGCCCTCTCGCAGACGGCCACGCCAATCCTGGCGCGGATACCCGGTGAGGCGACGTGAACGGCTCGTGGTCTCGTCGTCGCATCACGTCGCTCGGAATGGGAGCCCCGCCGAGCCAGCGAGGAGCGAACTGGGCCCGCGGCGAGACGATGGGCGACGCCGGCCAGCCGGTCGCACGACCGACCGGATGCGCCGCAGCTCCAGCCGGATGTGCCGCAGCTCCAGCGCTCCAGCCGGGCGATCGCACACCCCCGATCGGCGGAATCGACGGCAGACTCGCCGCTCGACTCGCTCCGCCGCCGACCGCCGACGCGCCAGCGGTGACGTGCGGCACGCCCGAAAACGGTGCGGGTCCGCTGGAAGACGCGACGCCTCCGACAGAAGGCACTCCGCTGCCAACCGCAAAACCGCCGCCTCCTGCCGCGACCGACGATCCGCTCATTGCAGCCGGAGCACCAGCCGAGCCGCCGCCGAACGCAGGAAACCCGGTGGCAGCGACGCCATGAGCGATCGCGCCGAGCCCGGGCTCCTCGAAGATCAGGTCGGGAGAGCCATCGTGCAGCGCCGGCTCGAAGCGCTGCGCAAGGTCGAGGCCGAACCATGCGAGAGACCGATCGAACCGGGCGAGGAACTCTTCAGACCATCGGTCGAGATGCTCGAGATTGGGCAGCCAGCTCCAGCGTTGCGCGACGTCGATCAGCTCGTCGTGCGCCGGTGAGACGTCTCGCTCCTTGAAGGATCGTCGCTCACCGGCCAGACGCCGGCGCAGGCTATCGACGATGCCGACGGTCTTCGCCTTTCCGCTTCGTGACAGAGCCGAGGGGCCGAACGCCATCGACCAGTCCAGCCGGCCCTTCGCCGCGTTCTCATGGGTTCGGAGCGCCCCGGGCTCCTTCTGATCGGCGTCGAAATGCACACGCCGTGGAGACACGCGGCCCGCATCGGCAATGAGGCCCCGCGCGGAGCGGACCATCTGACTGTGCAGGCTGCGCGCCTCGCGCTCGAGCCCGACTCGCTCCCCCGCGCCTTGGTGGCCGGCCGTCGGAGCTCGATCCAGGCGTGAGCGAATGAGCTTGAAGCGTCGCAGGAGGTCCTGGACCTCCCGCACTCGCTCACTCCAGCCTCGCGTCGCTTTCTCCGCCATCGTCATTCGTCTCGCGTGGAGACTCTCTATTTCGCGCTGATCTCGCGTTTGGTGATGCCTTCGTGGGCGATCTCCAGGACTTCGACCGCGATCTCGCTCTGATCGGCCTTCAGCACAGGGCCTTCCCACCGGCACGGCCAGCCGCGCTCGAAGGAAAAGCGCATCGCCTCAGAGCCGTCGTCGTGACACAAGATGACCGCGCCCCGCCGACGCGTATCGTTCTTGACGTTGGCTCCGGCCACCGTCCCCGCCCAGTCGTAGAAGAACGGATTGAAGAGCATGCCCTCCTTCAGGACGATGTTGGAGAACCGGGTCACGCCCATGAGCTTGCGCACGCTTTTGTTGTCGCCGCCTTCGCGATACTCGATGACTTCGGTCTCCCAGCCGGCCAGGTTGCACTCGTTGAAAAAGGCGACCACGCCCGCCCCATCGATCTCGACGGAGAACCGAAATCCTCCCGTCGTCTTGTTCATGTTGCTCGCCATGGTCCGCGCCCTCGCTCTCCGCTGGAGCCTTATTCGACGATGGGCTCTTCGGTACGTTGCCCGATCCGAAAGACGATGAACTCGGCGGGTCGCACCGCCGCCACTCCGACCTCACACACGAACTGGCCGGCATCGACGACTTCCGGCGGATTCGTCTCTTCGTCGCATTTCACGTAGAACGCCTCGTCGTCGGTCTCTCCGACGAGGTAGCCCTCTCGCGTCAGCTCTCGGAGGAATCCCGCCACTGAGCGGATCACCTGCTTCCACAGCGTGGGCTCGTTGCCCTCGAAGACCGCCCACTGGGTGCCTTCCTCGACGGCGCGCTCGATCATCGTGATGAGCCGTCGGACGTTGACGTATCGCCACGAGGCATCGCTGCTGAGCGTTCGTGCTCCCCAGATGCGGATTCCACGAGCCGGAAACGCACGGAGGCAGTTGATGTGCTCGTGGTTGAGCAGGCCCTGGGTATCGAGCGACAAGAAGGTCTCGAGCCCGACCACCTCCTCGATGACCTCGTTGGCAGGAGCCTTGTGCACGCCCTGCTCGCTGTCGCAACGGGCATAGACGCCGGCCACGTGCCCGCTGGGCGGGACGACCCGCACCGCTCCCGTGGCATCTCCCGGCACCAGGACCTTCGGCCACGGGTAGTAGAGCGCGGCGTACTTCGAGTCGAAGTGACGGCGCCATTCGCGAATCTGCTCGGTATCGCAGACGGCGGGCGCATCGAGGATGGCGAAGCGATCCTTGCGCAGCTCGCAGTGCCCGACCAGCGCGTCCTGGACGGCTTGAACGTCTTTGTCCGTGAACCCAGGGCTCAGGCGAGCGGCGGCCATCACATCGGGAATCGCGACCAATCCGATCTCATCGATCTCGTCCAGCGCGGCCAGTCCTTGGCGACGCCCGGGCCCCTCGCTGAACCCGACGAAGTCGTCGGCCGTCAGCGTCTCGAGCCCATCTCGGCCGCCGCTCAACCGCGCCGCCAGCGGCGCGGGCGGATCGAACACGTCGGGCCGGCTCCGCCGATCGATGACGGTGACCAGTCGCGAGCCACTGCCGACGACTTTCACGAAATAGCGCTCGCTCCGAGGATCGGATGACAGGTTGTCGAACTCCTCGAGCTGAGACTCGAATGCCAGCGTCATGTGGAACTCGACGGCCGTCACACGGGTGGGGCTCAGGGCCGAGAAGCGCGACCGCGCGGGAGACTCCGCCGACCATTTCAGCTCGTCGCCCGAGCTCTCGGTGAGGACCACGAACTGCGTCGACGATCCGTCGCGCAGCTCGACCACATCCCCCGGGCCGAAGCCTCGAGTCGAGCGGACGCGCGCGGAGGACGCGCCCTGGGCGACGTCTTGCGTCAGGAGCGTCGCGGTCGGCCGCTTCGGCTCGCCGATCTCGACCTTGATGCGATTACCCCAGGTTCCCTCACTCGACGCCGTGATCGCGAGCAGGTCGGCGCCGCTTTGCGCCTTGGTGGTCAGGGTGGCGCGGGTGGCGCCGTCCTCACGTCCATCGGCGGACACGTGCGCAATGCGGATGACGTAGCACTCCCGCCCTCCGTTGGCGAAGAAGCCGGAGACGGCGTGCGCGAGGTACGCGTAGGGAACGAACGTCCCGTACACGCCTTTGAACTCGGTGAAGCTCGTGACGCGGCAGGGCGTATAGAGCGGGCCCCGCTGCGCGATCCCCAGCAAGGCGGTCACGCTCATGGGCACCGTCTCGAGGCGAGCGGCACGGCGCTCGGCCGCTTCCCTCAGATAGACGCCCGGAGACCGGTACGCGGCCATCTATCGTCCCTTGCCCTCGTTGATGCGCCGGTTCACGTCCGAAATCTCCTTGATCCACCGGTGGCGTTCCGAGTGGGGCATCTCGAGGATCTCGTCCTTCGACCAGTGGAAGTGATAGGCGATGAACGC
>Ga0075421_100000936_pt1 | contig 32761 bp, 30 predicted proteins | sample SoiMetdeltSBSDD5_FD_75292 | JGI IMG/M metagenome (GOLD analysis project Ga0075421, IMG submission 75292) | Bulk soil microbial communities from a Populus tree surrounding site in Tennessee, USA - Soil MetaG P. deltoides SBSDD5 | ecosystem: Environmental > Terrestrial > Soil > Tree plantation... | reverse complement strand
CTAGCGCGTTGGCCGGGCCGGGTTTGAGCAGCTCGCCGTCGACGGTGACGCTGCCGGTGTCGGGGCGGCGCATGCCGGCGATGGTCTCGGCTAGGGCGACCTTGCCGCTGCTGGCCGACCCCGTCACGCCGACGATCTCGCCGAGCCCGAGCTCCAGGTCGATATCCTCGTAGCGGTCGGCAAGGCGCAAGCCCTCAACGGAGACCACGGATTCACGCTCGGTGACTTCGAGCTGTGATGGATGCTCCACATTGGAGTATGCCTCGCCCGTGATCGCCTCGACCAGCTCGTGGTGGGGTAGCTCGTCCACCGAGCGCGTCAGCACGTTGCGCCCGTCGCGCAGCACTGTGACGCTCTGGCACACGTCGTAAACCTCCTGCAGGTGGTGCGAGATGAAAAGGAACGTCACCCCGCCCTCCTGAAGCGCGCGCATGCTGGCGAAAAGGCGGTCGATGGCGGCGCCGTCGAGCTGAGCCGTCGGCTCGTCAAGGATGACGAAGCGTACCCCCATCGACAGCGCCCGCGCGATCCCGACCAGCTGGCGCTGCTCCACGCTCAGCTCGCCCGCCGGCCGCGACGGCTTGACACCGACCCCGAACGAGTCAAGCAACTGGGAGGCCTTGCGGTGCAAGGCACGCCAGTCGATGACGGCGCCGGTCGACTGGCGGTTGAGGTAGAGGTTCTCCGCGACCGACAGGTTCGGGATGATCATTGACTTCTGGTAGACGCAGGCGACCCGGCGCCGCCAGGCGGCCCGGTCGGTCAGGGGCGGCGCGGCCTCGCCCTCGAAGCGGACCCGGCCGGCGTCGGGGCGCGTCAGCCCGGTGAGGATCGACACCAGTGTGGATTTGCCCGCGCCGTTGTGGCCCACCAGACCGTGCACCTCACCGCCCTGGATGGCGAGGTGCACGCCGTCCAGGGCGGTCGTGGGGCCGAAGCGTTTGGAAACGCCATGCGCAGAAGCCGTAATCATTTGCCGATCTGGTTCCCCCACAATGATGGATCGTCGACATTTTCCTTGGTTACCAGCGGAGCCGCGAACTGGTCCTCGAGCACACCGTTCCCGACGCTCACGATGGTGCTGTTGTGGTCGGTCGGGCCGGGCTGGAACGTCTTGCCCTCAAGCGCGGCCTTGGCATAGAAGAGCGCATAATTCGCGTTCAGGTCGGCGGGCTGCGAAACGGTCGCGTCGATCTCGCCCTTGCCGATGGCGTCGTACTCGTGCGGGATCCCATCGTTGGACACGATGAAAATATGCTCGGGATCGGGCGCGGGCACAAGAAGGTTCTTGGATTTCAACGCCTGCAGGGTAGGGGCGAGGAAGACCCCTCCGGCCTGCATGTAGATGCCGTTGATGTCGGGGTGCTGGGCCAGCCGCGACGAGCTTGGCCAGGTCGCTATCCTGGAAGTGATCCGAAGCGCATCCTTTGTGGATGGTTGCCCACCGGCACGCTGGCGACCTGCGCGCCGGTCTCGTAGGAGATCGCCACGATCCGGTCCTGGCCGCTGAACGACACGTAGCAGTACCGCCCGGCCGCGTCGGACGTTGCCCAGTAAGGCTTTGCGCCCGGCACGAGCGGGCCGTGGGCGAACGTCGCCGCTGACACCACGGTGGCATAGTCGGACATCGTGCCCGCCACGCAAAGCCTCGTGCCCTGCGGGTTCATCGCGATGCCGTGATGCGCCGAGTCGAGCAGGTAATGCTCGCGCGGGATGTCGGGATTGGATACCGGCAGGTCGGCCACGCGCGTGACGCGATCCTCGAGCAGGTCGTACTCCACGAACCCATGGTGGAAGGACACCTGGAAATAGACGAACCGCTCATCGGCGGAGAGGGTCATCGGCCGCACGGTCTGGCTCAATTGGGGGTACCCTGCCGCGTCCAGCTTCGCACGGACGTCGATGCGTTTGATGATCTGGAGGGTGTTCGCATCGACGATCTGGAAGTAGCGCACGCCCTTGGTGCTGTCGGCCCACTTTTGATCCAAAGGTGTGTAAACCGCGCCGATGCTGGCGTGAAAGATTTTGCTGCCGTCCCGCGAGTAGAGGTTCTCGTGCGGGGAGTCACCCGACGGGAAGCGCCCGATCTCACGGCCCGTGGCCACCTCGAGCACGTGCACCACGTTGCCCGTGCTGGCCGACACCGCGACCCGCTGCCCGTCGGGCGAGAGCGCCATGTGGTCGGAGCGGAACCCGCCGACCCTGAAGCGCCACACGATGCGTCCGGTCTCCAAGCTCAGCGCCGCCACATCGCCGAAGCTTGGCCGCGACACCACGAGCAGGCGCCCGTCGGTGCTGGAGTACATGTCGTCGACGAACTGGTCGTGCCCCTCGCCGATGAACTGGCGGACGCCCAGGAAGTAGGCGAGCCGCACCGGATCGAGGGTGATCTCCAGCATGCGCACCGCGCGGTCCGGGATCACGTTGATGCGCCTGACTTTCTGGAAGCTGCCGTCCGGTACGATCGCGTCGACCGTGCCGTCCCAATTGTTGCCGACGAAGAGCACCTCCCGCAGCGACACGGCATCGGCCGGCGCGGCCGCGCCCAAGGCGCCCAGGCACAGCGTCATAACCCCCGCCATCAGCCTTCTCATCGCTCACCTCCATAGGTAACCAACGATCTGTCCTTAGGCTACCGGAGCGTACGCGAAAAATCCTCAGGTCGGGTGGTTGCGGGAATCTGCCCGCCCCTCAGGGTGCAGACGATCGCATGGTCGGGCTTGGCCGAGGTCCACGTCGGCGGTGAAGGCGGAGTTGCCGATGCGGGTGAGCTCGCCTGGTTGCGGCGAGTCGGTCGCCTGAACCTTCCAGCGGGTGACCCGCATGCCATTGGCGATTTCGCTTGGCGTGCAGATGAACTCGGCCGTGGCGAGGAAGGCCCACCTGGCATCGCGCAGGCACACCCGGATCCCCTTGCGCCGGGCCGAGTTGGCCAGGCCCGGCAGATCCATCCCGATGTCGTCTCCGGCCAGCTCGACCACGATAGGCTTGCCGCCGGCGTGGCGGCTCAACGCCTCAAGCGCCGCGGGCACCCGCGGTTGGTCGTCGTGGGCGATGGTGCGGAAGCCGGGCACCAGTGCCATAACCGTCACGACGCCGGCTAGCGGCAGCGCGCGGGGCATGCGGGGCACCCACCGCAGGGCAAGCCACGCGGTCAAGCACGAAACCAGGAACAGCGGCACGGCCCAGTAGAAGTAGCCCATGTACGGATCGTTAACGCTGTCGATTCCCGCGTACGCATAGTAGACCAGAAGCGCGGACACGAGCATGCACAGCCACAGCCCCGCGCGGATGAACGGCTCCCGGATCCGGGCGGCGCAGTAGCAGACCCCGGCGATGAGCGGGATCCCAAGCAGGGCAAGCCAACCCGTGCGTACAGGCCACCAGTACTGGTAGACATAGGACAGCGATGCAAGCAGCGCATGGCTTCCCGCCCGCTCTGAGATGCCGTAGGCGACATACTTGCCGAACTCTCCTGGCCAGTTGACGAGCGTGTGGACAAGGATGGGTACCAGAAAGGCAATAAGAATCCCAGCGGCCGGAAGCCATGTCCGCACCGGGACCGGCGACGCATCGACCCGCTCCAGGAACCCTTGCCCGCGCCGCGGCAACCGCAGGCGCAGGCCGCGATGCCGCAGCAGCGTGGCGACGATCGCGGTCACGCCCAGGGCCGGGGCGAAAAGCAGGAAGACCGCGTGGCCGTGAATGAGAAGCCCGCAGGCAAGGGCGACCGCCCACAGCTCACCCGGCCCGCCCGCGACCACCGCCGCCGTCGCGAACAGCAGCAGCAGGAAGGTGGGCACGTAGACCAACGGCATCCACGCGTCGTTGATGATCTGCGGCTGGTACGCCAGCATGAGCACGATCGCCAAAAGGGCCGCCCCGGCGGCCCGCCACGACCCCAGCCGGCGCCGGACGATGACGGTCACGGTGGCCAGCACGGCCGAGTTGAACGCAAACAGCGATATCAACTGCCCGTTCCAGGGCGTCGGCACCAGCGCGAGCACATCATGCAGGAGCCACTCGCCGGACGCCTGTAGGTAGAAGTAGCCGGGACCGGGATGGTTGAACCCCTGCCGGGAGTAGTTGCCGACGAGGAGGGAGAAATGCTTAGCCTGATTGACGATGATGGAGTTGGCGCCGCTGTCGCCGAGCTCGTGGATGGGGGTCCAGAACAGGAAACGGTTGCGCGCCAGCAGCATGCCGAACACGGCAGCGAAAACGGCCGACCAGGTCTTCATTGGATGCGTCTGATCTTCAAGAGGTGAGGGCGGGGAGGGGACACTGCAACAGGGCGCAGATGGTGCGGAGCAGCTCGAGTTCGCTCGTGGACAGGGAGCGGTCGTGGCCGATGGTGGCGACGGCCGCTCGCACCACCAGTTCCTTGCCCTTGGCGTCAAGCTCGCGCAGCGCATGCCAGGCCTGCTCCAGCTCGAGCACGCCGCGCGCCGGTGGGTCGAACTCCACTTGCTCACCGGGAAAGGCGACAGCCATGCCCGCGCGGAAGGATGCCTCGTCATCGCTGGCGCTCTCCCGCGCCAGCACCGCCAGCAGCGTCACGGCTTCGGCCCGTGCCCGGCGCAGCGAGCGCCGCTGGGTGTGCCAATGGGGTTTGGGATGCATGTGTTGGTACATGTCTGCGGCCACCATCGAGGCCAGGCAGTACTCGAACACGCTGATCGCGCCGTCCGCGTTGACGAGGGCATAGATCGCCTCCAGCACGGCCTGCTGTTCGGCCTCCGTGCGGTGGCGCAGAGCCGGGAACGCCAGCTCCGCCAGGGGAAGATGCAGCACCGGGTCCAAAGTGGACAACGCGTTCGCCTCCTGCTCGGCCGCCTCGGCGAGCTGCTGGCCGTATCGCGCGGTCAGGTCGGACTTCTGCTTGCCGCGCACCGCCGGGTCGCCAGACAGCAACAGCCCGAGCACCAGCGGGATGACGTGCTCGACGCTGCGCGCACGGGCGAGCACATCCTCCGGGATGCTCGCCAGCAGCGCCTCGGCGTGGCGATACGAAGCCTCGGTGGGCGCGGCGACCCGCGCGACGAGGTCTGTCTCGGTGACGGTGGGCGCGGCCGGCGCCCCTGAGCGTTCGCTCAGCCCGAGCGTCAGGTCCTCCTCCATGCCCACCGGCGGGTCCTGCGCCCACACCGCGGCCAGCGCCTGCAGCTGGGCCGGGTCGAAGCCGGGGTCGAGCACCTTGATGCGATCGGCGAGCGGCGGGTGGGTGGCAAAGAGGGACTGGCGCTTGGCGCCGCTGCCGAAAAGCATGTGCGCCACCTCCTCGGCCTTGGGCGCCTCCAATTTGGAGCCCGGGGCCAGCCCGGCGATCTTCTTGAGCGCTCCGGCGATGCCCTGGGTCTGGCGGGTGAACTGGACCGCGGAGGCGTCGGCGAGGAATTCGCGCTTGCGCGACACCGACGCCTTGATGATCCGGCCGACCACGACGCCGATCCAGCCCGCCGCGATGAGCGCGATCCCGATGAGCGGCAATGGGTTTCCGCCGCCCTTCTCGTCGCGCGAGCGGGTGAAGGCCCCCGCGCGCAGGATGGTCTCCCCGGCGATGGCGAGGAAGAGGATGCCGAACAGCAGGCCCATGAGCCGGATGTTCAGGCGCATGTCCCCGTTGACGACGTGGCTGAACTCGTGGGCGATGACGCCCTGGAGCTCGTCGCGGTTCAGCCGCTCCAGCGCCCCACGGGTCACGGCCACGGCGGCGTCCGATGTGGACCAGCCGGCCGCGAACGCGTTGATGGAGGCTTCGTTTTGTAATACATAGACTTCGGGCACCGGTACGCCCGAAGCAATGGCGATCTCCTCAACGACGTTGCGCAACCGGCGCAGCTGCGGGTCGGTCGTGTCCTCGGGGACGTAGTCGCCGCCCAGCTCGCGGGCGACCCGGCCGCCGCCGCCGCGCAGCGTGGCGGTGCGGTAGAGGGTGGCCAGGGCGATCGCCCCGGCGGTCAGCAGGCTGACGACGCCGACGATGCCCCAGGCGTTGACCGGCCGCTCGCTGAACGCGCCAAAGGCGAACAGCGCCACGACATTGACGACGGCGACGATACCCACGACGGCGATGGCGAAGAGCAGGACGAGGCGGACCGACATGCGGCGCAGGTCCCGCTGGCGCTCGAAGAAGTTCATGGATCAGAACTGGACCTTGGGCGCCTCGCGCTGACCCGGCTCTTCGATCTCCATTAGGGCCGCGGGCGCGAAGTTGAACATGCCGGCCACCATGCTGCCGGGGAAGACCTCACGCCTGTTGTTGTACGCCATGACCTGGTCGTTGTAGGCCTGGCGGGCGAAGGCGACCCTGTTCTCGGTGGAGGTCAGCTCCTCGGAAAGCTGCATCATGTTCTGGTTGGCCTTTAGGTCGGGGTAAGCCTCGGCGAGGGCGAACAGCCGGCCCAGCGCCTGGTTCAGGATGTTCTCGGCGCCGGCGAGGTTTTGCATCGCGGCCGGGTCGCCCGGGTTGGCCGCCGCGGCGGACGTGGCGTTGACCGCCCCGGAGCGGGCCGCGATGACCGCCTCGAGCGTCTCGCGCTCGTGCTTCAGGTAGCCCTTGGCCGTCTCGACCAGGTTGGGAATGAGGTCGTGCCGCCGCTTGAGCTGGACATCGATCTGGGCAAAGGCGTTCTTGTACGCGTTGCGCGCCCGGACGAGACCGTTGTAGACCGACACCGCATAGATCGCCACCACGATGACGAGCAGCAGCAGGCAGCCAAGGCCGATAAGCAACTCCATCCCGTCAGGCTAGCCGCCGCGCGCAACGATCGAGGCGCGTATGCCGCTGACGTCGGGCTGAGTGCTCCCAACCAATGGGAGGGGTCCAAGTCGTCCTGATTTTCTCTGCGGACGCCTGTTACGATCTACGAGAATCCGACAAACCTGACATTTGTTTTGGTGGGGGGCCGATCAGGATGATTCTGATGACCGCGGTGACAGGTACCGTGCAACGACTGACCGGCAAATCTCCACGCAGCAACACCGATTGGGCATCCGATATGGCCATGCGTGTGTAGCCCACGTACCGGTGGCGCTGGGCCGCGCTGGCGGTGATACTGGCCGGCTCGGTGATGGAGTTGCTAGACGCGACGGTGACGAACCTCGCCGGGCCGGCCATGCTTGCCGATCTGGGCGGTGGAGCAGCACCGCTGCAATTGGCTCGGCGCCGCCCACACCTGGCCATGACCGCCGGTCTCCTGATCGGCGGCTGGCCGGGCGGCACCCACAAGATCAACGGGGGTGGGCGCCGGGGCCGGGACGGGGTACCAGATCCCTTGGCTTGTCGATGAGGTGGCCGTCCGAACACGACAGCCGGACGTCGACGCGGCATCCGCAGTCGCGGTGGACGACCTCGACCGGGGAGCCCTCGGGGTCGGCGAGGTAGCGGTCGCCCCACCGGAGTATGGCGACGAGGACGGGGTAGAGATCGAAGCCCTTCTCGGTGAGGCGGTACTCGTAGCGGGCGCGCGAACCCGGTTCCTGGTAAGGGACGCGGCGCAGCAGGCCCTCGTCGACCAGGACGGCCAGCCGGTTGGTAAGCACCTGGCGCGGGATGTCGGTGTGCTCGCGCATTTCCTCGAACCTTCGCAGGCCATTGAAAACCTCGCGCAGCACGACAAAGGTCCAGCGCTCGCCGAGCACAGCCATCGCCCGGCCGACCGTGCAGTTCTCCATCGACCACCGCAGCGCTGGGGACTTCATCACCCCAGGCTAAGTCTCGTTGACAGACTCAGCAAGCTAGTGGGAGGCTGAGTCTATGACACAGACGCAGGCTCGGGTCCGGACGTTCTCCTGGGCTCCTCCCGGTACCCACATGGCAGAGCTTGTTGGTTTGAACGGCTTGGAGCAGTTGCGCGCCATGAGGGACGGCCGGGTGCCCCGACCACCCATCATGGATCTGATCGACATGGAGAGCTTCGAGGCTGAGCCGGGCCGGGTCACGGTCACGATGCGGGCACAGGAGTTCCACTACAACCCGCTCGGCGGCGTGCACGGCGGCGTCATCGCGACCCTGGTCGACACAGCGGCCAGCTGCGCGGTGCACTCCACGCTCGCCGTGGGCGAGCTTTACACGACGCTGGATCTGAACACCAGGTTTCTCCGGCCGGTGACCGTGGACTCCGGCCTTTTGCGTTGCGAGGGAAGGGTTTTGAACCGGGGCCGGCGCACCGCGCTCGCGCAGGCGGAGCTGTCCGACCAGACCGGCCGGCTGGTTGCGCACGCCACCGCCACCTGCCTCATAATGCCTGCGTGACCCCTCCTGCCGATCTTCTCGAGTTCCTGCGCCGCTGCGGCGTCGCGCTGTGCCTGGCGGGCGAGGCCGCCAGCCGGATCCCCGAAGAGATGGAGGCGGTGGCCGCCGCTTACGGTTTCGACGACGTTGAGTTTCTGGTGGTGCCGACCGGTGTCTTCGTGCGCGTGGCCGGCAGCGAAGGGGTCACCGTCGATTTCATGAACGCCGATGGACCCCCGCTGCGGCTCGACCAGATCGACAGCCTCTACAAACTTATGGAGGCGGTGAAGGCGGCAGCACGCGGGGGGAAGCCGATCCCACCCACCGAGGCGATCGAGCGGCTGGAGGCGATCTTCGAGGCGCCGCCACGCTTCAACCTCTTCATGCGCGTGCTCGGGCACACGGTGCTGACCGTCGGGCTTGGACTGCTGGTGGTGCGGGACGGGCGGGCGCTGGCGGGCTTTGCGGTGCTCGGCTTCATGGTTGGCGTGCTGCGCATCGTCGCCGAGCGGGTGCGGGTGCTGTCGCTGGCGCTGCCCGTGCTCGCCGCGATGCTCGTGACCGCCCTTGCGTACAAGTTCGCGCCGGGTCTGGGCCTCGACGCGTCGGCGCTCATTATCCCGCCGCTGGTGGCGTTCCTGCCCGGGACGGCGCTGACCCTCGGCGCGCAAGAGATAGCGACGCGCTCGATGATCAGTGGGGCGAGCCGGATGGTCTCGGGCATCTACATGCTCCTGTTGCTGTCCTTCGGTATCTATGCCGGGTACGCGATCGCCGACACCCCGCAGCCCTATGTGGCACCCTCGCCGCTGGAGTGGTGGGGGCCGTTGCTCGGCGTCGTGGTCTTCGGAATCGGGATGTACGTCAACAGCTCCGCACCGAGGGACTCTCTGCTGTGGCTGCTCGTGATGCTGCTGATAACCTTTGGCGCGCAACAGCTTGGGGCCTATGTCGGCGAGGCGAGCTTCAGCGCCTTCACCGGCGGGCTGGTGGTCGTTCCGATCGCGACGATCGTGCAGAGGCTCAAAGGCCCGCCCGCTCAAGTTGCGATCCTGCCCGCATTCTGGTTGCTTGTTCCTGGAGCGCTCGGCCTGGCCGGGGTGACCGGGCTGGTCTCGCTTGGCCCGGGAAACCAGGGTCTGGTCAACGCTTTCCTGACCGTAGTGGCGGTGGCGCTGGGGGTGCTGGTGGGCTCCAGCCTGACCGCGACGGCCACGCAGCGGAGGTGGCGGCGGCCAGCTCGCGGTCAGTAAAAAAATTTCTTATTGACTCGGGTGGATGAAAGTATTCATCATTGACGCATGCCACGCATCGTCAGATTTCTTGTCGCCACAATGTTGTCGTTTGTGGCCACCGTGGTCGGAGTGGGAACCCTCGCCACTCCGGCGGCGGCAGACGGATGCTACACATGGGGACGCACCCTGTCCCAGGGAATGTCCGGAGAGGACGTTCGCCAACTCCAGATCCGCGTCTCCGGCTATCCGGGCTATGGCGCGGTTCTCGGCCTCGACGGTGCCTTCGGGCCTGCCACCCGGTCCGCCGTCATCCGTTTCCAGCAGGCATGGGGCCTTGCCGCCGACGGCATCGCCGGGCCTCAGACGTTCGGCAAGATTTACGAGCTGCAGAACAACGACTGCAGCACACTGCATTTCAGCTGGGCCGAGCTGAACAACTGCAACACGACCTGGTCCGGTGGCGCGGTCTCGGCCGCGACCGCGAAGGCCAACGCCAAGGTGAACATGTGGAAGCTGGAGGCGATGCGCAAAGCCCTGGGCGGGCCGCAGCTCATCGTGACCAGTGGCTTCCGCAGCTACGCGTGCAACAGCGCCGTCGGCGGCTCAAGCACGAGCCGGCACCTGTACGGCGACGCGGTAGATCTGGCGGGGACTCCATCGCTTTGCACGCTGGCGCAGCGGGCCCGGTACCACGGCTGGCGTGAGATCCTAGGCCCCGGCTATCCGGGCCACGGCGACCACACCCACGTCGCACACAAGTCGTCGCAGTTCTGGTCGGCCAGCAGCTGCGGCATCTAACTGAGATACGGCGGCCCACCGCAACATTGCGGTGGGCCGCTCCAATATTTGCGCATGCAAAGCAACGCGCGGCATTGCCGCCCTTATGGGCCGACGATCGTGTCTGGCAAACGGAAAAGCGTGTTTGTCAGATGATCAGCCCCGATGGCTGGCGGCGGCAATGCGTCTGACCAGGAGAGCCCGGATGGTGTAGAACACGCCCCACATAAGCGCGACGTACAGCGGCAGCCCGAAGGCGATCTGCAGCGCCGCGTCCAGCGCGAAGGGGTACTCCGTGTACGGCGGGACGGGCCGACCGTCGCCCCAAAGACGGGTGACCTCATCCGCGAGCCAGGTGCCCCGGCCTACGAACGTGTTGTGGATGAACGGTCCGGGGATCGTCATCACCGCGAATATCGCGCCGCCCAACAGAGCGAAGCGATGAGGGCTCAGATCCCGCTGGCTGACCATGGCGAAGCGGGATGCCAGGGGCAGCATGACGAACAGGACCGGGGTGAGGGCCAAGGCGGCGGTGGAGTCGATGAACCAGTGCAGCACTGGACTGATGGCCGGACCGCCCTCACCGAGATAGATGGCATGGAACCAGAACATCGCGGCGCCCCCAACGTAAATCATCACCAGGGTGGTGATGATGAGGGCCAACCACGACGCCGGTTGCCGATAGAACTGGAAGACCAGCTTGGCCACGGCGGTCGGCCGCAGGCTCAGCGCGCTGGCGGGTGCGAGCGATTTTGCCGATGCGTCCATTGCGCCATCATGCTGGGGTGCACTTGCACGTTTGTTCCCCGTTACTTGCGGCCGACTTGCGGCCAACTTGTGTGAAGCTCATCGATGTCTACATAATGGGCCCAAGTTCATCCCATAGGGGGTGGCCAATGTGCGCTTCACGATACTGGGCCCTTTGGCGGTGTCCGGAAGGAACGGACCCGTGCCGATACAGGGCACAAAGCGCCGTGCCCTTTTGATCGCGCTCCTTTCGGGAGCGAACAGGGTGGTGACGGCAGATGAGTTGACCGAATGGTTGTGGCCGGGCAAGACGCCGCTTTCGGCGACACAGGTGATCCAGGCACACGTGTCAGTGCTGCGACGCCAGCTGGAACCCGACCGGCCACCCCGCGCCCCACCTCATGCTGCTCACCCAGCCCCCGGGCTACCTGATGCGGATCAGGACCGATCAGCTTGACTCGCTGCGTTTCGCCCTGCTCGTACAAAGCGGTACGCAGGCGATGCAGCAGAAGGACATGGCGACCGCTGCGGAGATGTTGCAGGAGGCGCTCAACCTCTGGCAGGGCGAAGCCCTTTGCGGCGTAAGGCATCTGCCGGCCGCGCAGAGCGAGATCGCGCGGCTGGAGGAGTTGCGCCTCACCGCGACCGGCCTATACATCGACGCATGTCTGAACATGGGCCAGTACGATGAGGCGATCCCGCAACTGAGCCGGCTCGTCGTGCTCTACCCGTACCACGAGCGCTTCTACGCGCAGCTGATGGTGGCGCTGGCCCGAAGCGGGCGCCGGGCCGAGGCGCTCTCGGTGTACCGCAAGGCGCACAGCGTGCTGACAAACGACTTGGCCGTTTCGCCGGGCAGCGAGCTGCGACGCCTCGAGGCGGCGATCCTCGCCGATGAGCTGGGGTTGGGGATGTGAGCGCGGATCACCAGCAGCTCATCAGGAGCCGGGCTTGGTCCGGCTCCCGAAGCGTCTACCTGACCATCCCGGCGTCGGGTCTCGACATCGTCGACGGCCTGGCCGCGTTGTAGACCTTGGCGTCCGCGAATACGGCCCCACCACCGGCCGGTTCATCTCCGTCGACCCCATCATGGACCTGGGCGATCCCATGCAATGGCACGGCTACAGCTACAGCAACGCCAACCCGGTCACCTTCAGCGACCCGAGCGGTCTGATGACCAAGAACGACGACGGCGGCGGTGGTGGTGGTGGCCTTGGAAAGCCGACACCTTTGCCAGGTGAAGTCTTGGTCGACTTGTCATCTACCTGGAGTTCCGTCCAATCACGACGCTCGACACGTCTGCTCCACCAACCCGTTATCGATCACCATCAGCGATTGAAACGGCTCAGTGGACCGAGAGTGTCCATGAACTGTTTGAGGTGGGCGGCAACGCCAGCCTGCCCGCTTGGCTACGCTTGACATCATGGTGCAGTCCGATGGCTCCGCCGCCAGCTTGGCTTTGAGACTCCGTCTCACGCGTAGTGTGCAAGGATGTGCGGGCCGAGCACTCGACTTCTCTGCGATCTGGTTCCTCGTCAACGCATCGTTGTACTTGGTTGTTCTGGCCGTCGTCCTCGCCCTTGAAACCTGGCTCGGACAACCGGCAATCGGCCTGTCCCAGATCGCAACGCGGTTGATCGTCGCGCTGCCCCTGGTGATGGTGTTAATGATCATTCCGAGCCTTGTGGTGATCGCGATCTCCTGGAACATCAGGGTCAAGCCGTCCTGGAAGTTCAGGATGGTCACGTTCGTGCTTCTCCTGCTTCCGTGTCTTTGGTCCGAGGACCTGGCCGGCGTCGCCTACAAAGGGGCGGTTCAGGCCGTGTTCGCCTTGGTGATGCTCAGATCCCGCACCTACGAGTAGGGCGTTGAGTCGCCGGTCAGAGGTCGTGGACGGCGATGGCCTCGGCACCGCTAACAATCTTCGACGACACACCGACAAGCCTGTCTCGGTGAGTTTGAGCGCACACGGACTTGAACAACCCCTTTTGGGACGGCCGGGAGCACGTGCTCCCGGCCGCTTGTCGTTTGCGGCCGCGAAGGCAGACTTGCGTGCCAGAGGCAGCGGTGAGGTCTTGCGCCGCCTGTAATCCCTTGCGCCGAAACGATTGGCTACGTCGCCTGTCACCTGTGTCCGGTCTGCGACCGGCTGCGGCCCATACCGCCCAATACTTACCCACCACGCACGCACATCGGTGAAGTGACACCCTTCACTCCCAGGTAATGGGCTACTACCCAATAGTCCATTACGCTTGATGACTCACCGAGCGCGCAAAGGAGGAGAAAACCATGACGCGCAAACTAACCATCAACCACAACAAGATGAAGGCCGTAGGTGGCCTGGCCGCCGCGATCATGGGTCTCACCACCCTGTTCGGCGCCGCCAACACCGCCCACGCCGCCGCCGCCACTCCCGCCGCCCCCGCGGCAGTGACACAGACCGCGGCAGCCGCGCCCGCCGAAACCGCGCCGACCCCGGTGGCAGGTCTTGACCAGACCCAAATGAACAACGCCAAGAAGATCGTCGACACGGCCAAGAGCATGGGCCTGGACCAACGCGCCCAGACCATCGCCATGGCCACCGCCATGCAGGAATCCAACCTGCACAACCTGGCCTCGACGGTCATCCCCGAGTCGCATGAGTACACCGACGAGGGCGAGGGCTCCGACCACGACAGCGTCGGTCTGTTCCAGCAACGCCAGAACTGGGGCGACACCAAGGACCTGATGACCCCGGAGACCTCCACGCGCAAGTTCCTCGAAGCCCTGGTACAGGTGCCCGGCTGGGAGAAACTGCCGGTGACCGTGGCCGCCCAGAAGGTACAGGTATCGGCCTACCCCGACGCCTACGCCAAGCATGAGGCGCGCGCCACCCAGATCGTGGACACCCTCAACAAGTAAGCACCCTCAACAAGCAACACAGCACGAGCCGGACACAACCATGTGTCCGGCTCTTCTGCTATCCGAATGGGCTAGTTGAAATGCTGGGCGGCGTGCTCGAGCGCTATCAGCTGGTCACGGATGTCGTTGGTGACCTCGACCCGCTCGCCAGTGGCCGAATCGGTAAGGGTGACAACACATCTAGCGTTGACGGCGACGTCGTGCGCGGAGCGGATCCGGACCGAGAGCGTGAACGAATCGGGATGGACCTCGCAGACGCTGGCCGAGGCGACGCTCTCAGGCTCGGCCGAGGCCAGACGATCGGTGGGCGGCAGGGCAGGCGTGCGCTTGGCGAGCGTGAGACCTGGGCGCTGCAGTAGCGCGCAACGCTGAAGGTAGGCCTCGGTTGCGGAGTCGATCCAGGCCGACAGGGCCTCAGGGGTGATCGGTCCAGAGACCGGAATGTGTTGGCGGACCACCCAGCGCGAAACGAGTGTGCTCACGCGACCACGTTAGCCAAGACCGGCGCGCCGGGCGCGGGATTTTACTCGCGAGTAATGTGAGCGGTATGGGTACCACACATGAGGTTATGAACCAACCGCCTCCACTGGTGGATTACGACATGTTCGCCACCGACCAGGCCCTGGTCGACGGCGTCGAGCTTTACGGTGCCCACGGGGCGGCGCAGGAGCTGTCCGCGGTCGGTCGCGTTGCCGGCTCGGCGCACGCGCTTGAGCAGGCGCGCCTGGCCCACGTCAACCCGCCGATCCTGCGGACACACGACAGGTTCGGATTTCGCATTGACGAGGTTGAGTACCATCCAGCGTGGCACGAGCTGATGAGAAACGCGGTCGGGTTCGGGGCGCACGCCACCGCCTGGGTCGACGAGCGTCCGGGCGCGCATGTGCGGCGTGCGGCGGCCGCGTACATCGGTGCCCAGCTCGAGGCGGGGCATGGCTGCCCGATCTCCATGACCTACGCGATCGTGCCCGCGCTGCGGCACGAACCGTCTCTCGCGGACAGGTACGAAAGCAAGCTGGCGTCAAGGATTTACGACTTCGGGCTGCGCGAGCCGGCTGCCAAGGACGGGCTCATCGCGGGGATGGCGATGACGGAGAAGCAGGGCGGGTCGGATGTGCGGGCCAATACGACCCGGGCGGTGCCGGCGGCGGATGGCACCTACCTCCTGACCGGGCACAAGTGGTTCTGCTCGGCGCCGATGAGCGACCTGTTCCTCGTGCTCGCCCAGGCCCCTGGAGGGCTGACCTGTTTCCTGCTGCCGCGCGTGCTGCCCGACGGGACGCGCAACACGTTCCGGATCCAGCGGCTAAAGGACAAGCTGGGCAACCGCTCCAACGCCTCGTCGGAGGTGGAGTTCGAGGACACGGTCGCCTGGCCGGTGGGGGAGGAAGGCCGGGGCGTGCCGACCATCATCGAGATGGTGCAGATGACCCGGCTCGACTGCGTCATCGGCTCGGCGGGGCTGATGCGCGGGGCCTATGTGCAGGCGGCGCACCATGCCCGGCACCGGTCGGCGTTTGGGGCGCGGCTATGGGACCAGCCGGCGATGCGGGCGGTCCTGGCGGACCTGCGAATCGAGGTGTGGGCGGCGCTGGAGGTGGGGCTCAGGCTGGCGAAGGCGGTGGATGACAACGATGTCGCGTTTGGACGGCTGGCCACGGCTGTCGCCAAGTTCTGGGTGTGCAAGCGCGCCCCGATGGTCGCGGCGGAGGCGCTAGAGTGCTTGGGCGGCAACGGTTACGTCGAGGATAGCGGGATGCCGAGGCTGTATCGCGAGGCGCCGCTGAACTCCATCTGGGAGGGCTCGGGCAACGTAATCGCCCTGGACACGTTGCGCGCCATGGCGAAGCAGCCGTCGAGCCTGGCGGCCTTCCTGGAGGAGCTGTCGCTGGGCAAGGGCGCCGACCCGAGGCTTGACGCGGCGACACAGCGCCTGGAGAAGGAGCTGCTTGGGCTGCGCGGGCTTGACCCGGACGCGTTGCAGGCCGGCGCGCGCCGGCTGACCTCGCTCATGGCGGTGTGCCTGCAGGGTGCTCTCCTGGCGCGCCACGCACCGGCCGCGATCGCGGATGCCTTCTGCGCCACGCGGCTCGATGGCGAGTGGGGTGGAGTGTTTGGTGCCCTGCCTTCGGGGCTCGACCACACGGCGATCCTGAGGCAATGAGTTCGGGGCGGTGTGCCGCTCGCTGCGTTTGAGGCATCTTTGACGGCTTGGCGCTGAGGCGCTGCGACGAACCGCACAGCTCGGCGACGGACGCGCCTAACAGCCGTTGAAATGCTCCTGAACAGGCGGCTAGTATCCGCCCGTGCGTTTGCGGGGACTCCTCACCCTTACTGTCACCCTTACCGTCGCGATGGCATTGACCCTGACCGCCTGCGCCAAGTCGACGGCGGGGCTCGAAGGGTGGCCTGCCCTTCCCGAACCGGTCGCCTGGACGCCCCCGAGCGGTGTCTGCCACGCGGCCTTCACCTCGTTGCTCCGCCGTGACGGCTTCGGCGAGATCGAGTGCACCAAGACCCATCAGGCAGAGCTCATCCATCTGGGACAGTTCACCGGCGACGCGGTGAGCGCGGAGAAGGTCCCCGAGCCCGGAAGCCCTGCCTTCCAGGCGGCTTGGAGCGATTGCGATGCGAAGACCACCGCGTATCTGGGAGGGCCGTGGAAGGAGCGCAAACTGCGCCTCGGCATAGCGGTCCCGACCGCCTATGGCTGGGACAGCGGCGCCCGGTGGTACGCCTGTGAGGTCACGACCGTCAAGCAGCTCAACGGTTTTCCTCAACACGCCGCCTTCAGCCTCAAGGGCGCGTTTGGCACCCAGCCGTCGCTGCTGTTCGGCTGCATGCAGGTCGCCGAGGAAGGCGCGTGGGAGCAGAAGAACTGCGACCAGCCGCACAACGCCGAGTTCGCCGGCCTCGTGCCGTGGGACACCTCGTACGAGGAGCTGAACAAGGAGATCGAACGGGAGAACGACTCCGTCCATCGCCGGTGCGTCGAGGTTGTCGGCGGGTTCGTGGGAGCTTCCGTGCCTACTGGCACTTATGTCTGGGTACCAGACAAAACCGCCTGGAATGCCGGGGACAAAACGCTTCGCTGCTTTTTGTGGTTAGGTGACGGCAAGAGCGTGAGCCGCTCGATGCGCGGGGTCGGCCGCGCCGGATGGCCGTTGAGGTGACTCTGAGGTAATTTGGCAGCTCCGCTTGAAACGGTTTACCGGGAGAACAGCGCATGCGGATCGCCAGTTTGTTACTCACAGCGACCTTGACCTTGGCGGCTTGTAGCCAAGGTGGCGGTGGAGGGCTGGCCGACCGGTGGTCCCGGATGCCCGAACCGTCCGCCTGGCAGCCGAGGGCCGGGACGTGTCACCACAACTTCGAGCAGCAGCTCATGCGCAGCGCCTATGACCCGGTCGACTGCGCCGCAAGCCACCGCTTCGAGACCGCGCACGTGGGCGAGTTCGCTAGCCAGGCGCCCGAAGCGCCGGCCGCGGGCGCGCCGGAGTACAAGCAGGCGTGGGCCGACTGCGACGCCAAAGCCAGCTCCTACCTGGGCGGCCAGTGGCGTGATCGCCAGGTGCGCATCGATGTGAGCCTGCCCACGCGGGAGGGGTGGGCGGCCGGGTCCCGCTGGTACATGTGCCAGATGGGCGTGATGGAGTGGTCGGGTATCGCGTCGACGGTCCTGAACCAGAGCCTCAAGGGCAGTTATGCCTCGCTGCCGGCGCTTGAGTGGGGCTGTGGCAACCAGCCCGACACCGGCGAGTTCGAGCCCAGCGACTGCCGCGAGCCGCACGACACGGAGTTCGTGGGCTCCTTCAAGCTGGATATGAACTTCGCCGCGGTGCAGTCCAAGTATGCCGTCAACGACCCGCTCTTCCACCGCGAATGCCTGAAGCTGATCGCGGGTTTCGTCGGCGCCTCCAGTATCGAGAAGCTGCCGCGCGGCACCGGGTCGTCGTACTGGCTGCCCGACGGCAAGGACTGGGACGCCGGCGACCAGAGCGTGCGCTGCTTCCTGTGGACCGGCGGCCGGCCGGTCAGCCGATCCATGCGCAACGCCGGAATCACCGCTCTGACCCGAGGATAGTTTGACCGCAAGTCGATTCGCCGTGCACCACCAGCTCTACAAGGCGACCATCGCCGTGTCCTGGCCGTGCTGGCGGTCAAGGAGCGGCGTCTCTGCTTCCGTGCGGCATCTTGGACGCACGACTGGTGCTCCGGTCACTTTGGATCACTGCAATAGGGTCTCGAAAAGGTCCGTATCGGCCCGCGCTCGCTAAGATCGCGCCAAGGATGTTTCGTATTTTTACCCCTGGAGGAATTATGGCCGACATGACCCGCCGCCGTGTCCTGCAGGCCGCGGGCGCGCTGGGCGTTGGTACCGCGCTCGCCGGTTGCGCCTCCGAAGAGGACAATGTCCCGCCGCCCCCCGCCACCGGAGCTCCGCAGGAGACGTTTACGCAGCCCAGCCGCAAGATTTCAGGCGATTTGAAGATCCTGCTGTGGAGCCATTTCGTGCCGAGCCACGACGAGTGGTTCAACAGGTTTGCGGCCGAGTGGGGAACGAACGCAAAGGTCAACGTGACGGTCGATCATATCGATCAGGCGTCGATCCCGCAGCGTATCGCCTCCGAGATCGCCGCGGGCCAGGGGCACGACCTCATTCAATTTATCGCGTGCCTGTCGCATCTGGAGCCGTCCGTGGTCGACATGAAGGATGTGACCGACGAGGCGGTCAAACGGTGGGGGCCGCAGCTTGAGCTTTGCCGCAAGTCGAGCCTGAACCCGAAGACGGGCAAGTTCTACGCCTATTCTCCGGGGTGGGTACCGGATCCGGGTAACTATCGCAAGTCGCTGTGGGAGCCGGCGGGCTTCCCCAACGGTCCTTCTACATGGGACGACCTGCTCAAGGGCGGCAGCGAGATCATGAGCTCGAAGAAGGTGCAGATGGGCCTGGGCATGTCCCAGGAGATCGACTCGAACATGGTGCTGCGCGCCCTGATGTGGTCGTTCGGCGCGTCGATCCAGGACGCGAGCGAGAAGGTCTCCATCAATTCCGACCAGACCGTGGCGGCCGTCGAGTTCATGGCCAAGCTGTTCAAGCAGACCATGACCAACGAGGTGTTCTCGTGGAACGCGGCCAGCAACAACCAGGGTCTGGTGGCGGGCAAGCTGTCCTACATCGTCAACTCGATCTCGGCCTACCGCACCGCGCAGAAGGACCGGCCGGACGTCGCCGACGACACGTACTTCGTGCCGGCCTTGCGCGGGCCGGGCGGCCAGCTGGCCGCGCAGCACGTGATGTACAACTGGATCGTTCCGAAGCACGCCAAGAACCCTGATGCGGCAAAGGAATTCCTGTTGCACTACACGGCCAACTACGCGGCGGCCACCTATGCCTCGAAGCTGTACGACTTCAGCGCGTGGGACAAGCTGACGCCCAACCTGCGCACGTGGCTTGCCACGGATCCGTTCGGGTCCAAGCCGGCCGACAAGCTGAAGCTGCTGACCGACTCCACGAAGTGGAGCACCAACATCGGTGCCCCGGGTCCGGCGAGCCCGGCCGAGGGTGAGGTCTTCTCGACCTTCATCATCCCCAACATGTTCGCCCGCACCGCCCGTGGCGAGGTCACCGCGAAGCAGGCGGTGCTCGACGCCGAGGCGCAGATCAAGCCGATTTTCGCGAAGTGGCGCGCTCAAGGGCTGGTGGGCGGCTGATGGCCGTTGTCGAGGTCAGGGGTCTGGTAAAGGAGTTCGATTCGGGCAAGGTCCGCGCCGTCGATGGCGTGGACCTTGCCACGAAGGAGGGGGAGTACCTTGTCTTGCTGGGCCCGTCGGGCTGCGGCAAGACGACGCTCCTGCGCACGATCGCGGGCCTGGAGCATCCGACCGAGGGCGATGTGGTCATCGACGACCAGGTCGTGACGGCGCTTCCGCCCCGGGCCCGCAAGATTGCGATGGTTTTTCAAAGCTACGCCCTGTACCCCCACAAGTCAGTCCACGCCAACATCGTCTTTCCCTTGCGGGCGGCGAAGATGCCACCGGCCGAACGCGAGCGCAAGGCGAGCTGGGCGGCGGAGCTGCTGGGCATCGCGCACCTGATGCAACGCAAGCCGCGGCAGCTGTCCGGCGGCGAGCGGCAGCGGGTGGCGCTGGCCCGCGCGCTGGTGCGCGAGCCGCAGGTGTTCCTGCTCGACGAGCCTTTGTCCAACCTGGACGCCAAGCTGAGGGCCAGCGCCCGCGACGAGCTCAAGCGCTTCCAGCAGGAAGTCGGCACGACCACCATCTATGTCACGCACGACCAGGTGGAGGCGATGGGGCTGGGCGACCGCATCGTGGTGCTCAGCCACGGCAAGGTCCGGCAGGTCGGCAAACCCGTTGACGTATATGACGATCCCGCCGACACTTTCGTCGCGACCTTCATCGGCTCCCCGCCGATGAACCTCGTCTCCCACGGCGACCGGCTTGTCGGCTTCCGCCCCGAGCACTTGCTGCCCGCCGCCGCGATCCCCGGGAACGCGCAGCCGGTAAAGCTGAACGTGGAGCGGCTTGAGTACCTTTCGGGCGACCGCCACATCTATGGCACCCTGACCGGCATCGGCGAGCCGACACGGGTCATCGCCCGGTTGCCCGCCACCGTGACCGATCCTATCGCCGCGGGGACGGAGTACGAGTTCGCGGTGAGCCGGGACAGGCTGCGTTTCTTCGACGCCGCAACGGGCCTGCGCACCAGCGAGGCTGACTCATGAGGCAACGGCTAGCGGATCGCGAGGGTACCCTCGCATGGCTTTTCTTGATGCCAAGCGTCATTTACATCATCGCCCTCGTCGGGTTGCCCTTCCTGCTGGCCGTGGGATTTGCGCTCTCCGATGTGAAGTCAGGGGATCCCAGCTTCGACTTCGTGGGCTTCAGCAACTTCGATGCCATTTTCGACGACCCGGTCTTCTGGCGCTCGCTGGGCAATACCTTCCTGTTCACCGGGATCTCGATGTTGTTCATCGTGATTTTCGGGAAGGTGCTGGCGAACATCCTCGTCGCCGACTTCAAGGGCAAGTGGTTGGTGCGGTTCCTGGTCTTGCTGCCGTGGACCACGCCGGTCACGCTCGGCGCGATCTCGTGGTTGTGGCTGCTGGACTCGATTTTCTCGCCGATCGACTGGATCCTGCGCCAGCTGGGCCTGCTCGGCGAGCCGGGCGCGCTGTTCGGCGCCCAGTCCAACATGTACTGGCTGGGTGAGCCGGGCCTGGCCATGGCCTCGGTCATCGCCGTGCACGTGTGGCGGCTGACCCCGCTCGCCGCGGTGATCATGATGGCTGGGCTGGTGGCGATCCCGCGCGACCTCGACGAAGCGGCGCGGGTCGATGGAGCCGGTTACTGGCGGCGCATGTTCGAGGTGACGATTCCGTTGACCCTGCCCGTGATCGCGGTGTCGGCCCTGTTCGGAGCCATCTTTACCTTCACCGACATGGCCGTGGTCGACGTGCTCACCAACGGCGGCCCCAACAACGCCACCCAGGTGCTCACGAGCTGGGCGTTCTTCAAGGGCATCGACGGCGGTGATGTCGGGCAGGGCGCGGCGGTGGCGCTGTTCCTGTTCCCGCTGCTGCTCGCCGCCGCGATCGCGATCCTGCGGGCAGTGCGCCGGCTGGAGGTGCGCTGATGTACTTCTGGCGCCGCGCCGGTGTCTACCTCCTCGCGATCGGGGCGGCTTTCTTTTGCGCCGCGCCGTTTCTGTGGAGCCTGATCACCGCGTTCAAGCAGAACCGCGACCTGTACAACCCCGCCAACAACCCGTTTGTCTTCAACCGCCCCGCCACCTCCGACCATGTCCTGTATCTGTTCACGAAGGCGGCGTTCGGCACCTTCGCCTGGAACACGCTGTGGGTCGGTCTGCTGGTGGTGCTGATCACCCTCGCCCTGAGCCTGCCGGCGGCCTATGCCCTGGCCCGGTTGGACAGGCCGTGGGCAGGCTGGTTCGGGATTGCGATCTTTCTGGTTTATCTGGTACCCCCAAGCCTGCTCTTCCTTTCTTTATCGCGCATTGTCGTGGCTTTCGGCTTGCAGGATGACACGTTTTCGCTCGTGCTCATCTATCCCACCATCACCGTCCCGGTCTCGATCTGGCTCCTGATCGGGTTCCTCAAGGCGGTGCCACGCGACATCGAGGAGCAGGCGATGGTGGACGGCTACAGCCGCCTGGGCGCGTTCTGGCGGGCCGTGGTGCCCCTGACCTTCCCGGGCATCGTGGCGGTCATCGTCTTCGCTTTCACCCTTACCGCAAGCGAATTCATCTACGCCCTGTCCTTTGTGTCCCCCTCCACCGAGAAGGTCATCTCCACGGGTGTCCCGACCGAGCTGGTGCGCGGCGACGTCTTCTTCTGGCAGTCGCTCCAGGCCGCCACGGTCCTGGTGGCCTTGCCGCTGGCCGTTGTCTTCAACCTTTTCCTGGACCGTTTCATCACCGGCTTCACCCAGGGGGCGGTCAAAGGCTAAAAGTTGAACGTCAGCATCACGTGGTCGCTCTCCTCGTCGGCGCCCGCCGCCCGGTAGGTCTTGAGCGCGGCGGAGTTATCGCGGTCGGTCAGCACCCACATGCCGTAGCAGCCCCGCTCGGCCGCCAGGCGTTTGAGCTCGGCGACCAGCGCCCGGCCGATGCCCCTGTTGCGGTGCTCCTCGTCGACGCCCAGCTCGTAGAGGAACATCTCCGTTCCCTTGTCGGGGTGGGTGGTTTCGACGCCACTGATGAAGCCCACAGCCTTGTCCTCGATCCAGGCCAGCAGCAGGTGATGCGCGGGCTCGGTCAGGAAGCGCTGCGCCCACTCGGGTTTGGCGGGGTTGTCGAGCAGGCGTGAGGCGGCGAGGATCTCCTCGGCGGAGGTCGCCCGCCTGATCTGGTAATCGGTCACCCTTCGATGGTGACAGCAAGGTCTGTCTCGGGCCTACCTCGACGAGCATGAGATCCGCGGTCGCGTGTGGACATGGAAATGCGTGAGCTTGATTGGATTGTTTCTGCCACACTTTGGGTATAGGCGAATGGAGTCAACGTAGTTCTGGGAGTTCGGCATCGGTCCGGCAAGACTACCTGGACGTGGAGCTGGACAAGGACTCCCCGCCGCAGGGTGACGCCCAGGTCCGCTGCGGTGGGTCGAGGGACGCTGGCGTGGCCGCCCGGACCCTGTCCCACAAACGGGTCGGCCACGGCAGCAATGCCCGACCGCGCCTGTGTCAGTCGGAACTCGTCGGCTCCTGAGGCCCCCGCGGCTGCGGGACCTGCCGAGAAGAAGCCTGCTGATCGAGGCTGGAGCGCACGCTGTCGACAAGGCGCATCAGCTCGATGGGCAGCGGGAAGATGAGCGTCGAGTTGCGCTCGGTCGCCACCTCGGCCATCGTCGCCAGCACGCGCAGCTGCATCGCGGCAGGATGCTCCTCAAGCACCTCGGCGGCGCGCCCGAGGTCGGCCACGGCCTCGAACTCGCCCAGCGCGTGGATCACCTTGGCCCGCCGCTCCCGCTCCGCCTCGGCCTGTTTAGCCATGGCCCGGCGCATGGTGTCGGGCAGCTCCACGTCCTTTATCTCGACGTGGGTCACCTTGACGCCCCACGGGTCGGTCACCTCGTCCACGATCTGTTGCAGGCGCTGGTTTATCTCGTCCCGCTTGGTCAGCAGCTCGTCCAGCTCCACCTGGCCGAGGATGCTGCGCAGCGTGGTCTGGGCGATCTGCGAGGTGCCCACGATGTGGTTCTCGATCGCGATGACCGAGCGGACGGGGTCGATGACGTGGAAGTAGGTCACCGCGTTCACCTTGACCGTGACATTGTCCTTGGTGATGACGTCCTGCGGCGGGATGTCCATGGTGATGGTACGCAGGGAGACGCGCACCATCCGATCGACAATGGGGATAAGAAAGAACAGGCCCGGCCCCTTGGCGTCGATGACCCGCCCCAGCCGGAAGATGACACCCCGCTCGTACTCGGGCACGATCCGCACCGATGCCCACAGCAGGATCAGCAGCACCAGGGCTGCGACCACCCACCCGAACCCGAACTCAGCCATCGGCCGCTCCCTCCACTATCAAAGTCAGGCCATCGCGGCCCTTCACCCGAACCCGTTGCCCCACAAGCAATCCTTCTGTTTCGGTGCGGGCACGCCACCACGCGCCCTCGACGAACACCATCCCCACGTCGCCGTCCAGCCGCGCCACCGTCGCCTCTTGGCCGACCAATGTGGACTCCCCGCTGATCGGTGGCGAGCGCCTCGCCTTCCACGCAAGCCGCCCCGCGAACACCGCGCCCAGGCCCACGACCGCCGCCGTGGGCACGAAGACCGCCGGGCTGACCCCGACCTCGCCGCCCTGGAACAGGAACACTCCCGCGAGCGCCAGTGCTATCGAGCCCCCGACGGCGAATACGGCGACGCCCGGATGGATGACCTCGGCGGCGAACAGCGCCCCCGCCAGGATGAGCAGCGCGATCCCGGCCACGTTGACCGGCAGGACGCTAAGCGCGTAGAACCCGAGGATCAGCAGGATCACGCCGACCACGCCGGACAGGCCCATGCCGGGGCTCGCCGCCTCGTAGATCACGGCGAGCGTGCCGATGGACAGGAATAGGAACGCCAGGTTCGGATCGGCGATGATCTGCAACAGCCGGCGCAGCAGCCCGAAGTCGTACTCGGCGACCTGGACGCCGGCCATGTTGAGGGTCGCGGTGCGGCCGCTCGCCAGCTTGATCTGTCGCAAGTGGACGGTCTCGAACACCTGGGTGCGGTCGCGGGCAAGGAAGTCCACGGCGTCCAGGCTCACGGCCTCGTCGGCGGAGACCGCCTTGCCCTGGCGCACCGTGGCGATGGCAAAGTCCTTGTTGCGCCCTCGTTGGGTCGCAATGGATTCCGCGTACGCCGCCGCGTCGTTGATGACCTTGTCTCCGGCCGGCTCGCCGGTCTCGGCGTTGACCGGCGTCGCCGCCCCGATCGTGGTGCCCGGCGCCATCACCGCCACATGCGCCGACATGGTGATCAGTGCCCCGGCCGACGCCGCTCGCCCGCCCGCGGGCGTCACGTGGACGATGACCGGCACGTCGGCGGCGAGGAACCGCTGGATGATCTGCCGCATCGACGTGTCGAGGCCGCCGGGCGTGTCCAGCTCCACCAGCAGCGCCTGATGATGCCCGCTCTCCGCCTCGCTCACGGCGTCGGTCAGCACCTGGGCGACGACCGGGGTGATAATCCCGTCGATGCGGACCACCAGCACCGTCGGTGCCTGCGCGAAAGCGGCCGCCGGGGCGGCCAGCATCCCCAGGGCGAACAACGCCGCGAGCCACCGCATGAAGCGATCGTCCGCCTTGGATCCGCGATAGGCAAGGGGAAGGGTGCGCCGGGCGAAGCGGCGCCTACAGGCGCTCGGCGGGCACGGGCATCTTTTCCACGATGAAGACCAGGCGGGGGTAGTCGGGGAAGGAACCCGGACCCGATAGCGGATTCAGATCGTTGTCAAACACGCGGTAACCGCGGCCCCTAAGGTGCTCGTAGATGGTTCGCGGGTCGGTGGGCACCTCGTAGATGAGGCCCTTCCAGTTGGGGTTGCCGCGCCGCAAGATCACCTTGGCGAGGTTGCGCGCGTGCAGGGCCAGCCGCGGCCCCGCGCCCGGCCGGACCTGCGCCCTTCGCCTGTCGAAGTCGGCGGCGATTTTCGGGTTGGCGCGGTTCTGGATGTCGAAGGCGATGAATCCGCTGTCCCGGGTGACGCGCATCATCTCATCGATGACGCGGGTGATGTCCGGAAAGTACCAGGTCGAATGGAAGCAGTAGGCGGCGTCGAACTCGCCGTCGGCGTAGTCGAGGTTTTCGGCGTCGCCCACTTTTGCCCTAATTGCCGGGTTGACGGTGCGGCATCTCTCAATGAGCGCGGGGGAGATGTCGATGCCATGGATCTCGAAGCCTCTTTTTTCAAGGGAATCGGCTATCGGGTACCCCGTCCCGATTGCCACTTCCAGGAGTTTTCCCCGCTCGGGCGCCTGCTCGGAGAGCATGTCGCACAGCAGCCGGTCATAGTCCATGAAGCCGTACTTGGTCTCCCGGGCGCGCAGCCAGTATTGCGAGTAGACCTCGCGCATGAAGCGCTTCCTGTCCGGTTCGCTGTCCATTCGCCGCCCTTACACAATGGTTGAGGCTCCGGTAGAGGCTATCCTCTGTGACCGTGGAGATAAAGCAGCGGCGACCGGTGCGGGTCGGGATGCTTGTCGTCAGCGAATACGAATCGGATGCGCGGGTGCGCCGGCAGGCCGAGGCGCTGGTCGAGCGAGGCGACGAGGTGACGGTCATAGCGCTGCACGCCGAGGGCCGCCCCGAGTTCGACGAGATCGACGGTGTGCGCGTGGTCCACCTGCCGACGCAGAAGTACCGCGGCGAGTCGAGCCTTGCCTACATAAAGCTGTATGGAGGCTTCGCCGCGCGTGCCGCCGCCCGCATGGCCCGCTGGGCCCGCCGCTTCGACGTGGTCCAGGCCCACTCGATGCCCGAGGCGCTGGTGTTCAGCGCGGCGGTGCAGCGGGCGCTGCGCGTGCCGGTGGTGCTCGACGTCCACGACCTGACCTCCGAGCTGTTCTCCTCCAAGTTCGAGGGGCGCCCGGCGCTCATGTCGGCGATCCGGCTCAGCGAGCGGGCCTCGTTCCGCTTCGCCAACGAGGTGCTCACGGTCCACGAGTCATACGCGGACATGCTGCGCACGATGACCAAGACCCGGGTGACGACGGTCATGAACTGCCCGGACGACCGCCGGTTCCCGGTCCGGCCGTGGCGCGGCTGGGAACCGGGCGGCCAGGTGGTCTTCGGCTATCACGGCCTGATCGCCCCCAGGCACGGCCTGGTCGAGCTGACCGAGGCGCTGTCGATGGTGCACGCCGACGCGCCCGGCGCCCGGCTGAAGGTGTGGGGCAGCGGCGACGGCCTGACCCAGCTGCGCGAGCGGGTGGAGGCGCTGTCAATGCAAGACTCGGTGCAGCTGCCCACGCGGCTCCTGGCGATCGACGAGATGACCACCGAGCTGGAGAAGATCCACATCGGGGTCCTGGCGAGCCAGCTCGACCAGTGGACCGACCACGTGCTGCCCAACAAGCTCATGGAGTATGCCGTCATGGGCATCCCGGTGATCACGTTCCGCAACCGCACGATAGAGCGGTACTTCCCGGACGACGCCGTGACCTATGTCGATCCCGCCAACCCGGAGAACCTGCGCCAGGCGATGCTCCAGCTGATTCGCAACCCGGAGAAGGCGCGGGTGCAGGCCGAGCGAGCGCGCGAGGTGATGGTGGGCAAGACGTGGCGGCACCAGCGGCAGCACTATTACGACGTCATCGACCGGATGGCGGCTCTCCGGCGTGGCTGAGGCGGTGACCACGGACGAGCCGGTCCTCGGCGATGGTGCTCAGGACGGAGCTTCCCGCCGGACCGGGGCGGCCATCATCCGATCAAGCCTGCTGTCGATGCTGGCGATCGCCGCGCTCGGCATCACCCGCCTGATCCACCTGTCGCTGATCGGCCGCAGCGTGCCCACCGGCGACCGGCGCTGGGCGGTGCTCGTCGTGCTCATCGGCGTCACCATGACCGCGGGCCTGTTCCTGCCCGGCGGCCTGGCCAGCGCCGCGGGCAAGTTCATCCCATATCACCTGGGCCGTGGCGACCATGCCGCGGCCCGCGCGGTCTACCGGCTGATCTCGTGGGCCGGATACCTTGGCGCGCTTGTGCTTGCGGCCATCGTGGGCTCGCTGTCGCTGCTGTCGTACGGCGTTTCGGCGGCCGACGCCTTCGCGGTCGCGTTGCTGACGTTCGTCTTCTCCGCCTACAGCGTGGAAAAGGCGGCGCTGTATGGGCTTCACCGCATCGAGGGGTATGTCCGCCTGGAGCTTGCCGGGTCGGCGGTGGCGATCGGCTTGACCGTCCTGGTGGTGGTGATGGGGTGGACCGCCGTGCTCATGCCGCTGATCCTGGGGTACTCGGTGCTGATCGTCGGGGCGTGGGTGATGCTGCCGCGGCCGGTGAAGGCGCCGAAGGTGCGGGTCGAGGACCGTCGGGAGATCGTCGGGTATGTGGCGATGGCCAGCATCGGCGGCCTCGCGAGCGCCGGCCTCCTGCAGGCCCTGCCCGCGATCGCCAACGCTTTCACCTCCCACGTGGAGGTGGTGTATTTCGCCTATGCGGTGAGCCTTGTGGCGCCGCTGAACTTCCTGCCGCGCGCCTTGGGTCTGGCGCTGTTCCCGGCGATGGCGCACGCCCACGGCGCCGGCGACGTCGCCGCGGTGCGCAAGCAGGCCGATGTCACTACGCGTGCGCTTTTCGTGCTCCTGGCGCCGCTTTTCGCGGTGGCGATCCTGCTCTCGCGGCAGGTTTTGGGGATCGTCTTCGGCTGGCGCTACACCGATGGCGCGTTCGTGCTCCAGGTGCTGCTCGCGGCGACGTTCCTGATGGTGACGCAGCTCGCGGCGGTCAACGCGCTATCGAGCGGCACGCCCAAGCAGGTGCGCATCCCGGTCACCTCCTCGGTGGTCGGCGGTGCCGTCGGGGTTCTGGCCGCGATCCCGCTGGGTCTGGCGCTCGGCGGCGCCGGGGTGGGGATGGCCTACCTGCTGGCCGCCGCGATCAGCTCGGTCGGGCCGCTGTCGGTGGTGGCGCGCCTGCACGAGCTGGACTGGCGGGGCCCGATCCTCCGCTCGCTCGCCGTTGTCGGCGCCGCGATGCTGCTGTGGCAGGTCGTCCAGATGCTTGCGCTGGCGCCATGGGCGGCCGACGTCACAGGGGCGATCATCGCTGGATCGGTGGCGGTTCTGGTGCTGCGCGGTGACATCCGCCACGTTCTCGCCGCCCGGCCAGCGCGGTCAACGGTGCGGCGGCGCAATGCGCAACAAGGGTAGATATTATGCGGGTTCGGCTGGACCGCCGGACGGGACAGGAGAGTTGGTGTGCAGGTAAGCGTCAGTTCGGACCATAGCGCTCCTGAGTCTCCACCTTCCGACCGACCGATGTCACGGCCGGTAGGGGTGGCCATACTCCTGGTGCTCGGCGCCCTGGTGATACAGGTGCTCTTCGAGGGCTGGCTGGTCACCCGCTTCGGCGCGCGCAGCATCGACGCGCAGGGGAACACGATCGTCGATCCCGCCGAGTGGCCGAAGACGATCAAGAGTGCGCTCTACATGCTCCTGTTCGTGCTCTCGATCGTGAAGTTCAGCGTCGACCGCGCCTGGCACACCCTGACCACCAAGGCGGACATCGCGCTGCTCGTGCTCGGACTGGTCATGGCGGTGGCGGGTGTGGCGGGCGGGTCTTCGATGCTCCTGATCGGACAGGCGCTGTTCGTCTACTTCCGGGGCGTCATCGTCTTCTATGCGTTCCGGGCGCTGCGCCCCAACTGGACCCAGGTCAAGCCGCTGCTGTGGATCGGCGGCACGGTGATCGCGGTCAGCACGGTGATCGGCGTGGTTCAGTTCTGGGTGGGCAAGCCGGCCTACACCGCCCTCGGCTGGGTGGACATGAAGTGGGTCTACGAGAACAGGGCGCATGGCCTGTTCGAACACCCCAACGACCTCGGGCACCTCGCCTCCTTCATGCTGCTTGGCCTGCTGTCCTGGTTCGTCACCGCGGAGAAGATCGCCAAACGCTGGTGGGTCGTGTTCGCGTTGATCTGCGCGGCGGTCTCGGTCGCGCAGTCACGCCAATCCATGCTGGCCGTGATGGCCGCCTTCGGAATCGTCGCGCTGCTTCGCCGTAACCGCTGGAAAAGGCTCATCCTGGCGGGCACCCTCTTCGTGTTCATCAGCTCGCTGCCGGTGATCATGTCGCCGGACAACCGCGCGCAGCTCGCCTACCGCCTCGGCGGCGTGTTCAGAGCGCTGCTCCTGCCCGGCGACCGGGTCAGCTTCGAGGAGTGCCAGCGCGACCCGCGGTGCCGTGGAGACGCCGAAGTGCGCGTGTTGTTTATCAAGCAGGGCATGAAGCTGTTGCGGGCGAGCCCGATCCTGGGCTACGGCGTGGGCCAGTTCGGCGGGATCGTGGCGGTCAAGGCCGACCCGGAGTGGAACAAGGATCCCCGGTTCGTCGAGGTTCTCGGGCCGGACGGCTTCTCCATGCACGAGTTCGTCGCCGTCTCGGTCGACGTATTCTGGCTGCACCTGCTGGTCGAGGTGGGTGCGCTGGGGATGCTGGCCTACCTCGTGTGGATATGGTTGGTCAGCAGCCCGGTCGTGCGGGCGGCCTGGCGCCGGGGGCCCCCATCGGAAAATGACCCGATCTACGTTTGGGGTGCTGCGACGCTAGTCTTTGCGTTGCTGACCGCGGCCTGGTCCCCCGTGCTGGAGGATCCGGTGTTCCCGCCGCTGCTGTTCGCGGTGCTGGGATTCGGTTGGGTGTTGCTACGGAAAGTTGGGGAGCGTGACTCACAGCGTGACTGAGACTGCCGGATTCGCCCAGATCGGCTTCGGCTACTGGGGGCCCAACCTGGCGCGCAACCTCGGCGTGCTTGCCGGGCCGCGCTGGCGGCACCTGGTCGACCTGTCGCCCGAGCGCCGGGCGAAGGCGGCCGCCCTCTACCCGCGGGTCAACATCACCGACGATCTCGACACGGTGCTCGCCGACCCCGAGACCACCGCCGTCATCGTGGCGACCCCGGCGGCCAGCCACGCCCCGCTGGCCCGGCGCGCCCTCGACGCAGGCAAGCATGTCTTCGTGGAGAAGCCGCTCGCGCTGTCCACTAAGGACGCCGCGGAGCTGGCTCGCGCCGCCGACGACAAGGGCCTGGTGCTCATGGTCGGGCATACGTTCGAGTTCAACCCGGCCGTGCGCACGATGAAGGAGTACATCGACAGCGGCGAGATCGGCGACGTGCTCTACCTGCACTCGCAGCGGCTGAACCTGGGGCGCATCCAGAGCGACATCAACGCCTTCTGGTCCATCGGCCCGCACGACGTGTCGATCGCCAACTTCCTGCTCGACGCCTCGCCGCGTTGGGTCTCCGCCCGCGGCGCGCGTTACCTCAACGCCAGCGTCGAGGATGTCATGTTCGTCACCGCCGGCTACCCCAACGGCGTGCTCGCCCACATGCACGTGAGCTGGCTCGACCCCTCCAAGACCCGCCGCACCACCGTGGTGGGCAGCAAGAAGATGCTGGTCTACGACGACATGGACGCCGGCGCCCGGCTCAAGATCTTTGACAAGGGTGCCGACCGCCTTGACGCCGACTCGTACGGTGCCTGGCAGTACAGGCTGCGCGACGGGGCGATGCACGTGCCCAGCCTGCCGATGGTGGAGCCGCTCTCCACCGAGCTGCGCCACTTCATCGAGTGCGTCGACACCGGCAGGCGGCCGGTGGTCGACGGCTGGAACGGCGTGCGCACGGTGTCCGTGCTCGAGGCGGTCGACGAGTCCTTGCACGCCGGCGGCGCCACCGTTGAGGTGGTCCAGCCGTGATCAGCCCGCTTTCGCATGTGGCGGACGGCGTCGAGCTTGGCGAGAACGTCGTCGTCGAGGAGTTCTGCTTGGTGGGCAAGCACATCGGCAGCGCGGGTACCCCGCTTGGCACTGATGGGCCTGTCCACACTGTCATCGGCGCGGACTCCACCCTGCGAAGCCACACCGTGCTTTACGCGGGCAGCACCATCGGCGCCCGCTTCCAGACCGGCCACCACGCCCTCGTGCGCGAATGCAACACCATCGCCGACAACGTGTCGATCGGCTCGCTGAGCGTGGTCGAGCACCATGTCACCATCGGCGTCGGGGTCCGCATCCACTCTCAGTGCTTCATCCCGGAGTACTCGGTGCTGGAGGACGGCGCCTGGATCGGCCCGCGGGTGACGCTGACCAACGCCCCGTTCCCGCGCTGCCCCGACGTCGCCAAGTGCCTCAAGGGCGTTTACATCGGCAAAGACGCCCGCGTGGGGGCCAATGTGACCATCCTGCCCGGGGTGCGCATCGGTGAGCGAGCCCTCATCGGCGCGGGGGCGGTGGTGACCAAGGACGTCGCACCTGGAATGGTAGTGGTGGGTGCCGCGGCGCGCCCGGTCAAGTCAATAGACGAGCTTCTTTGCCCCGAGGGTTTGGACCACCGTCCGTACCCGGCGAAGCAGGAGTTGGAGTAGGTATGTCCAAGATTCCCCTGGTTGATCTCAAAGCGGCGTATGCCCGGCAGAAGGGTGCCATCGACGCGGCGATCCAGGATGTCATCGACAACACCCGTTTCATCCAAGGGCAAGAGGTCAAGGAGTTCGACGCGGCGTACGCCGAGTTCTGCCGCACCAAGCACTCCATCGGCGTGGGCTCCGGCACCGCGGCCCTGCACCTGTCGCTGGCCGCGGTGGGCATCGGCCCCGGCGACGAGGTGGCCGTGCCGGTGCACACCTTCATCGCCACCGCCGAGCCGGTCAGCTGGCTCGGCGCGAGGCCCCGCTTCGTCGACATCGACCCCGACACCGGCAACATGGACCCGGCCGAGCTCAAGCACGTGATCGAAGGCGTGTCGGCGGTGCTTCCCGTGCACATCCACGGACGTCCGGTGGACATGGAGACGATCTCGACGATCGCGGCCGATGCCGCGGTACCCGTCATAGAAGACGCCGCACAGGCCCAAGGCGCCGAAATCGTGAAGACCGACGGCACTCTCGTGCGTGCGGGCGGCTACGGCGTGGCCGGCTGCTTCTCCTTCTTCCCCGGCAAGAACCTTGGCGCCTTCGGCGACGCCGGCGCGATCACCACCAACGACGACGAGTTCGCCGAGCGGGTGACGCGGCTGCGCGACCACGGCCGGATCACCAAGTACGAGCACCTGGAGGTCGGTTACGCCCACCGGCTCGACACGCTTCAGGCCGCGATCCTCAAGGTGAAGCTGGAG
>Ga0075421_100000934_pt1 | contig 32789 bp, 24 predicted proteins | sample SoiMetdeltSBSDD5_FD_75292 | JGI IMG/M metagenome (GOLD analysis project Ga0075421, IMG submission 75292) | Bulk soil microbial communities from a Populus tree surrounding site in Tennessee, USA - Soil MetaG P. deltoides SBSDD5 | ecosystem: Environmental > Terrestrial > Soil > Tree plantation... | reverse complement strand
GTTCGAGGGGGCCGGCGTGCGCGTCCTGTGGTTCCAGTCCTTCGGTTCGACCGTGTTCATCTCCAAGGGCCGGGACGCGAGAGTCCCGGCCGGGATCCAGGGCCAGAAGGTGCGGGCCATTGCGGAAAACCACGCGAAGTTCTTCAGGCGCTGCGGGGGCATACCTGTGGTGGTCTCCGCCTCCAAGCAGTACCAGGCGATGCAGGACGGCACGGTCGACATGCTGGTGACGGGGATCACCAGCCTCGAGTCGCGGCACTTGTGGAAACTGGCCGACACCATCACGCGGACCGAGCACGCCGCCCTCGAGTTCCTCGTGGTCATCAACGAGAAGACATGGCAGTCCGTCAGCAACAAGCACAAAGCGATCATCGTCGCGGCCGGAAAAAAGGTGGAGCGGCACCTGCGCGACGCAATGGCGGACGTGGACGCGAAGGCGTACGCCTTCGCGCGCTCGAAGGGCATGAGGATTCACGACCTGACGCCCAACGAGGTCGCCGAGTGGAGGGCCTGCAGCGCCGACATCATCGACGAGTACATGAACACTACGGGTGAGACGGCCCGCCGGCTCATGGAGGCCTACGGAAGACTGCGCACCCACCCATGCTGCTCGTCGGGTCCCAAGGGCGAGTTCACGGCGCGCTAGCTAGCGATCCCGTCTCGCCGACTGTCCCCGGCTTCCGGCGACAAGCGCCGGAATGACGCGGCGCCGGGGTGCCAGCACCCCGTTGGACGGGCCGCGCCCGCAAAGAGCCGGCGCCCGCCCGGCGCCCTACCTGTCCAGCCAGACGCTTTCGAAGCGCCAGTTGTTGTAGATCGAGTTCTGGTGCAGGACGTGACCCTTGACGTGGGGGTGCCAGCAGGTCGCCGTGCGATTGTGGAAGATGATCGGGCGGGCCACGTCCTGCGCCAGGATCTTCTCGATCCCCCACACGATCTGCTTGCGCTTGGCGACGTCGCCCTCCTGCGACTGATCCTCCAGCAGCTTCTCGACGCGCGGATTGCAGTACTTGGTGTAGTTGCGGTCCGAGTTGCAGGCATAGCCTTCCATGAGGGTCACGTCCGGATCGTCGACCCCGGAGCCGGAGAGATTGAGAGCGACAGCGTAGTCCTGCCGGACGAGGCGGCCGTACCAGACCGACGACTCGATGATCTCGAGCTCGGCGTCGAAATAGATCTGGTTGAGCTTGTCGACCAGAAGCACCGCAGGGTCCCTGAAGTTCTGGAAGTCGCGCGTCGACACCTTGACCTTGAGGCGTTTGCCGGAACCGTAGCCCAGGCTCTCCATGATCTTGCGGGCCTCGGCACGCAGGACCGCCTGGTCGGTGCCGTAGTTGGGCAGCGACAGCACCATCTCCTCGGGCATTCCCCACCGGCCTTCAGGATCGGCCATCATGGCCCCGGCAAGCTTCGCCTTGCCGGTCGACAGGATGTCGATCATGCCCTGCCTGTCGAGGGCCAGAGCCATGGCCTTGCGCAGCATCTCGCTGTCGAAGGGGGGCCTTTTGTGGTTGACGAGGAGATTCGTGCTCACCCCGGTCGGCGCCAACTGGCAGGTGGCCGCAGGCGCGCGCGCCTCGACGTCGGCGATCAGCGGCACCGTGATATCGGCGACGAACGTCAGGTCGAACTCCTTGGCCACGAACGCCAGCACGCGCGTCGAGCGGTTGGCGACAATGCTCATCTCGATGCCGTCGAGATAGGGCCGGCCGGGCTTCCAGTAATCCGTGTTCTTGGCGAGCTTGATCGACTGGTTCGAGTCGAACGACACGAACTTGAAAGGACCGGTGCCGATCGGCCGCCTGCGCATGTCCTTGGCCGGCACGTGGCACGGATAGACCGGAGAGAGGTTCGAGGCGAGTAAGGCCGGGAAGGAGGCCTGCGGCCGCCCGAGCACGAAGGTGGCCTCGAAATCGCCGTTGAGCGTCACCTCCTGGAGATTGCTCCACCACACCCCGCGCGGATTGCCGCGCAGCTCGTCGGGATGCTTGCGGAGGATCTTGTGCCAGGTGCACTGCACATCCGCGGCAGTGAAGGCCTTACCGTCGTGCCACTTCACGTCCCGCCGCAGCTTGACGGTGAACCTGGTGCGCGTGTCGTCCCAGGCCCAGCTCTCGGCCAGCTCCGGCACGATGGTGTCGAGCCCGTTGCGCGGCTTGGACTGGTCGAAGATCAGGAGGTTGTTGAAAATGGCGGAGAACCCCATCGCCGTGGCGATGGTAGCCTCCTCGACAATCGAGGCGCTGGGTGGATTGCTGCTGTTGTAGGTTCGGAGTATTCCGCCTGATTTCTGTGCCAGCGCAGGGTCCGCGATCGCGAACCCCACAGTCAACGCGCCAGTCATGAGCGCCAGAGCGCACCGGGAATTGGCCAAGGTCGTCCTCCCATCGACGGAACGCCGGTTTCAGCGGGAACATCCGCACGCCGGTCTTTTTCGCCACGGAAAGCCAGTGTACCACAGCAACCAGCGAAGCACACGCCTTGCGTGCTCCAAATCACCTCTGCTCGCGAATTCGGTTCGCCGACGATCCGGCCCACGAGGATGATGACGGCCCAAAAGGCCGGCCGGCCCCGCTGGGGCGAGATCGATCGAGAGGATCGGCCCTGTCTAGGCGACCGCCGCGTCGACGCCGAGGTAGGCGTCGAAGGCCGCCCAGAAGTCCTTGCGCACCTCGTCTGTCTCCTGCAGGATCTCGTGGCGCGCCTGCGGGATCAGAACGTGCGCGCCGACCTTCAGGCGCACCGCGAACTCCTCGATGTGCGTCGTAGAGACCACCCGGTCCATGCCGGCGGCGAACAGCAGCAGGGGCACCTTAACGTGCACCGGATAGTCGGGGGCGGTGACCTCCGCGATCGATCGCAGCGCCGCCCGGAGCCAGGCAATCGTGGGCGAGCCGAGCCCCAACTGGGGGGCGGCCTGCACGACCATGCTGTTGCGCGCATAGCGCTCGTGATCGGAAGTGAGCGGGTTGCCCTCGAAGGGCTCCATCTCCAAGGCATCGTCGTTGCCGCCGGGCGTGTAGAGGCGGCCCAGCCCCAGCGCGCCCATGATCTCGCAGTAGGCGCGCGGCAGCGGTGGCGGAATGCCGATCTCCTTCGGGTTGATGGAGATCATCGGCGCGCAAAGCACCATGCGCGAGAACCACGAGCCGGCATCCCTGGCGTTGCGCAGGAGAATGTGGCCGCCCATCGAATGGGCGAGCGCGACGAAGGGCGGCTGGCAGTCGGGCAGCACGACCTCTTTCATGAACAGCGCGAGGTCCCGGTCGAAATCGGCGAACGAGCGCACGTGCCCCTTGCGCGGGTTGGAGAGCAGCCGGTCCGACCCGCCCTGGCCCCGCCAGTCCATGATGGCCACTGTGAAGCCGCGCCGGCGCAGGTCGGCGACCACCTCGAAGTACTTCTCGATGAACTCGCCGCGGCCCTGGAAAATGCACACCGTGCCCCGGCGCGGCCCGCGCGTCGCGTCCCAGCGCGCGAAGCGCAGCATGATGCCGTCGTGACCCTTGAAGTAGCCGGCCGTGGCGCCGCTGGGCACGGGGTTCTTGGCCAGCGCGATCAGGTCCATCGGCAACTCCGCGAAAGCCGCTGCGATTGGCCAGACTCAGACGGGGCTTTCGGCGGCGAGCGAAAGCAGGATCGGGCGAATCCGCCCGACTGCCAACTGCCGGTCGCCGACTGCCTCACGCGCCGGCCTCAATCGTACTCGCGATACCAGCGGCGACCCCACGGGTTGCGGTAGGGGCCGAACCACGGGCGCTCGTAGTAGCTGTAGGGACCCCAGCGCCCCGGGCCTTCGTACGGGCCCTGGTAGGCGTACTCGCGCCGCCTCGGCTCCAGCGGGCGCGCATCGACGATCTGCCCCGAGCAGCGGTGCAGTGTCAGCTCGAACAGCTGCCCGGTCGGACGGCGCGCGCGCAGGGTGACGATGTTGTCGTTCACCTGAGCGCCGGCATGAAAGTCGCGCCAGCCCCGGCTGGTGAGCCGCTCGCGCACTTCCTCGCTGCGCACGCACTTGCCCTTGTAGGGCGGCACGTCGGCATATTTCTCCGGCGGCGGACGCCTATCCGGCGGCGGCAAGCGCGAGTACTTGTCAGGCGGCGGAACGCGGGAGTATTTGTCGGGCGGCGGGACGTTGGAGTACTTGTCGGGCGGGGGCCCGTTCGCATAGTCGTCCTCGTCGTCGTCGTCGAAGGCCCCGGGCGGTGGACCCTTCGGCGGATAGCGGCGGTCATCGTAGACCCCACCCTTCGAATATGGTCCCCCGTCATCCATGTCGGCCGCCAGAGCTGGCGGCGACGCAACGGCGACCAGCAGGCCGGCCGCCAATACCCACCTTTTCATGTTGCGCTCTCCTCTCGATCTTCCGACCCCACCGCACGGAGCAAGTGACGCTACCATTAAATTGCAATGAAGGCGAAGTGTTGCCCGGCCAAACGTGCGACGAGGCCGTCCTCCGTCTGCGTGCAACCTCTTATTTACGACGGCGCGATTGCCGCGGTTTGTCGGATCGGCAACGAAGCATGGCAATTGGCTTCCCGGTTGTATCAATTTGTAACAGGCCCTTCGGCTGCCTCTCCCCGGGAGCGCCCCTTGAAGCGCGGCCGTCAGCACCTAGATATCGCCTGCGCACGCCGCTCGCCGGGTGCGCAGAACGGCTGCCTGGCCCCTGTCGGCAGGTAGTAGCGCCCACAACGGGCAGGCAGAGCCACACGTCGCTTCCAAAGGAGGACCTGTGATGCGACCCATCGATTTTGCCCCCCTCTATCGCTCCACCGTCGGCTTCGACCGCCTCTTCAACCTGCTCGACTCGGTCACCGGGGTCGAGGCGCCTACCGCATACCCGCCCTACAACATCGAGCGGCTGGGCGACAACGAATACCGGATCACCATGGCCGTGGCCGGCTTCGCCCAGGATGAGATCAAGGTCGACGTGAAGGAGCAGACGCTCACCGTCTCCGGCGCCAAGGCGCCCGAGGAGAAGGAGCGCAGCTACCTCCACCGCGGGATTGCAGCGCGCAACTTCGAACGCCGGTTCCAGCTCGCCGACCACGTCGAGGTGAAAGGCGCCGACCTGCAGGACGGCCTGTTGCACATCGAATTGGTGCGCAACGTGCCGGAGCGCCTGAAGCCGCGCGCCATCGCCATCGGCAAGCCCAGGCAGGTCGAGGCGGCCGCGTAGCGCGCGACGAGCGAGCGGCCGGCTACCGTCCCGGCAGCCGAGGCGCTCGCGCCAAGGCTGTCCGGGCCCCGAAGCAGTCTCAGCAATGCCGCGGCCCCGCTATCGGATAGCGGGGCCGCGACGCTCGGCGCTCGTCACCCGCCGCGAGCCTGGCACCGCGCAACCTCAGTGCGGCTTGGACTTGTCGAAGGCGGCACGCGCCTCGGGGCTCGCCTCCTTCTGATGCTTGGCCTGCCACTCCTTGTAGGGCATGCCGTAGACGATCTCGCGCGCGGCCTCCTTGGAGAGCTCCAGGCCCTTCTCGGCCGCAGCCTCCCGGTACCAGTCGGAGAGGCAGTTGCGGCAGAAGCCGGCCAGATTCATCATGTCGATGTTCTGCACGTCGGCGCGCTTGCGGAAGTGCTCGACGAGGCGCCGGAAGGCGGCAGCCTCGAGCTCGGTCGTCAGGGCCTTGTCCAGCTTGGTCATCGGCTCATCTCCATTCCTGTTGCGCGTGGGGACCACAGGCGCCGAGATCCCGGTCCGACATGGTGCGAGCATAGCGGAGCGCGGCCGTGCGATACCAGCCTCTGCATTGCCGGAGCCGCCCAACACCTTCTCCACGATGCGCAGGAGCCGCCGGCTCCAGGCCGCCTGCCCGGCGGCATCGCGGATGAGATCCTGGCGGATCTCCACGATGGCATTGGCGAGCCCGCGCTGGGCGCCGTGCTGCCACAGGCAGTCGCCGACCAGGACCCCGGCATAGGGTTCATTCTCGCCGACGATGAGGTCGCCTTCGGCGTAGAAGCCCTCCAGGAGAGGCCGCGCCAGCCTGTCGTCCTCCCCCCACAGCACGCCCACGTGCCAGGGGCGGCTCACCTCCTTCCAGCTCTCGGTGAAGGAGTGGAGCGAGAGCAGGGCCGGGGGCGGGCCGTCGGCGAGGCAGCGGTCGATGACTGCCGCGATGGCGCGATGGTAGGGCTCGTAGTACTGCCGGATGCGCCTGGTGCGCTCGGCTGCGTCCAGGCGGCGGTTGCCGGGGATCACCGCGCCGTCCGAGACGCGCATGACGAGGGTGGGATCGTCGGCCCCGCGGTTGGGGTCGATCAGCAGCCGGGAGTAGCGGGTCATCACGGCCGGCGCGCCGAGCGCCTCGGACAGCGCACGGGCGATCGGCGCCGCGCCGATATCGTAGGCGATGTGGCGCTGCAGCTGCTCGGGGGGCAGCCCGAGCGTGCCGTAACCCTCGGGCAGGCCGTTGCCGGCATGGTCGCAGAGGATGAGCAGCCCGCCATCGCTGCGACCGGGCAGTATTGAGTAGCTGTCGTGCTCTTCGGCGGCAATGGCGCCGGAGGGCCTCGTTGCGTCGTCGGCCATGGGGGTGAAGTCTATCGTGAGGGTCGCGAATTTGTCATCTTCCGGCGGTTTCACCCCGCCAGAGGGCGGCCCGCGAGAGGAAGATGAGCAGACACGTTGACGATTTGGCGGCACGGGACGGGGGCCCCCGCGCAACAGCGCTGGCGCTTTATGACGCGGCGGTGGCCTCGGCCCACCCCGACGTGTGCCTGCCCGGGCATCTGCCGCCCGTCCCGGAGGGCGGCAGGCTCATCGTCGCCGGGGCCGGCAAGGCCGCCGCAGCCATGGCCGCCGCGGCCGAGCGGCACTACCGCGAGCGCGGGGCCCTCGAGCGCATCACCGGCTTCACCACGGCCCCGCATGGCACCGCCGAGGCGGTGCCGGCGGGCGGCCGCGGCGCAATCCGCGTCGTGGCGGCGCGCCACCCCACGCCCGACGCGGCCAGCCGGGCGGCCGCCGACGACACGCTCGCGCTGGTACGCAGTGCCGCGCGCGACGACCTCGTGCTGGTTCTGCTCTCCGGCGGCGCCTCGGCCCTGTGGGCGCTGCCCGCGGCCGGATTGGAGCTCGAGCAGAAGGTGGCGCTGACGCGCGGGCTCCTGAAGTCCGGTGCCGACATCTACGAGATGAACACGGTCCGGCGGCATGTGTCTCGGATCAAGGGCGGCCGGCTGCGAAAAGCCACGCTTTCCCCCATGCTGACGCTCGCGATCTCCGACGTGCCGGGCGACGATCCGGCAACGATCGGCTCCGGCCCGACCGTCGCGGACCCGACGACGCTTGCCGAGGCGCGCGCGGTGCTCGCACGCCATCGCCCGCGCATGACGGCCCTCGGCCTCGATGTCCCCGATGCCGTCGACCGCATCCTCTCCGAGGAGGCCAACGAGACGCCCAAGCCGGACGATGCGGCCTTCGCCAGCGCCTCCTACCGCATCGTCGCCACGCCGGCTGCCGCGCTCGCCGCCGCGGCCGACCTCGCCCGCCGCCGGGGCTACGACGTTGTGAGCCTCGGCGATGCCGTGACCGGCGAGGCCCGCATCGTGGCCGAGGCGCACGCCCGCCTGGCGCGCGAGGCCCGAGCGGCGGGACGCAGGGTCGCCATCCTCAGCGGCGGCGAGCTGTCCGTCACGGTGCGCAACCCCCACGGCCGCGGCGGGCGCTGCCAGGAGTATGCGCTGGCCCTTGCCGTTGCGCTGGCGGGCGTTCCGGGCGTGGTGGCGCTGGCCGCAGATACCGACGGCATCGACGGTGGCGAGGGCCGGCCGGACGACCCGGCAGGTGTCGTCGTCGAGCCCGGCGCGCTCGCCGGGGCCCTCCTTGCTGATGCCCAATTGGCCCTGGAAAACAACGACTCTACCGGCTTCTTCGAGGCCGCGGGAGGATTGATCGTGCGCGGTCCAACCCATACCAACGTCAACGACTTCCGCGCTATCCTGATCGACCCCGCCTCTCCCCAATGACCGACCGATGACAGGCTCATGACACGGAGGCCCCATCGATGATGCAGCGTCCTCTTTCCAGAGCCGGCGTGACGCTGGCGTCTGCCGCCGCCGCGATTGCGCTCTCGGCCTCCGGCACGCCGGCACTCGCCGATCTGAAGCTGTGCAACACGACCACCAGCCGGGTCGGCGTTGCGCTCGGCTACAACGACACCAGCGGAGGCTGGACCACGGAAGGCTGGTGGACGCTGCCGGCCCAGACCTGCGAGGTGCTCTACAGGGGCTCGCTCTCCAGCCGCTACTGGTACGTCCATGCCATCGACTACGACAGCGGCGGCGAATGGGCGGGCCAGTCGTTCATGTGCACCCAGGATAAAGCCTTCACCATCAAGGGGGTTCAGGAGTGCGCCAAGCGCGGCTATAACCGCACCGGCTTCTTCGAGGTCGACACCCAGGGAGCCAAGGACTGGACCATCCGCCTCACCGATCCCGGCGAAGGGGGGCCCAAGACCAAATGAGACGCAGCCGGCGCGTCAAAATCGTCGCCACGCTGGGGCCTGCGTCGAACGCTCCTGAGATGATCGAGCGCCTCTTCGAGGCGGGCGTCGACGTATTCCGCATCAACATGAGCCACACGTCGTTCGACGCGGTGAGGAAGCTGCACGCCTCGGTGCGCACGGCGGAGGCCCGCTTCGGGAGGCCGATCGGCATCCTCGCCGACCTGCAGGGACCCAAGTTCCGCATCGGCGAGATCGGCGGCGGCAGCGCGAGCCTCGAATCCGGCGCCACCTTCGTGCTCGACACCGCCGACAGCCCCGGCTCGGCCGCGCGCGCATTCCTGCCGCACCCGCAGATCTTCGATGCCGTCGAGGAAGGCCACACGCTCCTGCTCGACGACGGCAAGATCCGCATGACGGTGGCATCCAGGTCGCCGACGCGCATCGAGGCCAGCGTGGTGGTGGGCGGGGCCATCTCCAGCCGCAAGGGCATCAGCCTGCCCGACACGCTGTTGCCGATCGGGCCGCTCACCGACAAGGACAGGGCCGACCTCGACTACGTGCTGCGGCTGGGCGTCGACTGGGTGGCGCTGTCGTTCGTGCAGCGCGGGGAGGACATGCGCCCGGCGCGCCAGATCGTCGGCCACGCCGCCGCGCTGATGGCCAAGATCGAGAAGCCGGCGGCGATCGCCGATCTCGATGCCATCGTCGCCGCCTCCGACGGCCTGATGGTGGCGCGCGGCGACCTCGGCGTCGAGATGCCAGTGGAGCGCGTGCCCGGGTTGCAGAAGCAGATCGTCGGCAAGTCGCGCGCGGCAGGCAAGCCCGTGGTGGTGGCCACCCAGATGCTGGAGAGCATGATCGGCTCCCCGGTGCCGACGCGGGCCGAGGTCTCGGACGTGGCCACCGCCGTGTTCGACGGCGCCGATGCGGTCATGCTGTCGGCCGAATCGGCGGTGGGCAAGTATCCGATCGAGGCGATCCGCACCATGGACCGCATCGCCACCCAGGCGGAGAACGATCCCAGCTACGGCGCCATCGTGCATGCCACGCGCACGCTGCCGCAGGCCACCGCCGCGGACGCCATCGCCGCCGCCGCCCATACCGTCGCCGATACGCTGAAGCTCGCCTGCATCATCTGCTACACCGCCACCGGCTCCACCGCGCTGCGCGTGGCGCGCGAGCGGCCGGGACTGCCGGTGATTGGGCTGTCGCCGGTGGTGGCCACCGGCCGCAAGCTCGCCCTGGTGTGGGGCGTGCACTGCGTGCTCACCTCCGACCCGGAGAACCTGGCGGCCATGGTGCGCAAGGCCTGCCGCATCGCCTTCGACGAGGGCTTCGCCGGCGCCGGCGAGGGCATCATCATCGTCGCCGGGGTGCCGCTCGGCTCGCCGGGCACCACCAACATGGTGCGCATCGCCCACCTCGACGCCCAGGGCAACCCCGTGGCGGAGGGGGTGTAGTCGGCTTCCAACGGGCCACGGCTTTCGCGGATCGGGCCAAGATCGATGTCGTATGGCAGTTTCGTGCCAATTGCGGAACCGCCGCACCGCAGCATGATAGGTACCCCCCATCACTTGGCCATGACCTGCTGCGACCAACGCTTGGATCGAACTGCCTTCCCCAGCGCTGGTTCACTCCGGCAACCCGGCTCGGCGCAAGTATTCGGCGAACTGGACAGCGTCGGCATCCCTGCGGAATGGCACCACCTGCAGGTGGCGTCTGATCGTGAATTCTGGATAAAGCTCGATCACGCGCTTGACCGCACTGCGCATCTCGTCCTCCCGCCCGAGTTCTCTTGCAGCGATGGCGAGGTAGACGAAGCACGGATACTGGGAAGGCGCTCGCTCCGCGCACAAACGGGCCAGGCGCAGTGCCGGTTCGAACTCGCGCAGCATGATGTGAGGCGCAGCTCTCAGGCCGAACCAGACCCCGGGAATGAAAGGGTTGAGACGCTGGGTACGCTCCCACACCTCGATCGCTTCACGGTTGAATCCGGCGAAGTACAGCGCCTGAGCGTATCCAAGGGAGGCCAGCTCATCGTTGGGGTTCAGGCTGATCGCCCTGCGCAAGGCTTCGAGACCGGCTTCGTGTTCCCTCGCCCACGTCAGGGCAATGCCCAAATTCGCCTGTGCCTGCACGAAGTCCGGGTCGAGCGAGACGGCCCTTTGTGCGGCCGCGCGTGCCTGCTCCAGCATCGCAGGCGCGCCCTGGTGCTCGCTGTAGGGCTGAATGTAGAGCTGCAGCGACGAGGCAGAGAGACCGGACCAGGCGGGTGCGTAATTCGGGTCGATGGCGATCGCCTGCTCGAACAATGCGCGGCCTTCGAGCACGCCCTCGCGCCTGAAGCTGAGATAGGGCTTGAGACCGCGCAGCACCAGCTCGTATGCTTGAAGCTCTGCGGGCGCCCGCATCCGAAGGCGCGCGGCCATCGCCTCGCGCGCGTGCGCAGCGAGTAATGCCGCGACCTTGCTTGCGACTTCATCCTGAATGGCGAACACGTCGGCGAACGGCCGATCGTAGCGCTCCGACCAACGGGCGGCGCCGGTCTGCGGGTCAACCAGTTGCGCGGTGATGCGTAGCCGGTCGCCGCTGCGCCTCACGCTGCCCTGCAGCACGTAGTGGGCGCCCAGTTCCTTGGCCGCCAGGCGTATGTCGACGGCATCGCCCCGATACCGGGAACTGGAGTAGCGGCCGATGACCGCAAGGTCACGGAAACGCGAGACTGCGGTCCTGATGTCCTCGGCGATGCCGTCGCCGAGCCAGTCCTCGCCCGGTTTGTCGCCCAGGTAGGCGAAAGGCAGGACCGCAATGGTCAGTCGGGTGTCGGTAACGGGCGGCTGCCGTCCGAGCCAGCCTCGGCTCCAGGCGCCGAGCGCAGCAATCAAAAAGAGCCCCGCCAGCGCGGCGATGGGCAGCGCCAGCCGGGGCAGATTGGACAACCTGGCCGGAACGGCGGCTGCTGTCGGCCTTTCGGTGCCGTCGAAGGGGGCGGTGTCGGCTACGAACATGTAGCCGCGGCGCTGCACGGTCCTGATGAACTGCTCGCCATCGTCGTTCAGCACCTTGCGGATGTCACGGATGCATTGGGTGAGCGAGTCGTCCGAGACGATCACGTTCGGCCACACCGCGCTGACCAGCTCGTCCTTGGTGGCAACCCGGCCGGCACGCTCGACCAGGTAGCGCAGCACGTCGAACGACTTCGGGCGCAGCGCCAGATCGGCGCCCGCCTTCTGCAGGCAGCCGCGATCGAGGTTCAGGACGAACTGGCCGAACCTATAGCCCGCACCCGCAGCCATCTCCCCTCCCTTTGGTCACGGCCCGCGGCGACGGGATGTTAGCCGACAGTTTCAGGCGAATTCCAGGAGAATTTCGGCGGCCTTTCACCTCGCTTTCACGACGCCGGCCGCCGCTTTCCGGTTCGCTCGACCCTGCAGAACTGCATGTGAAAGGTGGAGACCATGCGCAGCAACAAGAGCAGGCGCGACTTTTTGACGGGAGCGGGAGCAATCGCCGTTGCCGGACTGCCCATTGCGGCAGCTCGTTCCACGGGGGCTCTCGGGCAAACCGTGACCACCTCCGGGTTGGAGTACCGCACGGTAGCTGAGCTTGCGTCCGGACTGGCGCGGCGCCAGTTCTCTGCCGCCGAGCTTGTCGAGCACGCGATCGCGCGCATTGAGGCCCTCGATGGCCCGATCAATGCGGTGGTTGTGCGCGATTTCGAGCGGGGGCGATCGGCGGCTGTGCAAGCGGACGCGGCGTTGCGGCGCGGTGAAGCTCGGCCACTGCTCGGCATACCCATGACGGTCAAAGAGTCCTTCCATGTTGCCGGCCTGCCAACGACCTGGGGCATTCCCAGGTTCAAGGACTGGCGTGCGACGCAGGATGCCGTCGTTGTTGCTCGCGCCAAGGCTGCCGGCGCGGTCGTGCTGGGCAAGACGAACGTGCCGCTGCTGCTCTCCGACGTGCAGAGCTTCAACGAGATCTACGGCACGACCAACAATCCGTGGGATCTCACCCGCACCCCCGGCGGCTCCTCGGGTGGCTCCGCCGCCGCCCTTGCCGCCGGGTATGTGCCGATCGAGCTCGGCTCCGATCTCAACGGCTCGCTGCGCGCACCCGCACATTACTGCGGCGTCTTTGCCCACAAGCCGAGCCTGGGATTGGTGCCGCTGCGCGGGCATACGCCACCGGCCACGCCCGCCCTGCCCGTGGAGATCGACCTTGCGGTTGCCGGCCCGATGGCCCGCAGCGCCGCCGACCTCGAGTTGCTGCTGAACGTCATCGCCGGACCGGACGAGCCCATGGCCACGGGCTACCGGATGGCTCTCGGCCCGCCCCGGCACGACAGGCTGCAGGGCTTCCGCGTGCTGATCGTGGACACGCATCCGCTGTTGCCGACCGCGCAATCGATCCGCACCGCGATAGACCGCTTCGCAGAAAAGCTCGAGAAAGCAGGAGCCAAGGTCGCGCGCTCGAGCCCGCTGCTGCCCGATCTTGCCCAGATGGCACGGACCTACATGCTGCTGCTCATGTCGTTAGCTGGAGCCGACATGCCGGCTGAAGCTCATCGGCGGCTGCAAGGCGTTGCCGCGGGATTGCCGGCGGAGGATCAGAGCCTGTCGGCGATGCGTGTGCGGGGGATTGTGCTCAGCCACCGCGACTGGATCGCCGCCGACAACGTGCGCCGAGCAATCCAGCAGCAGTGGCGCGACCTCTTCAGAGAATGGGATGTGGTCGTGTGCCCCGCAGAGCCGATACCCGCGTTCCCGCACGATCACGCCCCACGCGAAGCGCGGCGCCTCGACATCGACGGCAGAGACTTCCCGTTCTCGGATCGCGTGGTCTGGCCCGGTGTGGCCACCTTGCCGGGGCTGCCGGCCACGGCCGTGCCTATCGCGCGGACCGAGACGGGGCTGCCTATCGGCGTTCAGGTCATCGGCCCTTACCTGGAAGACCGAACGACGCTTGCCTTCGCGCGGCTCGTCGAGCGCGAGCTCGGCGGCTTCGTGCGCCCGCCAAGGTTCATTTGACGAACCAGGACCTAGCGCGTCTGCAACGGGTCACCGTTCCCAGAGTCCGTTCGGCGAATTTTGGAGCAGGCCTGCCGCGGAGGCCTTCGCGCGATGAGCCTCGCTGCGGGGTGCGCGCCTCAGCCGCGGACCAGGACGCGGCTGGCAGGGCGCCTTGCGCTCGTCGGATAAGATGTTGCCTGCACTCCCGGAATCCTCACCGGCCACCCGAACCAAGCGCATACAGATGGTGGCTGTCGCGCAACGGTTGTGGAAATCTTCGTGTTGCCCCCTTCCGTCACGAGGCTTGGTGCGGCAACCTCGCCTGCTTATTGGGCAGGTGCTTGGGCGACAGGCTGGTCTGGTATAGCCAGTCGCGGGATGCGGGGAAGTTGTTGTGCGTAGCCCTCGGGCGCCCGCTCGGGCGCATTTTTCAGGGTCTGCCGCCGCGCTCGCCGCTGCGGCCGTCCTGCTCGCTCCGGGCGCTGCGGCGGCGCCTCCTCCTTGCGAGCCCACCTACGGCGACGTGCAGGCGGCGGTGCTGGCCAGCGCCTTGAAACTGCTCGACGCCGGCGGCAAGCCCATCCCCGGCACCCCGGCCGACGATAGCGCGCAGCCCCCGGCCGGCGATCCGCCCAAGCCGCCGAAGCCCGAGGACGAGAACCGGCGGCGCGAGGTGTGCCGGAACATCGAGACGGCGCCGAAGGTCATCGCCGTGCAGCCGGGCATCACCGTGGTGGCAACCACCAGCTTCATGGCGACCCTCTCCGGCCGTCTCGACTCAGTGCGCGGACAAGGCGCCGCCGCGGGCAACCTCATGACCTCCACGACGCCGCCCGACGGCCTGATGGGGCTGGGTGCCCGCAACAAGGACCGTACGCCGCCACCGGGGCCGGCCAGCCCCTTCACCATCTACGCCATGGGCTCGTTCCTCGGAGGCCGCCGCGCGGAAGCCCCCAACCTGCTCGGCTTCGACTACGAGTCGGGCTCCGCGACGGTCGGCATCGAGTACAGCGTCAACCGCAACCTCATCCTCGGCCTCGCCGCCAACTACACCGGCAGCAACGCCGACGTGAACGGGGGAGCCACCGTCGACGTGAGCGCCATCCAGGGCGCGGCCTATCTTTCCTATGCGACGAGAGCCTGGTTCCTCGACCTGCTCGCCGCCTACGGCACCCACGACCTCGACATGACGCGGCCGGGGCTCCCCGATCCGATCCTCGGCAGCACCAGCGGCAACGCCCTCGCCCTGGCGGTGAGAGCCGGCTACCTGTTCGATTTCGGTGGCGTACGCGCCGGCCCGATCGCCGGCCTCACCTACGTCCGCTCGCGCATCGACGGCTACACCGAGAAGGGCGACCCCCAGCTCACCCTTACCGTTTCGTCGCTGACGATCGACAGTCTGGCCGGCAGCGTCGGCATCCGCTTCCTCGCGCCGTTCCGGGCGGGGAGCACACTCGTCGTCCCGTATCTGAACATCACGCTGGAGCACCAGTTCGGCGACCTCGATCAGGTCCTCACCGCCAGCCTGACCTCGGCGCCGGCCCTTCCCCCCATCCTGTCGACGTTCGCGGCGTTCGACGCGCGCGACTTCGGCAAGATCGAGGGCGGCCTCACCCTGGAGCTGGGGCCCGATTTCAGCGCCAGCCTCAGCGGCGCCCACACGTTCGGGCGCGACGAAAGCTACGACTTCCGCATCAGCGCCGGCCTGAACTACAGGTTCTGAGCGACGCCCCTTCCGCGCCGGACGGGCGCGCGCCTCCTCCCCGTGGCGCGGGCGATGTGGCTGCGACGCTTCCCCATGCGATTTGCACCGGCAGCCGCGTGACAGCGCGCTCGGCGCGCCGCCCATAGAGGCGTGCCTGCCGCCGCGTCTTTTGGAGATCCGGGGGCGGGAGCCCCGGCGAGCGGCACGCACTCTTCCCGGGCGCGGTACAGCGAAACCCCGATCGAAGGTGATCGGCCGGGCGCCCCGAAGGTGCCCGGCCGATGCAGGACTGCGCTCACACTCTACGTTCGGACCGGATCACCGGCGGCGGTGGTGGTGATGGTGCGCGAAGCGGTGGCCGCGGTGGTGGTGGTGACGGTGAGCGTGGTGCCGGTGGTGGTGGTGCACGTGGCGGTTGCGGTGCCAATGCCAGTGACAGTGGCGGTGGTTACCGTGCCGCACGCAGTGGCGGTGGCGGTGCCAGTGGCTGTGGCGGTCCCAGTGGCCATGGCCGTGCCAGCGGCCGTAGTAGCGCTCGCCGCCGTAGAAGGTGTCGGGCGGCGTGTAGGCGTAGGTGCGGTAGTTGGCCACCACCGGACGCGCATCAAGGACCCACGCCGAGCAGCGGTTCACGGTGAGCTCGTACAGCTGCCCGTCGGTGCGCCGCGCACGCAGCTTCGACACGCTCTCATCCAGCACCACCTCGGCGTGAAACTCCTGCCAGCCCTGGCTCGTGAGGCGCGCAAGGGCCTGATCGGTGCTCAGGCACGGGGGCGTATCCGTGTATTTGTCGTTCGACGGCGGCAGCAGCCTGTCCTTCGCCGACGGCCCGGGCCCAGGCCCGTTGCCTTCATCGGAGTTGCCGTCGTCATCGCCTGGCGGCGGCAGCTCGTCGTCCTGTCCGGGCGGCGGCGTCTTCGTCAGGGAGCGGGGACCCTCGGTCAGGGTGCGGGGGCCCTTTACCAGGTAGCCGGGGTCATCGAGCCTCGGGCCCTGCTGGGCGAAAGCCGGCGTCGCGGCTACGGCGGCGAGCAGGCTGGCGGTAAGGATCAGGCGCTTCATGGTGGCATTTCCCCTTGGTGCAACGGCATTCCCCGAATTCCACCTGTTGGTCGCTGGACGGGCGCATTCCGGTTCACGAGAAAGCTGCAGGTCGCCGCCGGGGCGCCCCTCGGGCCGTTGCTCCGCATGGCGCGCGGGGTTGCATGCCGAACGCGGCTCGTTGCGCCGCGCGGCCGCTGGCGGCCACCTCCGGCGGGCTGCCCAGGCACCGGTCGTGCCACCGAGGGCCCTGGAAACGCGTCCTGGGCAGCGGGAGGGGCATTCCAGAGCGGCGCGCCGGCCCGCCCGCGCCGCGTGGCAGCTTTCACCCGCAACTTTGGCTATTGCGGCCGGTCGCCGGCTGCCGGCAAGCTCGCGCGCACGCGCTCGTGCACGCCGCGCTCATCTGTTGCTGGACAAACCCCGGAGGACTGCCCATGGACGACATCGCCACCACGCGGCCGGAGAACGTGGGCCTCTGCTCCAAGCGCCTCGAGCGCGTCGCGGCCTGGATGGAGGGGCAAGTCGCGGACGGGCGGCTGGCGGGCCTCGAGGTCGCCATCGGCCGGCGCGGGCGCATCGCCTTCCACCGCTGCCACGGCAAACGGGACCTCGCCCGCAACGCCGACGCCACGCCGGACACGGCCTGGCGCATCTACTCGATGACGAAGCCGTTGACGGCGGTCGCGGCGATGATGCTCTACGAGGAGGGGCGGTTCCTGCTCGACGACCCCATCACGCGCTGGCTTCCCGCCTTCGCCGGCCAGCGTGTCCTCACCGGCGGCGGCTACGGCGCGGTGATGACCGAGCCCGCGGTGCGGGACATCACCTTCCGCGATCTCCTCACCCATACCTCCGGCCTCACCTACGGCTTCATGCAGGCGACGCCGGTGGACGCCATGTACCGTGCGCAGAAGCTCGATCTGCCGGGCGCAACGGAGCCGCTCGGCGACATCGTGGAGCGGCTCGCCAGGGTGCCCCTCATCGCGCAGCCCGGCACGCAATGGAACTACTCGGTGGCGAGCGACGTGCTGGGCCACCTGGTGGCCGTCATCTCCGGCCAGCCGTTCGACGCGTTCCTGCGCGAGCGGGTCACGGGCCCCCTGGAGATGGCCGACACCGACTTTTTCGTGCCGTCCGGCAGGGTCGATCGCTTTGCGGCGAGCTACGACAAGGGGCCCGACGGCCGGCTGCGGCTCGTCGACGACCCCGGGACCAGCCGCTTCCTCGTCCCGCCCAAGGCGCCGTCGGGCGGCGGCGGCCTCGTCGGCACCGCACGCGACTACATGCGCTTCTGCCAGATGCTGCTCGCCCGCGGCGCGCACGGATCGCAGCGCCTGCTGGGCCGCAAGACCGTCGAGCTGATGACCATGAACCACCTCGACGGCGACATGGCCGCCATGGGCCAGCCGCGCTTTGCCGAGTCCAGCTACTACGGCATCGGCTTCGGCCTCGGCTTCTCGGTGGTGCTCGACCCGGCCAGGGCGCAGGTCGTCGGCTCGGCCGGCGAATGCGCCTGGGGCGGCATGGCCTCCACCGCCTTCTGGATCGATCCGCGCGAGGACCTGGCTGTCGTGCTGATGACCCAGCTCATCCCCTCCTCCACCTACCCGCTCCGCCGCCAGCTGCGCGTGCTCGCCTATCAGGCGCTCATCGATTGAGGGCGATTGGGGGCAGACCGTGCCGGTCTGCGCCGGGGCAGGCTCAGCGGCGGACCCTGCGTGTGCGGCGGCAGATCGCACCGCGACCGCTGCACCTGCGCGCCTCTTTGTGCCTCCACGGCCGCCGTGCCGCGCGCCCCTTCGATCCCCGTCCGCCTCGTGCACGCCCTCCCCTCCGCGGCCGCCGGACATGCACCCGAGCCGGGTGCGGCGGGGGTCGCCCCGCAGCAGACACGAACCTCCGGCAACGGCGCATTCGCCGACCGTCGTGCCGTCGTGTCCTTGCTGCCCGGGCAGGACTGGACTCGGGTCCGAGATTTGGTTTCAAATGCCGTAGAGCTCGCGCTGTTCACGCGCGCCCTGGCGTCCGGGTGCGACGACGGATCGAGCAGCGCTTCGGGGGGGACACCCATGGCGTACGCTCACCGCGCGGGACCGGCCCGGCGCGATCCCGATGCGGAGGGGGAGAGCGCTGGCGATACCTGCGCGACCTCGTTCACGTGGAGCCGCGCCAAGATGCGCGTTGCCGCCTGGACTCTGGTCGGCGCCGCAGCGCCGGCGGCAGCCGGCATCCACGTGCCCGTCCTCAGATGGGTCTGCCTGGCGTGGCTTGCCGGCGTGGCCTGGCTCATGCACGGTCTCAGCCGGCGCGCTGCCGACGAGAGCGTCGTGCTGCTGGTCGACCGGCGCGGCATTCTCGATCGCCGCCTGCTGCCGACGCCCATCCGGTGGCAGGAGATCGAGGCCATCTGCCCCGTCGATCCCGGGCGCGCCCGTGTCGTCGACATCAACTTGCGCTGGCCCCGGGCGACGCTTGCCGGGGCCCGCTGGCAGGTCCGCATCGGCGCCCGTTGTCAGACCGGGTACGGCGTCCCCGCCGTAACCATCAGCATGCTCCTTCTGGAGGGCAGCGTCCGCGATCTGCTCGCGGCAGTGGCCCGCCATCGCGCCGACCTGCTGCCCCGCGCCGACCGCGGCGCGCCGCCGTCCGCCCTGCCGTGATGGCCGGCCTCGCGCTGGGCGCCGACCGTACCTTGCGCTGTTCATGCGCACATAGGCGTAATGCGTTTTGGTTACACTATAAATGCCATTTCGCCATTTTCTACGCCGACCGGGCTTCTCCACTTCTCCGGGCCGAAGGTACGGGATCCCTGCTTCGCCTGCGCCGCATCCAGGTTGGCAATCCTCCGGGCTTGGAATGGCACCCGATCCAACCATTGCCTCGCCGGGCCGGGACGGCGACAAGGCCGGGATGACCGGGAACCGCAGATTCGACATCTTCCTCGCGGCACCGCCGGGCCTGGAGGAGGTGCTCCGCGCCGAGGTCCGCGCCAAGGGCTTCAACTCGCCCAGGACGGTGCCCGGCGGCGTCGTCGTCAGGGGCGGCTGGCCGGAGGTGTGGCGCGCGAATCTGTGGGTGCGCGGCGCCGGGCGCGTGCTCGCCGTGCTGGCCTCGTTCCGCGCGCTGCATCCGGGCGAGCTGGAAGCCCGGGCGCGCAAGGTGCCCTGGGGCGAGGTGCTGCGTCCCGATGTGCCGTTCCGCGTCGAGGCGACCTGCGCCAGGTCGCGCATCTATCATACGGGCGCCGCGGCCGAGCGTGTGTCCGCCGCGATCCGCGAGACGCTCGGCGCGCCCACCGCGCCAGGGGCGTCAGAGGAGGCGCAGGTCCTCATGAGGGTGCGCATCGAGCACGATGCGTGCACGCTCTCCGTCGACACGTCGGGCGAGGCGCTGCACAAGCGCGGGTACAAGGAGGCGGTGGGCAAGGCGCCGCTGCGCGAGACGCTGGCCTCGCTCCTGCTCATGCAATGCGGGTTCTCCGGCACCGAGCCGGTGCTCGACCCGATGTGCGGCTCGGGCACGTTCGCGATCGAGGCGGCCGAGATCGCGGCCCGGCTCAATCCGGGCCGGGCGCGCCGCTTCGCCTTCGAGCAGCTCGCAACCTTCGACGCCTCGGCGTGGGCCCGCATGCGCGCCGTGGAGAGCCGCCGCGTTCCGCCGGCCGGCGTGCGCTTTTACGGCAGCGACCGCGACGCGGGCGCCGTCGCTGCGGCCCGCGCCAACGCCGAGCGCGCAGGCGTCGCCGATCTGGTGGAGCTGCGCCAGGGCCCGGTGAGCGAGCTGGCGGCACCCGAGGGCCCGCCCGGCCTGGTGATCTGCAACCCGCCCTACGGCGGCCGCCTCGGCGAGAGGGGCAAGCTCGCCCCGCTCTACCGCGCCTTAGGCGAGACGCTGCTGGCCCGCTTCCCCGGCTGGCGCGTCGGCCTCCTCACCACCGACCCGGCCCTGGCCCGCGCCACCGGCCTCCCGTTCCTGCCGCCCGGCGCGCCGGTGCCCCACGGGGGGCTGCGGGTGACGCTGTTCCAGACCGCGGCGCTATGAGGGGTCAGACCGCGGGTCTGACCCCAGGCTCCAACGCTGCGATCTCGGCTATGCTCTGCATCCAGCATAAGAGGAGAGAGCGCCGCGGCTTCGTCGCCACCGTGCATGAACGAGGTCCTGCCATGGGGTCAGACCCGCAGGGTCTGACCCCGGTCAACTCCCGACGGCTAACTATCGACCCGCCAGGGCCAGCCACTCGTCCTCCGTGAGCACCGTGACGCCGGCGTCGCGGGCCTTGGCGAGCTTGGAGCCGGCATCCGCCCCCGCAATCACATAGTCCGTCTTCTTCGACACGGAGCCCGCCACCTTGGCGCCGAGGCGCTCGGCCAGGGCCTTGGCCTCGCCCCGGGTCATGCGCGCCAAAGTGCCGGTGAAGACCACCGTCTTGCCGGCCACCGGGGAGCCGTCCGCCGACGCCGAGCGCACGAACGGCTCCACCGTCACCTCGGCCAGCAGGTCGTCCAGCGCCGCGACGTTGTGCGGCTCGCCGAAGAACTCGACGAGCGCGTCGATGACCGTGGCGCCGATGCCCTCGATGTTGTCGAGGTCCTGGTAGGCGTCGCTGTCCGTGCCGCCGGCCGTGGCCGCCTCGGCGGAAGCGCGGAAGGCCTCGAAGGTCACCAGCGCCTTGGCGAGGTCGCGCGCCGTGGTCTCGCCCACGTGCCGGATGCCCAGCGCATAGATGAAGCGGTCCAGGGGCGGCCTGCGCCGCGCCTCGATGGCCTTGAACAGGTTCTCGACCGACTTGGCGCCGTAGCCCTTCTTCTCGCCGAGCCGCTTGTCCGCCGGCAGGCGCGCGTCGCGCGCGGGCAGGGTGAAGATGTCGGCCGGCTGCATGATGCGGCCCTCGTCGTAGAACAGCTCGATCTGCTTCTCGCCGAGGCCCTCGATGTCGAAGGCGTTGCGCGACACGAAGTGCTTCAGCCGCTCCTTGCGCTGCGCCGGGCAGATGAGCCCCCCGGTGCAGCGCCGCACCACGTCGGCACGGCCCTTCTCGTCGGTCTCGCGCACCGCGTGGCTGCCGCACACCGGGCACAGCTCGGGCATCGCGTAGGGCTCGGCGCCGGCGGGACGCTTGTTGGGCACGACGCCCACGATCTGCGGGATGACATCGCCGGCGCGGCGCACGATCACGGTGTCGCCGACGCGGATGTCCTTCCTCGCAATCTCGTCCTCGTTGTGCAGCGTGGCGTTGGAGACGGTGACGCCGCCGACGAACACGGGCTCCAGCTCGGCGGCGGGGGTGAGCGCACCGGTGCGGCCCACGTTGATGACGATGCCGAGGAGCCTCGTGGTGGCCTCCTCGGCGGGGAACTTGTGGGCGATGGCCCAGCGCGGAGCGCGCGAGACGAACCCCAGCCGCTCCTGCCAGTCGAGCCGGTTCACCTTGTAGACCACGCCGTCGATGTCGTAGCCGAGATCGCTGCGCTTGCCCGCGATCTCGCGATAGAAGGCCAGCATGTCCTCAGTGCCGGCGCACACCCGCATCAGCGCATTGACCGGCAGCCCCCAGCGCCCGAAGGCGGCGATGACGCCCGCCTGCGTCTCCGCGGGCAGCGATGTCGCGGCACCCCAGGCGTAGGCGAAGAAGCGCAACGGCCGGCGCGCGGTGATCGACGGGTCGAGCTGGCGCAGGGACCCGGCGGCGGCGTTCCTCGGGTTGATGAACACCTTGGCGCCGGCAGCGGCCTGCTCCTCGTTGAGCTTTTTGAAGTCGGCGTGGGCCAAGTAGATCTCGCCGCGCACCTCGATGCGGTCGGGCACGCCGGATCCGCGCAGCCGATGCGGGACCTGGCGGATGGTCATCACGTTGGCGGTGACGTTCTCACCCTCCTCGCCGTCGCCGCGGGTGGCGGCGAGCGCGAGCCGCCCCGCCTCGTAGGTGAGCGAGATCGACAGACCGTCGATCTTGGGCTCGGCCACCACCTCCACCGGCGCCGCGGCGCCCAGCCCCAGGAAACGGCGCACGCGCGCGATGAAGTCGGCGATGTCCTCGTCGGCGAAGGCGTTGCCGAGCGACAGCATGGGCACGGCATGGCGTACCTTGCCGAAGGTCTCGACGGGGGTGGCGCCGACCCGCCGGGACGGGCTGTCCTCGCGCTGCAGGGCGGGGAAGCGCGCCTCGATCTCCGCGTTGCGCCGGCGCAGCCCGTCATAGGCGGCGTCGGCGATCTCCGGCGCGTCGTCGCGGTAGTAGAGGTCGTCGTGGTGCGCGATCTCGCGGGCGAGGCGGGCCAGCTCCGCCGCGGCCTCGGCCTCGGCCAGCTCGGGGACGGGCTTCTCCGAGGCGGGTTTCTTCGAATCGCGGGCTTTCATGCCGCCAATCTGCCTCCGCAGGGGCGGACGACGCCAGCCGGCGCGCGATCAAACGTGGGTTACCCGCTGGGCTACTTGACCTGCGCGAAGCCGAGGGGCGGCCGCTTGGTGGGCGTGTCCGAGGTGGGACCGGGCGTCTTCGGCGCCGGCATGTCCTCCGGGGACGGCTGCCCGGGCCCCGGGGCCTTCGGCTGGACGGCCGGCTGCTTCTCCGGGCCCGTGAGCGTCTTGAGCGTCCTGGTGAACCAGGAGTCCTTACCGATCTCCGGGCGCACGCCGCTGTCCTTGAGCAGGCCGTAGGCGCGCTTGTACCACTGCGAGTTCGGGTAGTTGTGGCCGAGCACGGCGCCGGCCGCCTGCGCCTCCGGCACGACGCCCAGAAACAGGTTGGCTTCCACGATGCGGTAGAGCGCCTCCTCCACCTGCGGCGTCGTCTGGTAGTCCGTCACCACCGTCTTGAAGCGGTTGATCGCACCCGTGTAGAACTTCCGCACGAGATTGTAACGGCCGATTTCCATCTCGCTTGCGGCGAGGATGTCCTCGGCGATGCGGATGCGGTTGACGGCCTGCTTGGAGTAGGGGCTGTCCGGACAGCGCTGCAGCAGCACCTTGAGCTCCGTCAGCGCCTTCTTGGTGGAGGTCTGGTCGCGGTGCGGATCCCTGATGTCGTCGTAGTTCGCCGAAGCGACGACGTGGTGCGCCAGGCACGCATCCTTGGTGCCCGGATGCATGGTGGTGTAGCGCTTGCCGGCGGCGATCGCCTCGGGATACTTCCCGGCCTTGTAGTAGGCGTAGGCCGCCATGGCCATCGCGCGGCGCGCCTCGGGCGCGTAGGGATGGTCGCGATCGAGGTCCTCGAACCACTTGGCCGCGTCCGAGTAGGAGCCGTTGGACAGCAGCTTGTCGGCCGCGGCATACATCTTGTCCGGCGGGTCGGGGTTGAGCGCCTTCTTGGCGAGGTCGGACGACGACATGCATCCGGCAGCAAGCGCGGTCGCAGCAAACATGAAAGCCAGCGCCGCCGCGCGCAGCCGTTCGGCCCGATCAGTCGTCGTCTGCGCCATACGCCCTGTCCCTGCTCTCGTCGCCGGTGCGCCGGCTTCTGGCCTCCGGCTCCGACGCCGGATCGGCCCTCGCCGCCCGGCCCAGGCCCTCCAGACTGCCCCGAATCGCCCGGCCGAAGCCCTGCCTCGCTCTAGCACACGCGGCCAAGGTGCCAAGCCGTCTCTGCCAGCCCGCAGGTTCTCTTCACTTTGGCGCAAAATTGTGGTGCGGCCGCATCAAGTGCCGTCGGCCGCATAGTTGACGGCCGCCACGCCCACCGACAGATCGACCGGCGTGCTCTCGCGCAACCGGGGGGCGGAAACCATGGTCCAGGCCTCGGGGTCAGACAGCATCTTCTTGAGCACGTAGGCGTTCAGGCGGTGGCCGCCGCGCACCGACCGGTAGGAGCCCAGGATCGGCGCCCCAGCCAGCGCCAGGTCGCCCACGGCGTCGAGCGTCTTATGGCGCACGAACTCCTGCGGGTAGCGCAGCCCCTCCGGGTTCATGACGCGATCCTCGGCGATGGCGATGCTGTTCTCCAGCGAGGCGCCGAGCGCCAGCCCGGCCTTCCAGAGGCTCTCCACCTCGCGCATGAAGCCGAACGTGCGCGCGCGCGCGATCTCGTTGCGGAACGCCCCGGAGCTCATCTCCATGGCGTAGCGCTGGCGCCCGATCAGCGGCGTGTCGAAGTCGATCTCCACGTCCACGTGGAAGCCCGAATGGGGCCTGATCTCGCCCCAGCTCTGACCCTCCTCGACCCGGACCGTCTTCAGCACCTTGATGAACTTGCGTTGCGACTGCAGCTCGCGGATGCCGACGCCGTCCACGGCCGCAACGAATGCCGCGGCACTGCCGTCCATGATCGGGACCTCGCGCGCATCGACCTCGATGTAGCAGTTGTCGATCGAGAGGCCGCGCAGCGCTGCGAGCAGATGCTCCACCGTGCCGATGGTCACGCCGGACTCGTCGCCCAGCACGGTGCACAGCGTCAGGTTCTTGACATGATCGACGTGGCCGGGGATCTCGGCAACGATGCGCCCGCGGCTGCTGACCAGGAATCGATATCCCGTATCGGCCTCTGCCGGATGCAGCACCATGGAGACGCGCGCGCCGCTGTGGACACCGATACCGGCCAGACGAATATCGCGGCCGAGCGTTGTCTGTCGCGACCCAACAAATCGCTTCGACATGTGTCAGACGTCCCTCGATCCCCCAGAAGTGGAAGGCTCGGCCCGTCACCGAGAATCCCACGCCCCCAGATCAACCCGTCCGCGACCTGCCCGTCGTCTTGCTGCCTTCTTTGCCGTCTTTTTGTTTCGGCAGGTCCAAATGACCCCAAAGGCCAACTTCCCCGTGCGGGTATCTGAATCAAACGATAACGCGGCCGATCGTTTGGGGACAAATCACGGTTTCTTACACTGTGTTACCGTTTCGCCGCAGTTGTGCCACGCTGCCGCCATCAGCTCCGATGGTCTCGCCTGAAAAACACGGGGAGATCAAGCGGTTCCTCTACGGTGCGACCTGCAACCGGCTGCGCGTCGGCCCTCCGGTCCCGTCCCCCACCGGTAAGCCGCTGTAACAGGCTCGGTTTTTTCGGCGGTGGCGACACATCCTGAGGTTGCTCTTTGCGCGCGTCGCCTACCCTGGCGCGGTATTCGCGCTGCCCGACGGGCGGGAAATCCTCGAGCGTCGGCATCTGTCTGCGGCCACGTCCGCCATAGGACGGCTGCTTTTCGTGCCGGTCGATTTCATCGTGCTCGCGGGCACTCCTTCCGCTGTAGGACGAATGCCCCGGCAGCTGCGGCGGGCGCTCCCGGATCACCACGTCGCCCGGACCGTGCCAGACCTCGCGCTGCCCGTCGGCGGGCGCGGCAAACCGGGGCTCCACCCGGCCGGCGGCCGGCTCGGAGCGCCGCTGAGCCTGCGCCGGCTCCCTGGCGGGGGCGGCCCGATGCAGGCCCTGCCTCGGCGCGGCGGCAACGGCCGGCTGCTCCGGCGCCGGCTCGACCCGATGCATGCCCGAAGCCACGATCGATACCCGGATGCGCCCGGTGAGCGCGTCGTCGAGCGTGGCGCCGAAGATGATGTTGGCGTCCGCATCCAGCTCCTGGCGCACGCAGTCGACCGCGTCGTGGACCTCGAACAGTGTGAGGTCGTGCCCGCCGCTGATCGCCAGGAGGAGGCTTTTCGCTCCGCTGAGCGAGACGTCGTCGAGCAGCGGGTTGTAGATCGCGTCCCTGGCGGCGGCGATGGCGCGATCCTCGCCCGCAGCCTCGCCGGTCCCCATCATCGCCGTGCCCATCCCGCTCAGTACGGTGCGCACGTCGGCGAGGTCGAGATTGATGAGCGCGTCCCTGACCACCAGGTCGACGATGCAGGCAATGCCGGAGTAGAGCACCTGATCGGCCAGCACGAAGGCCTCCGCGAACGCCGTGCGCTCGTCGGCAATCTTGAACAGGTTCTGGTTGGGAATGACGATGAGGGTGTCGACGTGGCGCGCGAGCTCGGCGATGCCGGCGTCCGCGGTGCGCATGCGCCGCTTGCCCTCGAACAGGAACGGCTTCGTCACCACGGCCACCGTGAGAATGCCGAACTCCTTCGCCACCCGCGCGATCACGGGCGCGGCGCCGGTGCCGGTTCCGCCGCCCATGCCGGCGGCGATGAACACCATGTGCGCGCCCTCCAGCACGGCGCGGATCTCGTCGAGGGCCTCCTCGGCGGCCGCCTCGCCGACCTCGTGCCTGGCGCCGGCACCGATGCCTTCGGTGAGGCGCGCGCCGAGCTGAAGACGGTGCTCGGCGCTGGACGCGGCGAGCGCCTGGGCGTCGGTATTGGCGACCACGAACTTGGGGCCGGCGAGGCCCGCGGCGACCATGTTGTTGACGGCGTTGCCGCCCCCGCCGCCGACGCCGATCACGACGATGCGCGGTCTCATGTCACGGGGTCTCGATGTTTGTGCATCATCGCTCATGGGGGGTCCTCAGAAGCTTTCCCGGAGCCACTGGCCCACGCGCTTCAGGTAGCTCGTCCCCTCCTTGTCGGCACGGCCGGCACTCCTGCCCGCCGTGGCGGGGGGCTCGAGCGCGATCTGAACGAGACCGAACGCCGTGGAGAACTGGGGACTGGTGCAGAACGACGGCATGCCCTCCACCGGCTTCGGCCGCCCGACACGCACCCGCGCTCCGAGCTGCTCCTGCGCGAATGCACCGAGCCCCCGCAGCTGGCTGGCGCCTCCGGTGACGACCATGCGGTCGGTCGCCAGCGCGGCGACGCCGGAGCGCTCGAGGCTCTCGGCGACCCGGGCGAAAAGATCCGACATGCGGCCGGCAACGATGCCGCCGAGGTCGGCGTCGGCGACCTCGTGGGGCAGCGGCGGCTCCCAGGAGTCCGCGCCGGTATCGGCCGCGGCCGTCTCCCCCTCGGACGCGGACGCCGGATCGAGCGTGCCGTAGAGCGTCTTGAGCCGCTCGGCCTCGGCGAACTTCACCGACAGCGCGCGCGCAATGTCGAAGGTCAGGTGGTGGCCGCCGACGGCGACAGAGCCGATCCAGAGGAGATGGCCGTCGGCGAACATGGCGATCGTGGTGGCGCCGGCTCCCATGTCGATGCAGGTAACCCCTTGCTGCCGCTCCTCCTCGGTGGTGGCGGCGAGCCCGCTGGCGTAGGCAGCAGGGACAAAACCGGTCGGGACGAGATAGGCGCGCTCGATCGCCTGCAGGAGACCGCGCAGCGGCCCGTCCTCGACGATTACCGCGTGCAGATCGGCGGCCAGCATGGCCCCGGCCAGGCCGGAAGGATCGGCCACCCCGCCCGCCCCGTCCAGACGATAGGCGACGTGGTTGAGATGTACGAGCGTATACCCCTCGCGCTCGGCATAGTTGCGCCCGGCTTCCATCAGCCGATCGGTGTCCGCGGGCCGCACGCGGTCCTCGATCCTGGTCTCCGCCTCGAAGGCGATCGACCTCGGCCGCCCGCACGTGACGGCGACCAGCGCGTCGTTGAGCGTCAGGCCGGCGCTCTGCTCGGCCTGGTTGACCACGTCACGCAGCGTCTGCACGGCGCTTTCGATGTCCATCACCGCGCCGGCCTTGAGCCCGCGCGAAGGACGGTGGCCGAAACCGAGCACGCAGGCGCCCTCGCGGCGCCACAGGCCGCCGCGGACGCCGGGGGCGGCGACGATGAGGCACACGGTCTTGCTGGTGCCGATGTCCAGGACGCCGACGATGTCGCCCGCCCTGGTGGCCGATCTGGTTCGTAGCAGCACGTTGCGACCGGCTCCCTGTGCTGTCACGTGCGGCCTGCGGGCGTGCGTGGTCCCTGCTCGAAGGGACCCGCACTCTCGAGGCGCGCACGAAGCGGAGCGCGCGCAGGCCGGCGCCGCGTTGTCTCCGATCGCGATGCTTGGCTTCGGGGGGTAGGAGCCTTCAGGCTCGGACGGGGCGCTGGCGGTTGATCCGCCCGCCAGGAGAGTTCCAGTCCGGGTCCTACCTGCTGCAACTGGCCTCCTCGACCATCCAGCTCACCAGCTCCTCGAACGAGAGCCCGGCATGTGCCGCCAGCTCCGGTACGAGCGAGGTCGCCGTCATGCCCGGCTGCGTGTTGACCTCCAGACAGACCACCTCGCCCAACTCACCGCCCCTGGCCTCGTCGAAGCGGAAGTCCGCGCGGGAAACCCCTCGACACCCCAATGCCTTATGGGCAGTCAGAGCCAGCTTCTGCACCAATTGGTAAACATCTGGTAAAATCGGGGCCGGCAGCAGGTGGCGCGAGCCCCCTTCGGCGTATTTCGCCTCGTAGTTGTAGAAGGCGAGTGACTCGGCCGGCACGATCTCGATGACGCCCAGGGCCCGGTCGCCCATGACGGCGCAGGTCAGCTCGCGGCCGGGAACGAAACGTTCCGCCAGCAACTCCTCGCCGAACGCCCAGTCCGGATCGTTGAGCTGCTGCGGCGGATGCTCGTGGTCTGCGCGCACGATGAACACGCCGACGCTCGAGCCCTCCGACACCGGCTTCAGGACATAGGGGCGAGGCAGGGCATGGGCCTTGGCGGCCTCGGCCCTGGCGACGACCCGGCCTTCGGCCACGGGCACCCCGGCGGCGCGCATCATGGCCTTGGCGCGCTCCTTGTGCATGGCCAGCGCCGACGCCAGGACGCCGGAGTGGGTGTAGGGGATCTCGAGGAGCTCGAGCAGGCCCTGCACGCAGCCGTCCTCGCCCCAGCGGCCGTGCAGGGCGTTGAAGCACACGTCGGGCTTGGCGCGGTCGAGCTGCCCGGCGAGATCGCGTCCGGCATCGAGCAGGGTCACCTTGTAGCCGGCGCGCTCGAGCGCCGCGGCGCAGGCCTTGCCGGAGTCGAGGCTCACCTCCCGCTCGGCGGAGAGGCCACCCATCAGGACCGCCACATGATTGAAGCGGCGCGCGCCGGGAGGGGTGGTCATTGTGCATATGCCTCCGCCAGTGCCTCGCCGGTCGGCCTGCCGTCCAGCGGCGCGCCGATGCGGACGATCTCCCACTCGAGTGTGGCGCCGCTGTGGGCCCTGACGCGCGCGCGCACGGTCTCGCCGAGGCGCTCGAGGTCCTCGGCCGACGCGTTGCGGTCGTTGATCAGGAAGTTGCAGTGCATCTCCGAGACCTTGGCGCCGCCCACACGCAGGCCGCGGCAGCCGGCGGCGTCGATGAGCTTCCAGGCGCTGGCGCCCGGCGGGTTCTTGAAGGTGGAGCCGCCGGTGCGCTCCCGGATCGGCTGGTTGGCCTCGCGGTAGGCCGCCACCTCCTCCATCTCGGCCAGGATCGCGGCCGGCTCCCCGGCGCTGCCCTGAAACAGCGCCTCGGTGAGAATCCAGGAGGCCGGCACGCCGCTGTGGCGGTAGGTGAGCCCCATCTCGGCGAGGGGGACCCGGTGGATGGTGCCGTTGCGGTCGACGGCCTGCGCCTCGACCAGCACGTCCCTGGTCTCGCGGCCGTGGGCGCCGGCGTTCATGCGCAGCGCGCCGCCGATGGCCCCGGGGATGCCGCGGTAGAAGGCGAGCCCGGCGATGCCCGCCTCGGCCGCCGCGCGCGCGAGCCTGGCGTCGGGAACGGCGGCCCCGGCGCGAATGCGGTGCCCCCCCTCCGCAGCGATCCCGGCGAAGCCGCGCCCCAGGCGGATCACCACGCCCGGGACGCCGCCGTCGCGCACCAGCAGGTTGGAGCCGAGGCCGACCACGGCGACGGGCAGATCGGCGGGGATAGCTGCGAGGAAACAGGCGAGGTCGGCAGTGTCGGCGGGCGTGAACAGGACCTGCGCCGGGCCGCCCACCCGGAACCAGGTGATGTCGGCGAGCCTCTGGTTGGCGGCGAGCCGCCCGCGCAGCTCGGGCATGCGCGCAGCGAGATCGGGACCCAGATCGGGGTAGCTCGCATGCGAGAGGCTCACAGGGCGCCTCCCATCCGCAGCGGCTCGTCTGCGGCGAGCCACTGGGGAAGGGCGTGCGCCCACTCGGTGCTGTTGCCGGCGCCGAGGCACACGACCATGTCGCCGGGCGCCACGAGGCGCTTGACGGTCGGCGCGATGTCCTCGACCCGGGCTGCCAGCGCGACGCTCCTGTGCCCCCCGGCGCGGATCGCCCTAGCGAGGGCGGCATGGTCGATGCCCTCGATCGGCACCTCGCCCGCGGTGTAGAGCGGAGCGACGATGACGGTGTCGGCGTCGCGAAAGCTCGAGGCGAACTCCTGGAAGAGATCGCGCACGCGCGTGTAGCGGTGGGGCTCCACCACGGCAACGACACGCCCCCGCGCGCGGGCGCGGGCGGCCTTCAGCACGGCGGCGATCTCGACGGGATGGTGGCCGTAGTCGTCGTAGACGGCGACGCCGTTCCACGTGCCGGTGAGCTGGAAGCGGCGCTTGACGCCGGAGAAGCCGGCAAGCGCCTTGCGGATGGCGTCATCCGGGATGCCGGCCTCGCTCGCCGCGGCGATCGCCGCCAGCGCATTGAGGGCGTTGTGCTGGCCGGCCAGCGGCACGCTCCAGCCGCTGAGCGCACGCCGCCCGCCCAGCACGCGGGACCCGAGCTCGGCATCGAACACGGTCTCTCCGCCTTCCGCCTGCACCGACTTCAGGACGAGATCCGCCCCGGGGGCGGTACCGTAGGTCAGGAGCCGGCGCCCGTCGCGCCTGAGCTCGAGGCGCTCTATCAGCGCCCCCACCACGGGATGGTCGATGCAGGCGACGGCGAGCCCGTAGAAGGGAATGTTGCGCAGGAAGGTCTCGAACTCCCGGTGCATGTTGTCGACGGTCTCGAAGTGGTCGAGGTGCTCGGGGTCGATGTTGGTGACGACGCCGATCTGGGTCGGCAGTTTGGTGAAGGTACCGTCGGACTCGTCGGCCTCCACGATCATCCACCGGCCTTCGCCGAGCCGCGCGTTGGAGCCCCAGTCGTTGATGATGCCGCCCGTGATGACCGTCGGATCGAGGCCGGCGGCGTTGAACACGTGGGCGATCAGCGAGGTGGTGGTGGTCTTGCCGTGGGTGCCGGTGACGGACACGGTGGCGTAGAGGCGCATCAGCTCGGCCAGCATCTCGGCGCGGCGGATGACGGGCAGACCCTTCGCACGCGCCGCCTCCAGCTCCGGGTTGCCGGGCTTGACCGCGCTCGAGATCACGATGTAGCGCGCACCCACGAGGTTCACCGGATCGTGCCCGACGAACACGCGCATGCCCCGCGCGCGCAGGCGCTTGACGTTGGCCGAGTCCTTCTGGTCGCTGCCCTGCACGGTGTAGCCCTTGCTGTGCAGGATCTCGGCGATGGCGCTCATGCCGATGCCGCCGATGCCGAGGATATGCACGGGACCCATGTCGGTGGGCATTTGCATGCTGTTTTCCCTCGCTGGCGCGCGTTCTTGGTTGTGCGGATGTTACGCGCTTCGCGCCGCCCGGCCTATCAGCTCTTCGACGAGATCGGCGAGATCGGTTACCGCGCGGGGCCGCCCCTGCCTCCTGGCGACGGCCGCGGCCCCGGCCAGCGTGCCGGGCTCGCTGAACAGGCGCGCGAGCGCCTCGGCCAGGAACTCGGCGCTGTAGTTCTTCTGCTCGAGGCACCAGGCGCCGCCGGCGTCGGCGAGCCGCAGCGCATTCTGCAGCTGGTCGTTGTCGATGGCGTGCGGCAGCGGCACCAGGATCGCCGGGCGACCCATCACCGTCAGCTCCGCCACCGTCGAGGCGCCCGAGCGGCAGATCACCAGGTGCGCCTTGGCCATCGCCTCCGGCAGGTTGCTAAAGTACGCCGCCAGTGAGGCATGGATGCCGGCCGCCCGGTAGGCCGCGCCGACCCGCTCCAGGTCCTCCTCGCGGCATTGCTGCACCACCAGAGTATTGGCGCGGATCTGGGGCGGCAGCAGGGCGAGGGCGGCGGGCACCGCATCGGCAAAGAAGCGGGCACCCTGGCTGCCGCCGAACACCAGGAGAGCGTAGGGCCCGCCGGGCGGCGGCGGCTCGTAGGCGTGAGACGCCCAGCCGGCGACCAGGTCGCGCACGGGATTGCCGGTCACGCGCACCTTGGGAAGCAGGGGCCCATCGAGAAACCTGGTGTGCTCGAAGGAGGCGGCGATCGCGGTCACCTTCCTGGCCAGCATGCGGTTGGCGCGGCCGAGCACGGCGTTCTGCTCGTGCAGCGCGGTCGGCAGGCCGCGCAGGCGCGCGGCGACCAAAGGCGGGAAGCACGGATAGCCGCCGAAGCCGACGACGGCGGCGGGTTTCACCTTCCCGAGCAGCCGCCACGACGCCCAGACGCCGCGCGCGAGCCTGAGGGCCGCCAGCCCCTTGCCGACGATGGATTTCCCCGCCGTCGTGGCCGAGGGAACCCGGTAGACGGCGCGCGCCGGGAAGCCGGCCTCGTAGCGGTCGGCGCGCATGTCGGTCACGAGATCGACGGGGATCCCGCGCCGGCCGAGCTCCTGGGCCAGGGCAAACGCGGGAAACAGGTGGCCGCCGGTACCGCCGGCCGCGAGCATGACAGAGGAGGGCATGCCGTGGATCGATCGCCTCATGGTCGGGTGGATCCGGCCCGCATAGGGGCGAATGCCGGCTTTTTCGTGTAGGCGCCGCCCGCCCGACTCCGAGTGAGCGACCACAGCATCCCGCGCGCCACACCGACCGTGAAGCAGCCGCGACCGGATTCCCCTCCCCCTTGTGGG